>MDSW01162741.1_pt1 | contig 16985 bp, 15 predicted proteins | sample 811171 | NCBI WGS metagenome assembly MDSW01 (sample SAMN05326641, study PRJNA326480) | marine metagenome | isolation source: seawater | place: Atlantic Ocean: North West | collected 2012
AAAATTTATTGATAATAATATTTTTGAAACCGGAAGTGGTATAAACTATAATACTCATCTTATACATACTTAAACCTTGAAACAAAGATGCACAAACTAGATAGTAATTTTGAAAATAACATTCGAGATAATGGTTTTCATATTCAAAAAAACTTTTTTGAAAACACTTTTTTAAACAAAGTTAATGACATATCGAATAAAATAATAAAATTTGAAAAAAAATTAAATTTAGTAGGTTTGGGAAACCAATCATCCAGAAATGGCAACATTTTTACAAGTGATCTGATTTTAAAAAATGATGTATTTAGTGATATTTTACTAAACGACGATCTTCTAAAAATACCAGAAATACTTTTAAAGAAATTTAATTTATCTGAATATAAAGTTATATCATCGTATAAATTCTCTGACTCGAAATATTGGTGGCATAGAGATCATCCTTTTTATGATTTTAGTCAGACCGATGATATTAACATTGGTATTTTAATACCTTTAATAGATTTTAACAAAGAAGTTGGATCTACCGTTTTTATCCCAAAAAGTCACAAGTTAAATAGAAAACCTGAAAATTTAATAGAAACAGAATCTTTTTCCAATCAAGAATATCTTGAAACCAAATTAGGCGATATTTTTATCTATGATGGAAAATTAATACATAGTGGGTCTCCAAATAATATTGATAAAATAAGAAGTTTAGTCTCTATTCAATTTGTTAAAAAATATGTTATTCCATGTGAAAATATGAAATTACAATATACTCAATCAAATGAAAAAAATAACAAATTATTTTCATTAATGTATGATTATCATGACCAACATATTAATAAATTTGGTTCAAATAGAAACTGGGTTCATACTAAATATTGGAAAATTCTTAAATATTTTGATTTTATGATAAAATTTTCTAAACAGAATTATTTTAAAATTCAAAAAAAAATTTACCACTTTGTATCTAAATAAAATCTTATATAACTTTTAAATCAAACCTCTCAAAGTCCAGTTTAAATTCCGATTTTAAATCAGCTAGAACTTTTTTTGCAGATTTCATTGTAGATATAATATTTTCTTCAAACATACAGTTTTGCCACCTCCACACCTCAAGATGTTCATTATTTTTTTTAATTTGTTTTACTTCTTTTTCAAATTTTTTGTTTTGTGCTAATTCAACATTAAAAACAACTTCTCTACCGAATTGAGTTTGAAAATTATAAGTAGTTAAAAAAGAGGCTTCATTATAATCGCATTCGAAATAAACGTAATGACCACCCTTATTAATATGATTTAAAGTAATTAATGGCCACTCTTTTGACGGAAGATTTTTAATATCTTTCAGTTCTAATAGTTTTCCATCAATTTTAATTTTTTTAGAGTCTTTATCTTTCTTAGCATATTCAAAAATTTGATTTATATCATGTATGTTTTCAAGTTTATAATTATCAAACATCACAAAATTTATACCTGCTTTCCTTTCATAAAGAACAGCATTTATTGCTTTCACAAAAATATTCTTACTTGTATTTTTTGGAACACTCATTAAATGAATATGTGCTCTATCTAACCCTCCAACACATGCGCACATGCCATGTTCAAATACTACAGACTCTCGATCGAACTCATGCTTTATGAAATTTTTAATAATTTTAATTAAAAATCTTAACTCTTCCTTATTTTCTTCATTCATAAGTCCAAATGATGGAATAAAATCTTTGGATATTATTAGTAGGTAACCTTCAGTAAAAGCCCCATAACCTGATATAATAAAAAAATTTTTAGAGTGTGCTACTAATCTATTAAACTCACTTATTTTTTTTGGTACAGCTTTTCTTCCTTCACTGTGTTTTTTGAATTCATCCCAAGAAAGTTGATCTTTAAGTTTTTCCATATCTATATTTTATTTTCCAATATATTTTTAGCAACTCTATGAGCGTTATTTGTAACAGCTTTAATGATAGTTTGTCTTAAAGGGTTGAAATTGTTAGATAATGTACCAGGTAAAAAAATAAAATTTTTTAACTTAAAGTTTTTATTTGTTGAGAAACCCCTGTCATTAAATTGATTAGAGATTTTTTTTAAAGATCTAATAAAACTTACTTCATCACTTGCCTTTTTGATTGGAACTGGTCCCGAAACATTTATGACTATATCACTTTCAATACTTTTTTTCTTATTTGTAAATACCTTAATTTTTTCTTTACTGGATTTAATATATGTGGCTTTTGCCTTTATGAATTTAATTATTTGCCTCTTTTCAAGTCTTTCTTTGGACGCAATGGTTTCAGGAAAGGTATACCTAGTTATATTTCTAATTTTTGGAAAGATGATTGAATGATAAATTTTTTTTTCATATTTTGAAAGTTTACTGTAACAAAAATTTAACAAATTTTTATTTAAGATATTTGTCCAAACATCATACTTGTTGAATCCCTTTGCTTCAGAAAATTTAAATTCTTTAATTAACATATCAAGAATTTTAGATGCCTTTTTAATTTTTTTCAAATTTTTAACTTTAAAAATCGAAAATTTAAAGTTTTTACTATTCTTAGACGGCTTTGCTTTCTGTAAAGTTAGTGGATTACTTGAGATTGTATTTATTTTTATATTTATTCCTTTATTAAAAATTAAGCGCTCTATCTGCTGTACTGTCTCAAGAAGTCCTGCCTTATTTCCAATAAAAGTTAAAATTATTTTTTTTTTAATTTTGTTAATTTTGTGAATTTTCTTTACCAAATTTGATGTTCCACCCTCCGCATAAAAATCCCAAATGTAATTATTTTTCTTTATATTTCCTGAATACGGTATTTTTTCTGGCGGCAAGACTCCATTTCCAATCACGACATATTTTGAAGAAATTTTCTTTATAACACCTGTTTTTCTTTCCACATTAATTTTTTTGAAGTTTTTTGATATTTTAATTTTTTTTAAGGTTCTAGATGCATTTAAATAAATACACCCATTTAATTTAATTTCATCAAACTCACCAGAAAAAAAATTTACTTTAACTTTCTTTTCCTTAAGTTTTTGAAGCGAAATAGTAATTCTCTCTTTTAAAAAAAAAGCATATATTAGTCGTGGAAAATAGACTTCCTTGTTATTTTTTAATAATTTATTATAATTTTTTCTTAACCAATTGCTTAGCATAAACTCTGGATTTTCTTTTACAAATTTGATCAATTTCATGATATTTTCTCTTTTTCCAATCCACGAAATAAACTCAGGGTGAGATAGTCTTAAGGGATTATTAAAGAAACCATATTTTGAATTTTCTATACTGTACGCGACACCACCAGGTATATTATCAGATTTCTTTTCTATTATTGCAATCTTTGATATTTTATTATCGCTTCTTTTTAGTTTTTTACTCAAATAGTACAAAGTTTCTGTACCAATGACTCCAAATCCAATTATTACCACGTCAAAGTTCATAGAATTGATAAAAAAAGTTATATATATTCTTTTTTAAATTGCAATAATTTTATGTTTACTCTCTCTATTAAAAAAAAACAATTTTCAGATTTATTAAACTTAGTTCATGGAGTTTTTTATCCCCTAAAAAACTTTGTTAATAAAAAAGAATTTATAAGAATATTAAAAAAAAATTCTTTTAAAAAATTTTTTTTTTCTTATCCAGTCTTTTTTGGACTAAGTAAAGAAGATTATAATAAGATTAAAGATAAAAAAGAAATATTTTTATCATTTGAAAAAAAAAAATTATGTAAAATTTATATTAAAAATTTTTTTCAAATAGAAAAACGATCTTTTGGTAAAATAATTTATGGAAAAAATTTTAAAAGACATCCTTATTACAAGAGTTTTGAAAAAGAAAATTACAAGTTTATATCTTTTGATTTTAAAAAAATTTATAGAGTAAATTTAAAATCAAAAAACTTTGTATCACCAAGTGATTTCAAAAAAAAATTAAAAACAATAAAAAAAAATAAATTTTTAGCAGGTTTTCATACTAGGAATGTTCCACACAAAGCCCATCAATGGATACATATTCAAATGTTAAAAAAGTACCAAAGAGTTTTGGTCCAACCTTTATTAGGCCAATATAAAAATAAAGAATACAAAGACAACATTATTATTAAAACAAATAAATTAGCTTTGAAAAATTATAATAATAATAATGTCTTTTACGCACCACTTTTTTCATACCCTAGATATGCTGGACCTAAAGAGGCTGGATTACATGCTATTATAAGACGGAACTTTGGATGCACTCACTTTTGGGTGGGTAGAGATCACGCTGGTTATAAAAATTTCTTTAAAAACTATGAGTCTCAAATTTTTTGTAAAAAAAATGAAAATAAACTTAAAATCAAAATTATTTCTGAGCCAGAACCTTTCTATTGTAAAGGATGTAATGAAATCAAAAACAGTCAATGTAATTATCCAAAATGTAAAAATATAAAAAAAGTAAAAATAAGTGGTACAAAAATTAGAAAACTTTTAATTCAAAAGAAAAAAATTCCTGAATACTTAATGGATAGTAGAATTTCAAAGAAGCTATCTGTCAAATCAATTTTATAATATGCATTATAATTGGTAACCATTATAATCAGCTTGCTTCTTTTTCAATTTTATTTTATTTAAATAGAAAATTAAAAAAATGAACTTTTTTAAATCAATAAGAGGTTATTTTAATTATTTAAAGCTAAAAAATAATAAAAAAAAAAAAATTTACTTTTATTCAGAGGGCAAACATTATTGTAATTACTTTTCAAATATTATTGAGGAGTTATCAAAATTAGATAGTCATAACGTCATATACTTTACATCAGACCCACATGATAATACCAAATTTGCTAATGTGAATTCTTTTTATATAGGCAAAGGTATTATTAGACTTATTTTTTTTACAACCCTTGAATGCGATATCATGGTTATGACATTAACGGATCTCGGAAATCATGAAATAAAAAAATCAAACAAATGTAAACATTATTTATATATTTTTCATTCACTCATGAGCGTTTTTAAGGGCTACAATAAAAATGCTTTTAATAATTATGATATTATATTTTCAAACGGAAAATATCAGGAGGATGAGATAAGATTACAAGAAAAAATTTACGGACTGAAACAGAAAAAAATTATTAATACAGGATATCCGTATATTGAGAATATCAAAAAGAAGGTAAAATTAAATGTTTCTGATGGGTCTATATTATTTGCACCATCATGGCTAAATGAAAAGAATGATCTTATAGAAATGTACGGTGAAGAAATAATTTCAAAATTAATTGAAATTGATAAAGTTATATTTAGACCACATCCTCAAAGTTTAATAAAATCAATAAAAAAAATAAAAAAAATTCAAGATAAATATAAAAATAATCCAAAATTTTTACTTAACAATAATATTGATAAAATTGATGTTTTAAATAAAAGTTCAATTTTAATTACAGACAATGGTGGAATGGCCATGGAATATTATATTTTATACAAGAGACCAGTAATATGTATAGAATATAAGGATAAGATACACAACATGGAATATAAAAAAATCAAAGATAAAGCTTTGGAAGATAATTTTAAGGACACGTTCACAAAAAAAATTAAAATAGATGACATAAGCAATCTTAAGGATTTAATAAGTAATTATTCTAAAAACTTTAGTTTTAATGAAAAAAATCTTCATAATTTTTTATATGAAAATGGTATTATTATAGATAATGTCACTGAAAGAAGTTGTAAAAGTATAATAGACATAATTGAACAAAATTAGCAAAATGTTAAAAAACCTTTCAATTCAAACCACAATTATATTTTTTCTCTGCAATGTGAACGCCTATGCTTATTTAGAACCAGGTACGCTTGCAATAATAGTGCAAGCAATTATTGGGGCAATCGCCACCATTGCAGCATATGTTACATTTTATTTTAATAAAGCTAAGCAATACTTGGGTTTTGAAATTTTTGATACAGCAAAAAAGGAGAATTTTTTAAAGTATTTATTTTTAATATTATCAACTATTACTATTTTGATTCCGTATTTAGAATTTGTTAGTTATAATTATGCAGAATTAGAAAAAATCCATTTTTTAACAATAATTAAAACATTTATTTTTATCACATGTTCTCTTTTTTTAATGTCTTTTATTATTTTTTTTAAATACAAAAGAAGCTTCTTTCAAATTTTATTTTTTTTTGGGCTTTTGAGTTATATATTATTTTCTTATGATAAAATTAAGTTTTTAGTTACCTTTGTATTTATTAAATTTGAACAGTTTACTTTTGAGGGAGAATTATCCCTAATAATTTGTATAATTCTTATAGGTTTTTTTAGTTTCATTTTTGTAAAAAAAAAATCATTAATTCTAAATTTGATTAGTGTCTATATTCTTTTCATCTTTGTAATAAATGTGCTAGGTATAATTAATAGCGAGATAAATAAAAAAAAACCTTCCAACAGAATTTCTTTTATTTCTGATGAAAAATATTTTTCAAGTAAAGAGCTTGAAGAAATTAAATTAAATAAAAATAATAGAAATATTTATTATATTATACCTGATGCTGCAATCACTTTAGAAGAATATAAAAGAATTTATAGTAGTGAAATAAATATTGATAAAATAGTAAATGAATTTAAAAAACAGAATTTTCATTATATTCAGAATGTAATTCCAAGTTATACAGGTACAAAACTTGTACTTTCTCAAATCTTAAACCTAAATTATTTTTTGAATGAAATAAATTCTATACCAGCACCAAATTCATTGTACCCCGAAATATTAGGGAAATTTGAAAAAACACCCTTAGGAAAAATTTTAGAAGAAATAAATTATGATTTCTATTGGGTAGGAAATTCTATCATTAATTGTACATACTATAATATTGAACTTTGTTTAGATAATGATAAAAAAATTAAAAAGTTTTTTTTAGGTATAATACCTAATTTAAGAAATGATATTACAACAAATTATGTTTTATACAATTTTTTTCAAAAAACACCTTTCTTTGATATTACAAATAAATTATTTACATTCATAAAAGGAAAAAACTCTATAAAAGAAATTGCATATGTTGAAAATGATTCAATTAATAAATTTATAGAAGTTTCAAAAAATGAAAAATTTGATAATAAAAAAAAACGTTTTGTTTTTATTCATTCGCTTATGCCACACGGTTTTGCACTTTCGAATTACGATGCTGTAGTATATAACCCTGATTGTTCACTTAATACATCAAAACCCAAAAAAGATATAGGAATGCTCAGTAACAGTTTTAAAGCTGATGGAGGTGCTTTTGTAGGTTATAAAACTAATTATTTGTGTATGCTAAAAAGAATTAAAGAGTTTGTTAATTACATAAATTTAAACGATCCCGACGCATTAGTGATATTTCAATCTGATCACGGACTTAAAAAAAAAGGAATAATCAATTCCCAAGAAATTTTTACATTAGCTAAAGTGCCCAAGGAATGTGAGAAATATCTTTCGAAAAAAATTGATAATATAAACGCTATGAGATTAACGTTGTCTTGCGCAACAAACCAAAAGGTTAAACTTTTAGAGAAAAGAAGCTTTTATCAAGACGAGGATGGATCACTCTTTGAAATGCAGTAAAATAAACTTATCATCTAATTTCTACATATAGTTGTACTTTAAAAATTAAACACTAAATAACTCACAAATTTTCAAAAAATATAGATAAATTGTTTTACTGTTCAAAAAATGAACGATATGATGTTCAAAAATTGAACATTATGAAAAACGAACAAGATCATTTTGATGTTTTAAGACAAGTTCAAAAAAATCCAAAAGCTTCTCAGAGAGAAATGGCAGAGGATTTAGGTTTTAGTTTAGGCAAGCTTAACTATTGCCTAAAAGCTCTTCAAAAAAAAGGATTTATAAAACTTAAAAATTTTGAAAAAAAAAGTGATAAAATGTCTTACCTAAGATACATCATCACGCCCAAAGGTATTAGCGAAAGAACAAAGCTTACTATTAATTTTATGAAACGCAAAATGAGGGAATACGACGAGTTGAAGAAAGAACTTGATCAATAGCTTTATGTGGGTTGTAGTAAAATATAAAACAAACGAATTTAATTTATTGAAAGAGTCTTTCAAAAATATACTTGAGCAATCGCCAGAATATTATGCTCCTAAAATACGTTATGAAAAATACTTTAATAATCAAAGAAAAGTTTATAAGAAATATATTCTAGAAAACTACTTAATATGTTGGCATGAGAAATTTAATGACAAAAGGGTTTTTAATAAACTTAAAAATTCAAGAGGTTTAATTTATTTCCTTAACGGGTCACAATCAAATCAAAAGGAAATAAATGATTTTATTAAATTCTGTAAATTAAATGAAGATAAAGATGGTTTTTTAAAACAAAGCTTTTTTAATATGCTAGATAAGAAAAAAGGGAAATTTATATCAGGACCTTTCACCCAAATGATTTTTGATATTATAGAAAATAAAAATAATAAATTGAAAATTTTATTAAATAAAGTAAGTATGACTATATCTAAAAACTCTAAAAATTTATTATTTAGTTATATCTAACTTTTTTTATATTTTAACATGTGGAGAATTTCCAAAAATAAACTTTTGGCAAAGTGCGGAGCATTGATTAAATAGAAAAATTATATTTTGTATATGAAAGTTTTAGTCACAGGCGGGTCAGGATTTATAGGCAGTCATTTAGTTGAAAGGTTAGTTAAAGAAAAATTTGATGTTATAGTTATTGACAATCTCAGCAATGGGAGATTAGAAAATTTAAAAAAGGTTCAAAAAAGAATTAAATTTTTAAAGTTTGATTTATCAAATAAAAAAAAATTGAATATTTTTGAAAATATCGATTATGTCTTTCACCTTGCTGCACTAACCAAGGCTAGAGAAAGCATATCAAGACCAAGTAGATATCATAAAGCAAATTTTATGGGAACAAAAAATCTTTTGAAGCACATCAACCCCAAAAAAATAAAGAAATTTATATATGCAGCTTCTGCTAGTTGTTATGGCAATTCAAAAGATAACCCAATTTCCGAAACTTCAAAAATAAATATACTCTCACCTTATGCTCTAACAAAATGGAAGGCTGAAAAATTAATTTTAAAAAATTCAAAAAAAAACAAATTTAATGCTTTTTCTCTAAGATTATTCAATGTCTATGGAAGCCGATCAAGATCAGATAGTCAATACAGTGGTGTGATAAGTATTTTTGTAAAAAAAAAGAAAAAAGGCAAACCTTTGACTATCGTTGGAGACGGTAATCAAACTCGAAGTTTTATTCATGTAGATGATGTTGTTGATGCATTTATTAGGGTTATGAAATGTAAAATAAATTCACAAATATTCAATATAGGGGGAACAAGTTCAATTAATATTAACAATTTAGCTAAACTAATTGGAGGAAAAAAAATCTTTATTCCCTCAAGAAAAGGAGACCCGATTGCCTCAAACGCAAAAATAAAAAAAATTAAAACAAAACTGGGTTGGTTTCCAAAAGTCACATTAAAAAAAGGTCTAAAAAAGCTTCTAAAAAAAAACAATATATGATCTCAGTATCAAAAGATATTTTTAGGATGTTTGATAAATCTACAAAAAATCAGTTTTTAATACTTTTGTTGCTGATGTTTGTTAGTGCACTTTTAGAGGCAATTAGTATTGGCTTAGTGTTGCCTGTTCTTACTTTTATATCGCAATCAAATTTCAATAACGATAATATTTTTTTCAACTTTGCTTCTAATTTATTTGAAGATGTCCAGTCATCAGATTTGGTTTTAATTTCTATTATTATCTTTGTTGTTGTCTACTTGTTTAAAACTTTATTTTTAATATTTTTTAATTGGATAAAAAATAGGTACATATATAGCTGGAAGGTAGATCTGTCACAGAGAGTTTTTAAAAAATATTTAAGTTTACCTTACGATTTTTTTCTTAAAAACAATTCAGCAATAATGTTTAGAAATGCAAATGTGGAAGTTGATCATTGTGTTGGTATAGTTTCTAATTTTTTGTCATTAATTCTTGAAATCTTTTTAATATGTTTTCTGTTATCTTTGTTAATTTTAATTGACTTTAGAATTACAGTTCAAGTTTTTTTAATTTTAGGTTTCATCGGTGTTTGCCTTTATTTTTTAACAAGAAAAAAATTAAAAAATTTGGGATTAAGTCGAGTTTTGACAGAAAAGTATAAAGTTCAATATCTTAAGCAAGGACTAAATGGAGTTAAGGACGTTAAGATATATGATAAAGCAAACGAATTTTTGTCAAAATTTTATAAAGTAAATAAAATTAATCAAAAATCTTATGAAACCTTTTTATTTTTACAATCGTTACCACGACTTATATTAGAGTTTAGTGCTGTTTTTTTACTTGGTTTCTTTGCTCTATATTTAAATACAAATAAATTTAGTTTAGAAAACTTAATTCCAGTACTTGGGGTTTTTGTTGTTGCATCATTAAGAATAATGCCGTCTATAGGGAAAATAGCTAGTTTTTATCAAAGTATAATTTTTCAAAGACCATCGTTAAATACTATCTCAAATGTTTTTACTCACAAGGAAAGTTCAAAAGATAATGAAGAAGAAAAAAATAATATAAATTTCGATTTTAATAATAATATTGTAATTAAAAACGTTTTTTTTAAATACTTGAATGAGAATTCCCCAGTTTTGAATGACATCTCATTTGAAATTAAAAAAGGAGACTATGTTGGACTAATTGGAAAAAGTGGATCAGGAAAAAGTACTTTAGCTGACATTATTTTAGGTTTGTTGTACCCAAACGAAGGTCAAATTCTAGTAGACAATAAGAATATCAATACTAATTTAAAAAGCTGGCAAAAAAAAATTGGCTATGTCCCACAAACTGTCTACTTTACCGATGATACACTCGAAAGCAACATTGCTTTTGGATTGCCAGAGGAAAAAATTGATAGAAAAAAACTTTCTGAGGCAATAGATAAAGCTCAATTAATTGATTTAATCAAAAAGATCCCAAATGGTACTAAAACCATGATGGGAGAATTTGGTCATAATTTATCTGGTGGAGAAAGACAAAGAATTGGTATTGCTAGAGCATATTACAACGACCCAGAAATTATCTTTTTTGATGAGGCTACAGTATCTTTGGATTTTGAAACAGAAAAAAATATCTTTGAGACAATTTTAAATCTCAAAAATAAAAAAACTATAATTGTTGTAACTCATAAAACAGAATTATTATCAGATGCAAATAAGATTATAAAACTTGAGAATGGAAAAATATCAACGAAATGACACAAGAATTAATTTTTTTATTATTAATTTCATTTTTGGTTAATATTTTAATAATTTATTTTTGTAGAGAGATTACTTTTAGTTCTAAATCCATGGCAATGGATAATGAAAGAATTTTATTTCACGCAAAAAATTTTAAATTTAATACATGGCCATCAATAGTTAGAGATGAAGGTTCTAGAATACAAAATAAAGAATTTTGGTTTTTAGCACTTTCAATACTTTGTAAATTTTTTAAAAATCCACAAAAAGAAATTGTAAACGTGGTTCTATCACTTCTTAGTAATACAGCGAATACATTATTAATTTATTTTATAACTTTAAATATATTTGATGAAAAAATCGCGTTAATATGTTCTTTATTTTATCTAACATCTTTTTGGCCTTATCAGGTTAGTATTTATTTTGGGCATATTGTCTATTCAACAATGTGGTTTCTGATTTCAATACTATTTATAACATTAATCGAAATCCAGAGTAACTATTCAATTTTATCTATGGCATTTTTATCCGGACTAACTACTTTCATTTCATTCTCATCCTCTAGTTCATCAAGAAAGTATCCTCCATTAATTTTACTCTTTCTTATTGTAAGTCTATCAGGATTTATCGAATTCCAAAAACAAACATATCTGGAGTACTTACCTTTTATTATTGTTTTGTTTTTATCTATATTTATTTTAAATTACACCTCAAAAATTTTATCAACAAATATTATAAATTTCTTTATTAAAAAAAATTATACACAGAAAAATTCAAAAAATGAACATTTACTAAAAATGAAAAAATATTTATTTTATTTTAAACTTTTAGTAATAAATTTTTTATCTTTCTCTATTTTTTTTACTTCAAGCAAAATATTCTTATTGTCAATCACAATGTTTTTTATTGGATTTTCATTAATCTCATTATATCTCTTACTTCCAAATATACCAAAAAGCCTAATTACCTACGCTTCTTTTTTAAATATTGGACAATGGGCAAGCCACTTTCTTATTTACCCCAAGAATTTTTTTAGCAAGGAAGAAAAAAAGAAATTTAAAAATAAAAGTTTTGTATGGCTCCCAAAATTTTTTTTTAGAATAAGTCCAGTAATTTTTATTTTATTTTTTTTATCTATTTCTTATATATTTTTAAATTTTAGAAATAATTATGGTTTTCATTCAATAAGTATATTGTTTATATTTTTACCTATATTTATAAGTGAAATAAGCGGATCATTAAAAGTTGGAAAATCTTATTTTCCTAGTTTTATGGGATTTATCTTATCTATCGCATGTGCATCAGACCTGCTTATAAAAAATTATAGTTTTATTCAAAATAATTTAATTAATGTATCCTTTGTTTTAATAATTTTAAATCTTGTAGTAAACTCATATTTTTTTTTTAAAGATATATTACCAAGTAGATTATTTCAGGTTAAATTAAAAAAATATTTAGAAAGTAAAAATATTCATAAATTTTCAACATATAACACTGCTTATAACAATTCGACTATTATTCCGATGTTAGACTCATTTAAAAATTTTGAGGTCGACTACGTTAACAGTTTAAAAGACTCAAAAAATAATGTATTTATTATTCCACCAATAAGCTCAAAAGGTATTTTAATGGAAACTGAGCAGGAGTCTATTAAGAATGGAGATTTTAAATCGGATGAAATCTTAAACAAATTAATCAAGAAAAATTTAATAAAAAATTATATTGATAAGGAGTTTGTAACAATGAATTCAAGTAAGATTTGGGTTTTGGAAAGTGAAGTAACAGGCTTTCGAGATTTAAATTTGAATGATATAAGTGACTACGATAGATGGCTCGGAATGTGTAGAATAATTGACTTAAAAGAACTTAAAAAAATCAATTTTGCAATTTAAATGAAAAAAAAAATTGTAATGGTCTTAGGTGCTACAGGTTTTTTAGGAAGCCATGTTTGCAAAATATTATCTAAATCTAATAAATATAAAATTGTAAAGGCTTCAATTTCAAAAGGGCAGGATTTTTCAGACTATAAAAAAACTAAAAAGTTTTTTAATAAAATAAAACCAGATGTAGTTTTGAATTGTGCAAGTTTTGGAGGAAGTGTTCATCATGTAATGAAAAACCCTGCGTTAGTAATAAAAAACAATATGTTAATTTTAATTAATCTTTATGAATGTGCCTCAAAAATGAAAAAAAAACCATTCATCGTTAATGCATTGGCGAATTGCTCTTATCCTCATAAACTTAATGTTCAAAAGGAAAAAAGGTGGTTAGATGGACCAGTACATAATTCTGTATATTCTTTTGGAAACATCACAAGAATGAAATATTTTGTTTCGAAAGGTTATTTTGATCAACATAAAGTAAAATCAATTAATCTAATATTTGGCGGAATTTATGGACCAGGAGACCATTTGGTTGACGATAGGCTTCATGCATTTGATGGTATTATTTTAAGAATGTCGAAAGCCAAACTAGCAAACTCAAAATATTTTTCAATTTGGGGTTCAGGTAAACCTATTAGAGAGTGGATTTATGTTAAGGATGCAGCAATGGCTATGGTTAAAGCATTAAAAATAAAAAAAACTATTTTGGAACCAATTAATGTTTCGCAAAAATTAGTACTCTCCATTAACAAAATAGCTAAAGTAACTAAAAAAGCCCTGGGTTTTAATGGAATAATTACGCATGACAATTCTTTTCAAGATGGAGCATACAAAAAGGTTTTAGCAAGAGAAAAAAGTTTTTTAAAAAACTTTCCTAAATTTACTTTTACTAAATTTGATGTAGCAGTTAAAAATACTGTAAAGTATTATTTAAGTGAGCTTAACGGAACCAAAAAAAATTAAATTATTGAAAAAAATATATATAACAGGTTTTAATGGTTATCTTGGTTCTGCACTTTGTCCATTATTAAAAAATTATAGTTTAGTAAAAATCGGAAATCCTGATAGTAAAAAAAGAGATGAGAACGTTTTATATAGCGTACCCAAAAAAATTGAAAAAAATTCTATTTGTATACATTTAGCCTCAATATCTGGAGAGTTGTCAGAATCAAACAGAAAAAAAACATACGATACTAATGTTGTATTAACAAAAAAATTATGTGATTTGGGATTTGAAAAATTTTTTTTCATCTCCTCTAGTTCAGTATATGGAAACTCAGATAAACCATTTTTAGAAGATAGCGATTTAAATCCAAGCAGCTATTATTCAGAGACAAAAATTCTTTCAGAAGAAATAGTTAAAAAAATCAAAAAAAATATTATTTTAAGAATGTCAATTTTAATGGGTATTTCACCAAGGACAAATTGGAAAATGTTTATAAATTCTATAATTAAAAACATTAACGAAAATAAAAAATCTGACATTTATGGCCTAGAAACATACAGACCGTATTTAAATGTAAATGATGCCGCTGAAGGTTTATGTAAAATAATTACAAACAAAGAAGTTTGTGGTATCTTTAATTTTGGTTTTTCCGATATGAATTTTAATAAAATGGACATTATTAAGAAAATAATGAATAAATATCCAAGCTCAAAGTTTAATACCAAAAAAAATTTAGATAATCCAAATTATCCAACAACAAAAAGAAGTTACAAACTTAATTGTGAAAAAATTGAAAAAATCATAGATAAAAAAAGAGATCTTAATTTTACTATTCAGGAGATAGCCGATGTTTTTTAATTTTGAAAAATTTTATAAAAAAAAATTACCAAAAAAACAGATATTTATTGATGTAGGGGCCAACCTAGGCGATTGGTTTACAGTAGCTAAGAGAAAATATAAAAATTCTAAAATATATGCCTTTGAACCAATCAAAGGTATCACAAAAAAAAGAAAAGATGTTAAGATAATCAATCAAGCAGTAGATATAAGAAATAATCAGATGAAAATTTTAAACATAACTAGGGAAACCGTGACATCATCTTTATTAAACCAGGAAAGAAGTATTATAAATAAATTTGTAACATTTAAAGATGAGAAAGGCAAAATCCACAGAAAGTCTGATTATGATATAATTAAAAAAATTAAAGTAAGGACTATCAGACTAGATAATTTTATTAAGAAAAATAATTTAAGGGAAATTCATTATCTAAAAATAGATGCAGAGGGTAATGATTTGAATGTTCTAAAAAGTGCAGGAAAATATCTCAAAATAGTTTGGGGGTTTGAGATCGAAACCTGGAATGAAAAGAAAACTCTTTGGAAGAACCAATCATGGATAAATAGCTGTGAAAAATTTATTAAAAAAAATGGTTTTGTGGTAGCAAAAAAATTTATTCATGGAAAAGGGAGAAGTACGGACCTTTTGTGTGTAAAAAAAGAATTATTTAATAAATTATAATTTTAATGATCAAAAATACTTTGAAAATATTATTTATTTGTAGTAAAATCATTTATATTAATAAGTAAGAATATGATCAAACTTGATGCAAAAAGATATAATTTTTCTAAAGACGAATTTAATTTTTTCTGGGAAAATGGGTATATAATTATAAAAAATCTTTTTTCTCACGAAGAAACAAGTCGTATTTATCAAACTTTCAAAGATAATGCTGACAAAGATTTTTCTGCAATAATTAATTTAGACAGAAAAATACCTGAGCTACAAAATATAATGAAAATGCCAAGAATTGTCTCAATAATTGAGAGCATGTTAGAAGGTGAAGCTTATGGACTAATGACTCAAATGCTATTTAAACAGGCAAATTCCAGATATGCCGGTCAATCATGGACAATACACCAGGATAACTCATACCACCAAAGCCCAAATGGAAAGACGATAACAATCAACTTAGCCTGTGAAGATGCAGATAAGGAAAATGGTGCATTGTTTTTATATCCAGGCACACATAAAGAGGGAATTATACCTTACGAAGGTAGAAAAAGTTTTAGGGAAGATAAGGGAAAACAGCCAGGTAACACACTTATATTACCAGAAAAATATAGAGATAAAAAAACAGATTGTGTCATGAAAAAAGGTGACGTTCTATTTTTGCATGGAAATTGTGTTCATGGATCATATCCAAATAACTCAAAATCTCGATCAAGACCACTATATTCGATCACATACATTAAAAAAGGTGAGCCATTCGCAGTTGGAAAATCTGCAAATAGAAAAGAATTTTCACTTCATTAATAAACTCAAAATTAATCTTTTTAAATTCAGTGAACTACAGAAGTTTTGGAGCAACAGGCCTTAAAGTCTCAGAAATTGGTTTTGGAGCCTGGGGTATAGGTGGTAATTTAAACAATTCAAAGGCATATGGACCAACAAGCGATATTAATTCTAAAAAAGCTTTGGAAACTGCTTTTAATCTTGGAGTAAATTTTTTTGATACATCACCATTATATGGAGATGGTCACAGCGAAAATTTAATTGGTGAGACTTTTAAAAAGGTAAGAAATAAAGTTATTTTTGTTACTAAAGTTGGATATAAAGATTTTACTGGTTTACAAGATTTTTCACCTAGTTATATAAAAAGTTCATTAAATAAAAGTTTAAAAAGATTAAAAACTGATTATGTAGATATATACCAACTACATGATATACCGATAGATTTATTAAATAATTCTGAAGAAATTTCGGACACACTTCAAGATCTTAAAAAAGAAGGTAAAATAAGATTTTTAGGCATTTCTACTAAATCTCAAGAGGATAGTATTAAAATTTTAGATAAAAATCATTTCGACTGTATGCAAATTAATTTTAATTTAATTGATCAAAGAGCAATCGAGAATGGATTGTTTAAAAAATGTA
>MDSW01174240.1_pt1 | contig 16982 bp, 17 predicted proteins | sample 811171 | NCBI WGS metagenome assembly MDSW01 (sample SAMN05326641, study PRJNA326480) | marine metagenome | isolation source: seawater | place: Atlantic Ocean: North West | collected 2012
ACAAATAATGGTAATATAAAAAAACCGATTATATCCTTTAAAGGCATTCCAGAAAAAAATGAGGATAATAATTTTATTTTTGATATGGAGGACGAAATTATGAATATTTGTAAAACTTTTTCTATGGATAATAAAAAACAGCAACAAAATTTAATAGAAACTCTTAAACAAAATTGCAGAAGAATAGTTAGAGAAAAAACCGGAAAAAAACCTTTTACCAATATCAATATCGCTAGACTTTAATGGGTATAACAGGTTCTATAATCGTTTACGTAATGATATGGTGGATAGTTTTTTTTTCTGTATTACCAATAGGAATTAAATCAAAAAAAGAGGTTTTTAAAGAAAAAATAGGGGGGATTGATCCAGGAGCCCCAAAAAATCCTAAAATAGGAAAAAAGTTTTTAATAACTACATTAATTACTACTTTAATTTTTGCAGTCATATATTATCTTGTTGAGATTGATTTGTTAAATTTAAGAGATTTTTTACAATAATGTACCTTTCAAAACTTTTTATACCAATAATAAAAGATCTACCAACAGAAGCAAAAATTAAATCTCATCAACTTATGCTTAGAACGGGCATGATAAAGCAGTCTTCGGCTGGAATTTATTCATGGTTACCTCTAGGTTTTAAAGTAATGAAGAAAATAGAGCAGATTGTAAGAGAGGAGCAAAATTCAATTGGGGCTCAAGAAATGCTTATGCCTACTATTCAATCATCAGAAATTTGGAAAGAAAGTGGAAGATATGATGATTACGGGGAAGAAATGTTAAGAATTAAGGATCGTCAAGGCAGAGAGATGCTATATGGTCCAACGAACGAAGAATTGGTCACTGATGTTTTCAGATCAAGCATGAAATCATATAAATCTCTTCCCCAAATTCTTTATCACATTCAATGGAAGTTCAGAGATGAAATAAGACCAAGATTTGGAGTTATGAGATGTAAAGAATTTTACATGAAAGATGCATATTCATTTGATCTGTCAGATGAAGAGGCAAAAAAATCTTATAATAAAATGTTTTATTCTTATCTTAAAACTTTTCAAAGATTAGGTTTGAAAGCTATACCTATGGCAGCAGATACTGGACCAATTGGAGGAGATCTTTCACATGAATTTGTGATATTAGCTGAAACAGGTGAAAGTCAGATTTATGCGGATAAAGAAATTTTTAAATTAGATTTAAAACAATACAAATTAACTGATCAATCATTAAACAAAATGCGTGAAGATTTTACTAAAATTTATGCTGTAACAGACGAAAAATTTATTAAGGAAGAGTTTAACAAAAAAGTTAAAAAAGAAAATCAAATGAAAACAAAGGGAATAGAAGTTGGTCATATTTTTTATTTTAGTGATAAATATTCTAAACCGATGAATTGTTTAATTGATGATAAAGATGGAAAAAAAACTTCTGTTAAAATGGGATCATACGGAATAGGCGTTTCTAGACTTGTTGGCGCTATTATAGAGGCAAATTATAATAATAATATTATGAAGTGGCCTAAGTCTATATCTCCATTTGATGTTGTTATTGTTCCAAATATTAGCAAAAACAATAAAGAAAGCTTCGAAAAATCAGAAAAAATTTACAAGGAACTTAAGCAACAAAATATTGACGTATTGTTAGATGATGTTGATGAAAATATGTCTAATAAATTTAAAAAACATGACTTAATAGGAGTCCCATACCAAATCATTGTCGGATCAAAATCCAAAAATGATAAATTTGAGTTTAAGGAACTTAATTCAAGCAGTGAGCTATTAAGTCTTGAAAAGATAAAACAAAAATTAAAAGCTTAAAAAATTGTTTACAAAAGCAGAGAGAATTATTTCTTTAAGAAATTTAAGACCCAAAAAAAAGGAAGGTTTTTTAAAAATTATTTCAATTTTTTCCTTTTTAGGAATCATGCTTGGTGTTGCAATTTTGATTATTGTTATGTCAGTTATGAATGGATTTAAAACTGACTTAACTAAAAAAATTTTAGGATTAAATCCCCATATTGTTATTCAACCTAATAGTTTCAAAATTGAAGAAGATTTTTTATTAAAATTAAAAAAAGAATTTAAAGAAATAAGTTTAAGCAAGTCGTATTTTGGCGAAGGTATAATTATCAGCAATGATAATGCTAAAGGAGTAATTTTAAAAGGAATAAATAAAAATGAGAAAAATATAATTAAATTTTTTAAAAATTTTATTATCTCAGGTGATTTAAATAATTTTGGAGCCAACAAAGTGTTCATTGGATCTGAAATGGCATTTAACTTGAAATTAAGTAAAGGAGATAAATTAAATCTGATGTCTTCAGCTTTTATTTCTACACCACTAGGAAGCTTACCAAAACAAGAAAGTTTTCAAGTAGCTGGTGTCTTTAATACTGGGTTTTTAGAATTTGATCAAAATATAGTTTTTTTAAATATTGAGGACGCATTATCAATATTTGATAAAGAAATAGAAGATCAAAATATCGAGATCTACTTACCAGATCCACTAGACGCAAATCGTTATAAAGATAAGATTCAAATGATTAACCAAAATTTTTTTATTTATACATGGTCAGATTTAAATAAATCTCTTTTTAGTGCCTTGAAAGTAGAAAGAAACGTAATGTTTATAATATTATCACTTATAGTGGTTGTAGCTGCTTTTAATATAATTTCTGGTCTAACAATTCTTATTAAGAACAAAACCAAAGAAATAGCAATTATGAAAACTTTAGGTTTAAGCAACCGGTCTATTAAAAAAATATTCTTTCTAACAGGATTAACTATTGGTTTTTTTTCCACTATTTGTGGAATAATTTTAGGAGTTATATTTTCGTTAAACATAGAAAAGTTGAGAATTTTTTTATCTACAATATTTAATTTTGAAATTTTTCCTTCAGACATTTACTTTTTAGATAAATTACCAAGTGAGATAAGTGTAAATTCAATTATTATAATTTTTTTAATTTCTTTATTTATTTCGGCTATAGCATCATATTTACCTGCAATAAAAATTTCAAAAATGAGTACATTTAGGGCATTGAGATATGAGTAAAATCTTACTAGAAACAATTAATCTAAAAAAAAGTTTCGTCCATACAAATGGCTCTATAACTCTTTTCAAAAATTTAAATTTGAGAATTAAAACTGGAGAACTCGTGGCATTAGTTGGTCCATCTGGATCAGGGAAATCATCTTTACTCCACCTGTTAGCTTTACTTGATGAGCCTTCTCATGGAAAAATTAGAATAAATAACAAAGAAATTGACAGTCTTTCAAGTAATCAAAAAGATGAAATGAGAAAAGAGATTATCTCAATTATATTTCAGGATAATAATTTATTAACAGATTTCACAGCATTAGAAAATGTAATGATGCCTCTAATTATCAAAGGGGAAAATAAAAAAATTATTAAAGAAAAAGCAGAAAAAATTTTAAGAGATCTTAAAATTATTAATAGATCAAATCATTTTCCAAATGAGTTATCAGGAGGAGAACAGCAAAGAGTTGCAATCGCCAGAGCTTTAATTGCAGGTTCAAAATTAATTTTAGCAGATGAACCTACAGGAAATTTAGATTTTAAAACTTCAAAAGAAATCTTTTCAATTTTCTGTGAACTAAAAAAACTAAAAAAAACAATCATCTTTGCAACTCACAATAGAGAACTTGCTAACAAGGCCGATTACAAGTTGTTTATTTCTGATGGTAATATAAAACGAGCTAATGCTCGAAAGTCATAAAAATTTTAATAATATCAAAATTCATACTCAATATTCAATTTGTGAAGGCGCAATCAAAATTGATGATTTAGCAGAATATTGTAAAATTAATAAGATACCTTCACTTGGTCTAGCAGATAGTTTTAATTTATGTGGTGCTTTAGAATTTGCAGAAAAATTATCTAAGGTAGGCACTCAACCAATAATAGGTACCCAAATAAATATAAAAAAGGATAATATAATAGGAAAAATTACATTGTATGCAAAAACTGAAAATGGTTACAAAAATTTAACAAAATTATCTTCTTTAAGCTATTTAAAAGGAAAGGATACAGAGGAACCTAATTGTAAAATTGAAGACATAATAGAAAACAGTGATGATTTAATTTTGTTAACCGGAAATTATAGAGATTTCTTTGGAAAACTTTTTCAAGCTAATAAATTAAAAAAATTTGAAGAAATCATAAATTTATTTAAAGAAAAATTTAAGGATAGAATATATATTGAAATTCAAAGACATGATGAAAACGAAGAAAAAAATTTTGAAAATTATTTGCTAAATAAATCGAAGTTTTTAAATATTCCTCTAATTGCAACCCAAGAAGTTTTTTATCTAAATAAAGACATGTATGAGGCTCATGATGCATTAAGGTGTATTGGTGAAAAAAATTTTATAGATGATTACAACAGACTCAAGCTAAGCAACCAGCACTATATAAAAAAAAATTCTGATTTAGTTTCTCTTTACTCTGATATACCTGAAGCATTAGAAAATAATTACAACTTTCATTTAAGATTCAATTTTAAGCCAAAAAAATCAAAACCTATTTTACCATCAGTAGCTAATTCTCAAAGTAACTCTCCCGAGGACGAACTTAATAAACAGGCAAAAGAAGGGCTTAAAAATAGAATAAGAAATTTTATTAATAAAAAAAATAAATCAATTTCGGAAGATCAAATTCAAACAATATATACAGATAGATTAAAACATGAGATCAACATCATAAATTCGATGGACTACGCGAGTTATTTTTTAATCGTGTCAGATTATATTAAATGGGCTAAAAAAAATTCTATACCAGTAGGACCAGGCAGAGGATCTGGTGCAGGTTCTTTAGTTGCTTACTGTTTAGACATTACAGATCTTGACCCAATAGAATACGATTTAATTTTTGAGAGATTTTTAAATCCAGATAGAATTTCTATGCCTGATTTTGATATAGATTTTTGCGAGGAAAAAAGAGATCAAGTTTTTGAATACTTAAAGAAAAAATATAAAGATGGAGTAGCACATATTATTACTTTTGGTAAACTTAAAGCCAGAATGGCATTGAGAGATGTTGGAAGAGTTCTGGGTTTATCTTATGGTCATGTAGATAGATTGTGTAAAATGGTTCCTTTTGATCCCTCAAGGCCATTAACTTTAAAAGAGTCAATTGATAGAGAACCAAGATTTAAACAAGAAGTTAAAAATAATCCAAAAGTTAAGAAACTTCTAGAACTTTCCTTAAAATTAGAAGGTCTAAATAGAAATATGGCAACACACGCTGCAGGGGTTGTAATCGCCGGAGAAAAATTAGCTGAACAGTTTCCGTTATATGTAGATCATAGCTCAAATTTAATTCTTCCATCAACGCAATATGATATGTACTCATCAGAAAACGCTGGTTTAGTTAAATTTGATCTATTAGGACTTAAGACTTTAACTGTAATAGACAAAACACTTAAGAGATTAAAAAATAAAAATATAACCCTAGATATTACAAAAATTAATCTACAAGACAAAAAAGTATTTTCTTTACTTTCAACTGGGGAAACTACCGGATTGTTCCAGCTTGAAAGTGCTGGAATGAGAGAGGCTATCAAACAAATGAAACCAAATAAGTTTGATGATATTATTGCCTTAGTAGCGCTTTACCGTCCCGGGCCTATGAGCAATATACCAATTTATAATGAATGTAAAAATGGTATTAAAAAGCCAGATTATATTCATCCCACACTAAAAGAAATACTCGAACCAACTTATGGAATTATTATTTATCAGGAACAAGTAATGCAAATTGCACAAACTCTCGCTGGTTTTACTGCTGGTGAAGCAGATATTTTAAGACGAGCAATGGGAAAAAAGAAAAAATCGGAGCTAGATAAACAAAAAGAAAGGTTTATTAACGGTGCAACCAAAAAAGGTATAACAAAAGAGGTTGCTAATTTTGTTTTTACAAAAATTGAACCATTTGCTCAGTACGGTTTTAACAAAAGTCATGCCGCCGCCTATGCTTTAATAGCATATCAAACCGCATATCTAAAAACTTATCATAAAGAGGATTTTATTGCGTCTACTATGTCAACTGAGCTAACAAATACATCTAAGCTTAGAGAATTCGTAGAAGAATTAAAAAGATTAAATGTAGATATTATTAGACCGTCTATTAATAAATGTTTTGCTGAATTTAAAGCTGTGGATGGAAAAATTCACTATGGTTTAGGAGCAATTAAAAATGTAGGTTTTGAGGCCATCTCTAACATTGTGAGAGAAAGAGAGATTAATGGAAATTTTAAGTCTTTCACAGATTTTATTAAAAGAGTGGACTCAAAAGATATTAATAAACTGCAATTAGAAGGCTTAACTAAAGCAGGTGTGTTTGATAAATTTGATGAAAATAGAAGTAAAATTTACAATTCCATTCCAAATATTATACGAGAAGTAAAAAAAATAAATGAAGACAAGGGAAACAAACAGTCAAATCTTTTTGAAGCTAATGAAAATTTAATAAATAATTTCAAATTTCTTCCGTCTTCACCTTGGAAACAAAAAGAACTTTTAACTGAGGAATTTAAATCTCTAGGTTTTTATATTTCTGATCACCCTCTTAATGAATATGATGAAATCATTAATCAACTAAAAGTTATTTCATATAATAAGTTTTACAATGACGAACAATATAAAGAAGGTAGGGTTGCTGGAACTATAATGTCAGTTCAAGAAAAAAAAAGCGCTAAAGGTACCCCTTTCGCAATAATAAGATTGAGTGATCAGAATGGAGAATTTGAGCTTTTTATTTTCTCTGAAATGTTAGTTCAAAATAGAGACAAACTTAAAGAGTCTGAAACTTTCGTATTAACATTACAAAAGGATAAATTAGCCTCAGATAATACAAAAAAAAGAGTAAATGTTAAAAAAATAATTAGCATTGAGGAATTTTTAAATAAACCCTATCAAAAAGTAACTATTGAGCTTAACGAGAATTTTGATATTAACGAACTTAAAAATATTTTATCAAGTTTTGGAGATACAGAAATAAACTTGATAGTAAAAGAGAAAAATAGAAAAGCTCTTTATTCCTTACAAAAAAACCGCAAATTCGACATAAATCATTTTAAAACGTTAAAATCTAAGGATTACGTAGAAAAAATTACAGTTTAGAGTATTGATTTTTTAGCGAGTTTGTATATATCAGTCATTAATTACGCACACAGTTTTAAGGGAATAATCCCTACCGGTCCTATAGTCAGGAATTACTGTGGTGGAACAACCGGAAAATATATGAACGTACCTAAGGTAGATATAAAACAATTATTAGAGGCAGGAGTACATCTTGGCCATAAAACCCTAAGATGGAATCCAAAAATGAAACAGTTCATTTTTGGTGAAAAAAATTCTATACACATAATCGATCTAACCCAAACGGTTGAATTTTTAAAAAATGCATTGGTTCAAGTCCATAAAGTAATTGCCGCTGGCGGAAAATTACTTATCGTTTCAACAAAAAAACAGGCTTCCGAACAAGTAAGCGAATTAGCTAAAGAAACAAAACAATTTTACGTGAATTATAGATGGCTCGGAGGAATGCTTACAAATTGGAACACCATTCAAAACTCAATAAAAAGACTCAAAAAATTAGAGGACCAATTATCTAAAGAGAACGTAGGTTTCACCAAAAAGGAAATCTTAAAATTTGGAAAAGAAAAAGAAAAATTAAAGAGATCTCTTGGAGGCATAGCAGACATGAAAAAAACTCCCGATCTAATTTTTATAATTGATACAAACATTGAGTCATTAGCAGTTGCAGAAGCTAAAAAACTAAGAATACCAATAATTGCTATTTTAGATACAAATTCAGATCCCACAGGTATTAATTATCCTATACCTGGAAATGATGATGCTAGAAGATCTATAAATTTATATTGTGAGCTGATAAAATCAACAATTATTGATGCAGAAAAATTCATAAAAGGTGTTGAAGATAAAAAAGATAAATTAAAAAAAGAGAATACTCCTAAAGAAGAAATAAAATAATTCTTTATCTACATTAAATGTCTAAAAATATAATGGAAAACATTAAAAAATTAAGAGAACTAACAGGAGTAGGATTTAAAGATTGTAAAAGTGCTTTAGATGAAACTCAAGGGGATATTGAAAAATCTATAGAATTGTTAAGAAAAAAAGGGATCGCCAAAGCATCTAAAAAAATGAGCAGAACTGCATCAGAGGGTTTAGCATTAGTAAAGGAGCAAGATGGAAATATATCTGTAGTTGAAATTAATAGTGAAACCGACTTTGTTGCAAAAAATAAAGATTTTATAGAATTCTGTAAAGATTTGTCAGATATAAATTTTGATACTAAAGGAAATTTAGAAAAACTAAAAAGTTCAAAAATGAGTAATGGTCTTTTAGTTGAAGATAATTTAACTAATTTAATTGCAAAAATTGGTGAAAAAATAACAATAAGAAGAACAAAATTTTTTGAAAATTCAGTGGGAAAAAATTTTTTCTATGTTCATTCAGCTATTGAAAAAAATATTGGCAAAATAATTTCTGTGGTTAAATTAGACGGTGTAGAAATCGGTAAAAATGAAGATCTTGGGAATAAGATTGCAATGCATATAGCTGCCTCAAATCCTTTAGCAATAGACAAGCAAGATATTAATGAAGAAATAGTTAACAAAGAAATGGAGATTATAAAAGCTGAAATAATAAATTCTGGAAAACCAAAGGAGATGGTAGAAAAAATATCAAGCGGAAAAATAAACAAATTTTTAAGTGAAAATTCTCTTTTAAATCAGGCATGGATTATGGATCCACAAAAAAAAGTATCCGATGTACTTAAAGAGAATTCTTTAAAAAAATCCTTGAAAATTTTAGATTTTGTAAAATTTAAAGTAGGTGAAGGTGTATAAAATTTATGAGCAATGAATTTAATGAAAATAATTATTCTCTAAAAATGAATAAAAGTATTCAATCATTTAAAAAAGATGTTTCCACTTTGAGGACTGGTAGAGCTAACATCAGTATGCTTGATACTATAAAAATTGATGTTTACGGACAACTGATGCCAATAGACCAATTAGCCACGGTCACTGTCCCAGAAGCTAGATTAATTTCGATCCAAATTTGGGATAAATCTAACGTTAACTTAGTTGATGCGGCTATACAAAAATCTGACTTGGGTATAAATCCACAAGTTGATGGTCAAATTATTAGATTAAGAATTCCAGATTTGACCGAGGAAAGAAGAAAAGATTTAATAAAAGTTTTGAAGAATATGGGTGAAAAAGGAAAAATTTCTATTAGGAACGTAAGGAGAGAAGCAAACGAGGAATTAAAAAAGATCTTAAAGGAAAAAAAAATTTCCGAAGATCAAAATAAAATCTTTGAAAAAAATATTCAAAAACTCACAGACGCAAACATTGCGAATATTGATAAAATCTTAATAGAAAAAGAAAAAGAGATAAGTCAAATATGAACAAACTCAACCATATTGCTTTCATAATGGATGGCAATGGAAGGTGGGGTCAAAAAAAAGGAAAAGGGAGAAACTTCGGCCATTTAAAGGGTGTTGAAACTGTAAAAAAAATTGTTAAAAGCTCAATTAAATTAAATGTATCTATTTTAACATTTTATGTTTTTTCCTCTGAAAACTGGAAACGTCCTAAAAGTGAAATTAATTACTTATTTAAATTAATAAAAAGTTATTTTGTACAAGAAATTGATAATATAAAAAAACAGGGAATCAAAATTAATATTATTGGAAATATAAATAGATTATCTCGAGATATAAAAATTGTACTACAGAAAACCATAAAATTAACGAAAAAAAATAAAAAAATTACTGTAAATTTAGCAATAAATTATGGTTCAAAAAATGAAATACTTCACGCAGCCAAAAATACAAAAGGAAGATTTAACTTGATAAATTTCGAAAAAAACCTTTATACGAAAAATATTCCTGACCCTGAAATTTTAATTAGAACTGGTGGTCATCAAAGGCTAAGTAATTTTATGCTATGGCAATTAGCGTATGCAGAATTATTTTTTTTAAAGAAACTTTGGCCTGATTTTAAAACTCAAGATTTAAAAAAAATAATAAATGAATTTAAAAAAAGTAAAAGAAATTTTGGAAGTATATGATATCTCTTAATCTTAGAAAAAGAATTTATACATCTATACTTCTCCTATTTTTAACTTTAATAGTTTTTGGCTCTCATTTTTTATTAACTTATGTGTTAATTATTGCTAGTATACTTTCTTTAATTGAGTTTTACACAGTAATAAATAAAATTAATTTAAACAAATTAATCGACTTCATTTCAAAATTAATTTTTACGTTATACATCTTTTTATTTAGTTATATATTTTTTTTTTTTTACAAGTTTTATAAATTTAAAAACTATTATATTTATAATTTTAATGGGCTGTATTGCTTCTGATATTGGAGGTTACGTTGTTGGCAAAAATGTAAAGGGTCCCAAGTTAACAAGAATCAGTCCTAAAAAAACAATTTCAGGCGCCCTTGGTTCAATTATTTTTACAATTATAACTATTTCAATCTTAGTTAATTATGTTTTTGATAAGTTTAATTTTCAAGTTTTAATTATTTCTATAATAACTTCGCTAGCCTGTCAGATTGGAGATTTATTTTTCTCTTATCTAAAAAGAAAGGCAAAGATTAAAGATTTTAGTAATTATCTACCAGGCCACGGTGGTATTCTTGATAGAATAGACGGTATTTATTTTGGTATACCAGCCGGTATAATAACTTTTATATTTTTAATATAATGAAAAAAACTATTTCAATTATTGGATCGACGGGATCCGTAGGATTAACATCACTAGGAATTATCGATAAAAAAAAAACCAACTTTAAAGTAAACTTATTATCAGCTGACAAAAATTTTAAGTTAATTTGCAAACAAATAAAAAAATATAGACCGAATTATTATGTCATTAATGATAAAATAACTTACGAAAAAATTAAAAATAAATTTAAAAAAATTCAAGTAAAGATTCTAAACAATTTTAAATCTATAAAATCATTAAAAAAATCTGATATAACTATAACTGCTATACCAGGTATACAAGGTTTAGAACCTACAATTTTCATGATTAAAAAAAGTAAGAAAATTCTAATGGCAAATAAAGAGTCAGTTATATGCGGGTGGAATTTAATAAATAATGAAGCTAAAAAAAACCATACGAGATTAATTCCAATTGACTCTGAACATTACTCAATCTTTAAATTGATAGAAAATCAAAACATAGATGGTATAAAGAAAATTTATCTAACAGCATCTGGAGGTCCATTTTTAAATTTTAGAAAATCTCAATTAAAAAAAATCTCACCTAAGGACGCACTTAAACACCCAAAATGGAAAATGGGAAAAAAAATATCGGTAGACTCAGCTACTATGATAAACAAAATCTTTGAATTAGTGGAGGCGAAAAATATTTTTAACTTACCATCTTCAAAATTAGATATAATTATTCACCCAAACTCTCTAGTGCACGCTATATTGATATTAAAAAATGGATTAATTAAACTTATATATCATGACACATCTATGATAATTCCTATATCAAACGCACTTTTCGATGGAGAATTAGAAATAGAAAATTTTCTTTCAAAATCAAAGGAAACAAAAAAGACAGATAAATCGATTATTAAAAACTTATTTTTTCAACCTGTAGATAAAAAAATATTTCCAATTATTAAGCTTAAATCTTTAATTAATCAGTACCCCTCATCGCCTATAATAATAAGCGCTGCAAATGAAGTATTAGTGGAACAATTTCTTCAAAAAAAGATACCTTTTCTAAGAATAAATGAAATCATAATGGCCATTCTGAAAGATAGAAATTATAAAAAATATGCTATAAAAAGGCCTAAAAATATTTATCAGATTTTAAACATTAATGATTGGGCAAAAAAAGAAGCACTAGATAGAATTTAAATGATAAAAAATATTATATTTATACTTTTCTTATTCCTTACATATGCAAAAGCTGAAATTGTGAATGATATTAAAATATCTGGAAACTTTAGAATAAATCAAGAAACGATAAAAGTTTATGGAAATATTGAAACTGGTAAAGATTATCAAAAAAGTGATTTAAATAAAATTTTAAAAGATTTATATTCCACAAACTTTTTTGAAGACATTAGTTTAGATTTAAGAAATAACATTCTCTACGTAAACGTGAAAGAATTTCCAGTTATTAATCAATTAATTCTAGTTGGAGAACCAAGCAATAAGTATAAAGATCAAATTAAAAAGTTGATCAAACTCAAAGAAAAAAGTTCTTTTATTAATTCTTATTTGCCATCAGACATAGAGATAATAAGAAAATTATATTCATCAGCAGGTTACAACAATAGCAAAATAGAAGTAAAAACAAAAAAAATAGATAAAAATAATTTAGATATGATTATTCAAATTAATAGAGGTGAAATTACAAAAATTTCCTCTATCAGTTTTACAGGTGACAAAAAATTGAGAGATAAAAGACTTAGGGATATAATTGCAAGTGAAGAAGATAAATTTTGGAAATTTATTTCAAGAAATACCAGGTTTAGTAAAAATTTGGTAAACCTAGACTTAAGGTTACTAAATAACTACTACAAATCGTTAGGTTATTATGATGTTGAAATAAACTCAAATACAGCTGAGCTCGATGAAGACGGAAATATAAATTTAATTTATTCAATTAATGCTGGAAAAAGATATACAATCACAAAAATCACAACTAATGCCGATAAGGTTTTTGACTCAAATATATTTTTACCGTTACAAAATTCATATAAAAAATATGTCGGTGAATTCTATTCTCCATTTAAAGTAACAAGTCTTTTAGATGACATTGATGAGCTAATTGATAATAATAGTTTGCAATTCGTAGAACATAATGTTGAAGAGATCTTAGATAGTGAAAAGGCTGAAATTGAGATCAAATTCAATATATTTGAGTCTGAAAAAGTAATCGTTGAAAGAATAAATATATTAGGAAACAATGTTACTAATGAAAGTGTGATTAGAGGTGAGCTTCTTCTAGATGAGGGTGATCCATTTACAAAAATTAGGCTTGATAAATCAATATCTAAATTAAAATCTAGAAGAATTTTTGAAACTGTGAAGTCAAATACTTCAGATGGATCAAAGAAAAATTTAAAAGTTATAGATATTGAAGTAGCCGAAAGAGCAACAGGAGAAATAAGCGCTGGTGCTGGTGTGGGTACTAACGGTGGAAGCTTCGCATTTAACGTTTCTGAAAATAATTGGTTAGGTGAAGGTAAAAAACTAAATTTTGAAATTGAGGCTGATAAAGAGTCATTATCTGGATTAATTAGCTTCACTGATCCAAACTATGATTTTCTAGGTAATTCACTCAACTATTATCTAGGAAGTACTAGTAACGATAGGCCGACACAAGGCTATGAAAATACAACTGTTTCTGCAGAAGTAAATACAAGCTTTGAACAATACAAAGATTTATTTGCTAATTTAGGTTTATCTGTAACTTACGACGACTTAAGGACACAAGGAAGCGCGTCTTCTGCTTTACAAAAACAAGCAGGAGAATTTACAGAACTAGCAGGAGTTTATGGTTTTAAATATGATAAAAGAAATAGAGCATTTATGCCAACATCAGGATCAGTAATAAGTTTTAATCAGGCCTTTCCTTTTTACGCAGATAAAAGATTTATATCCAATACCTTTAGTGCAAGCACATACAAATCATTTTCTGAAAATTTTGTAGGTGCAACTAAAATTTACCTCTCAGCAATCAATGGATTAGGAGATGATGATGTGAGAATTAGTAAAAGAAAAGGTTTAAGCTCCAAAAGGTTGAGAGGATTCGAGAGAGGAAAAGTAGGGCCAGTAGATGGAGAGGACCATGTTGGAGGAAATTATGCATCTGCTGTAAATTTTGAGGCAAATTTACCAAATTTGTTTCCTGAAAATACAAAAACTGACATCAGCTTATTTTTAGACTTTGGAAGTGTGTGGGGTGTTGATTATGACGATACATTAGATGATAGCAGTAAGATTAGATCATCAACAGGCGTTGCAGCTAACTGGTCTTCACCTATAGGTCCAATGACATTTATTTTTTCAAATAATTTATCAAAAGCTAGCACAGATAAAACAGAAAGCTTTACTTTTAATTTAGGTACAACTTTTTAAAAATGATCAAAAAAATTACTTTTTTATTATTAATAACTTTTATAAGTTCAAATTTATTAGCTGATACACCGTATTATATAAATTTCAAATTTATTTTAAACCAAAGTGATGCAGGTAAAAAAGCACAAAATTATCTTAAAAAGAAACTTGAAAATGGAATTAAAAATCTAAACACTAAAGAAAAAAAAATTCAAGATGAAGAAAAAAAGATTATAGAACAAAAAAAAATTATTTCACAAGAAGAATATAAAAAAAAAGTTTCTGAGTTAAGAAAAAAAGTCTCACAATTACAAAAAGAGAGAAAAACTCTTTTGGATTCTGTTGCTAAAGAACGAGCGAAAGCTAAAAATGAGCTGTTAAAAAACCTTAACCCAATAATGAAAGGTTACATGGAGGAAAAAAAAATCAGAATGGTAGTTGATAAAAAAAATTTGATATTAGCAGATGAATCATTGGATATTACAAATGATATAATCAAATTGTTAAATCAGAAGTTAAAATCTATAAAATTAAACTAATAAGTTTAATGAGTTCAGTTAAATTTTTTAAAAAAAAAAATATAAAAATTGGACAATTGTATCCAAAAATAAATTTTAAAAATAACATTAAAATAAATGATATAAGACCTTTAGATAAAGCTGAAAAAAATGATATAACATTTTTTGACTCCTCTAAGTACAAACTTATTGCAGCTAAAACTAAAGCAAAAATATGTATTTCAACAAAGCAACTCTCAAAATTTCTACCTGCTCATGTGACAATTATCGAAGTAAAAAATGTTCTTTTTGAATTAGCAAAAACTTTAAAAAAGTTATATCCAAATGCTGACATAGATTATCCAGACATGTCTTTAAAAAAACCCTCTAAAAGAATTTATAAAAATGTTAAATTTGGAAATAATGTTTTAATTGGTAAAAACGTTAAAATTGGTAAAAATAGTCGTATTGGCTCAAATTCAATTATAGAGCAAAGTGTTGTGATTGGAAAAAATGTAGTAATTGGGTCGGGAGTTATAATTAAAAATACTGTAATAGGAGATAGAGTAGTGTTGCAGGATAATTGTAAATTAGGACAAAAAGGATTTGGTTTTATTCCAATAAACGGAAAAAATATAAAATTTCCCCATATTGGAAAAGTTATAATAGAAAACGATGTAGAAATTGCATCTGGTTGCACTATAGATAGAGGATCTGTAGATGATACGATTGTAGGGAAAAATACTTATTTAGATAATCAAGTGCATATTGCACATAATGTTCAAATTGGATCAAATTGCATGATAGCGGGTCAAGTTGGGTTCGCAGGGAGCGCTAAAATTGGCAACAATGTCTCAATTGGTGGTCAAGCAGGAGTTTCAGGACATCTAAATATTGGAAATAATGTCAAAATTGGCGGTGGCAGCGGTGTAGTAAAAAATATCGGAGATAATGAAATAGTTATGGGTTATCCTGCAGTTCCATTAAAAACTTTTTTAAAAGATAAAAAAAGAAATGACAGAAACTGAAATAGATAAAAAAAAGATTGAAACTTTACTTCCTCATAGAGAGCCAATGCTCTTAATAGATAAGCTTACTAAAATAGTACATTTAAAGTCTGCTACTGCGATTATGTATGTAAAAAAAAATGGATTTTATGTACAAGGACATTTTCCTGGCCAACCTGTTATGCCAGGTGTTTTAATAGTTGAGGCATTCGGACAAGCAGCAGCGGCTTTGACAGCACTAGGTATTGATCCAAAAGAATATGAAAACAAGCTTGTTTATTTGATGAGTGTTGATAAAGCAAGGTTCAGAAGTCCTGTCATTCCTGATTGTGAATTACATTTAGATATTGAAGCTATAAGATCTCATGGAAGAGTATGGAAGTACAAGGGAACAGCAAAAGTTGATGGAAAGAGAATGGCTGACGCTGAATGGTCTGCAACAATAGTTGATAGAAAATAAAGTAATGATACATAAATCAAGCGTAATAGATAAAAATGCAAAAATTTCCAAGGACGTAAAAATAGGACCATTTTGTTATATCGGACCTAATGTAGAATTAGCAGAAAACGTAGAAATAATGTCAAACGTACACGTTGAAGGAAATACTTTTGTGGGAACAAATACTAAAATATTTCCATTTGCTAGTATTGGAACTCGACCTCAGGACTTAAAATTTAAGGGAGAAAAAACTATTCTTAAAATTGGCAAAAATAATATGATTAGGGAATATGTGACAATCAATCCTGGAACAGAAGGAGGAGGCTCAAAAACAATTATCGGAGATAATTGTTTATTTATGATTTCTTCACATATTGCTCATGATTGTATAATTGGAAATAATGTAATAATCGCAAATAATGTTCCACTAGGCGGTCATGTCACAATTGAAGACTCAGTTATAATCGGAGGAAATTCTGCAGTTCAACAATTTACCAGAATAGGAAGACTAGCTATGATTGGTGGAATGACAGGTGTGCTCAAGGATGTAATCCCATTTGGCTTATCTATAGGGAATAGAAATTATTTACAAGGTTTGAATTTAATTGGTTTACGAAGACAGAAATATGATAATCGAAAAATTATGGACTTAGATAGAGCTTATAAAGATATATTTTCTTCTAAAAATCTACACGAAAATTTAAGTAAGATTAATGGTGAATATAAAGATAATGAATTAGTCAGCGAAGTAATTAAATTTATAGAAAAAGGTAAAAAAAGACCAATTTGTTCACCACTTAATTAAAATATTTATGATTGGGTTAATTTTTGGAGAAACAGAATTTCCAAAATATATATTAAAAAAAGTAAAAAAAAAAAGTAAATACT
>MDSW01192804.1_pt1 | contig 16982 bp, 17 predicted proteins | sample 811171 | NCBI WGS metagenome assembly MDSW01 (sample SAMN05326641, study PRJNA326480) | marine metagenome | isolation source: seawater | place: Atlantic Ocean: North West | collected 2012
CGTTGATAGGCTGGGTGTGGAAGTGCGGTAACGCATGTAGCTGACCAGTACTAATAGCTCAATTGGCTTGATTTATGCACTGAAAAAAATTTTTAAATTTTATTATCATTTAAAATTAGATATCATATCTTATTAATCAAAATCAGACTTAATGAATGTAGCTGAAAAATTCGTAAACATATTAAAAAAAAATAAAATAAGTGATGTATTTATATATCCTGGTGGAACAATAGCACCCATCATCAATGCTTGTGAAAAATTTGGAGTAAAAATACACAACTTTAAGAGTGAACAAGGAGCAGGTTACGCTGCAATAGGTGCTTATAAAACTACAAAAAAACCACAAGTTTTAATGGTTACATCAGGCCCAGGTGTAACCAATGCAATTACTCCTTTAGCAGATGCTTTTTATGACTCTATACCTTTAATATTAATAACAGGACAAATAGGTACTAAAGATTTGGCAAAAAGAAAAAATGTAAGACAGAGAGGTTTTCAAGAAGTTCCAACACTAGACTTAGTTAAAAAAATTTCAAAAGGCAGCATATTAATAAAAAATTCTTTAGCTTTTGAAAAAAAAATACAAAATTTTTTCGATTTTACAACTTCCGGAAGACCAGGACCAGTTGTAATTGATTTTCCAATGAATGTTCAAAGATCAGCAATCCACAAGGTAAAAAAAAAATTAGAAAAAAAAAAAAATTTACAAAATAAAACAAATACTAAAATTTTGAAAAAAATTAACGATTTAATAAATAAATCAAAAAAACCATTACTTCTTTTAGGTAATGGAGCTAATGATAAAAAAAATTTTGGTCTTATAAATAAATTAGTTATAAAATATAATTTTCAAGTTGTAACAAGTTTGCTTGGGATTGGTTCTTATGATACTAGAAAAACAAATCATCATGGTTATATAGGACATACTGGTCATATAGCAGCAAACTTTGCTGCCTACACTTGTGATTTTCTACTAGTTTTAGGTTCAAGGCTTGATCTACGACAAACTGGGACAGAAGTTAAACAGTTTTGTCCAGAGGCTTACAAGGTGATGGTTGATATTGACAAGAATGAGCTTGATAATCCTAGAGTAAAAATTAATTTTAAGATTAATCAAGCAGTTAATAGTTTCTTAGTTGATTTTTTAAAGTTAAAAAATAAAAAAAATAGTTTACAAAAAAAAAATTCCTCTTGGCTAAAATTTCTAAAAATTAAGAAAAATTTAAGGCTTGAAGATGAGTTTAATATTAAAAAATATACAAATCCAAAAATATTAATAAACAAAATATCAAATAAATTTAAAAATAAAAAACATAGCGTTGTAACAGGTGTGGGCATTCACCAGCAATGGACAGCAAGACATTATGATTTTAACGAAAACGTTGACTTCCTCACATCTGGGGGGCACGGCACTATGGGTTTTGATATTCCATCTTCAATAGGGGCATCTATTAAAACAAAAAAACCTGTAATTTGCTTTGTAGGTGATGGTTCAATAATGATGAATATTCAAGAATTAAAAACTATCAGCGAAAAAAAATTAAATATTAAAATCATTCTTTTAAATAATGGAAGGCTTGGAATAGTTTCTCAATTTCAAATAATCACTTTTGGAAAGGATCCGACAACAAAAATGTTTAAAACACCCAATTTTAAAATTCTATCAAAAGCTTTCGGTTTAAAATACGGTAATATTAATAATACAAATGAAATAGATAAAAAAATTAAAAATATAAATAAATTTTTAGGTCCAGAGTTGATAGAAATTAAAGTAGATTATAAAGCTGATGTAACTCCAATGTTGTTAGCAGGTTCAAAAATGAACGAATTGTGGTATTCAAAGTACTAAATATGAAAAATATATTAATTACTGGTGGAAGTGGTGAGATAGGTTCGGAGATTATTTTACATTTATCTTTTGGAAATAATAAAATTTTTTTTACATATAATAAAAATTATAAAAGTGCACAAAATATTTATAAAAAAATTAAGAAAAAAAATAATAATATCTTTTTTTATAAAGTTTCAAATAATAACCAAAATGAAATAATCAATACTATAAAGAAAATAAAAAAAAATCATGGATCAATAGATATTTTGATTAATAATGCCGGAAGATCTCAAATAAAAAATTTTACAAAAATAAGCAAGGCTGATTTAGATTTAATGATTGATGTAAACTTGAAAGGAACATTTTTTTGGTGTCAACAAGTTATCAAAGATATGATAAAAAATAAATATGGGCGAATTATTAATATAGCCTCAATTGGTGGACAATGGGGTGGCACAGAACAAATCCACTATGCAATTTCAAAAGCAGGAATTATTTGCCTTACAAAATCATTAGCTAAAACTTTTTCAAAAAATGGAATTTGTACTAATTGTATATCTCCTGGTTTAATTGATACAAAAATGATTAAAAAAAAAAATTTACTTAAAAATGCTAAATTTATTCCATCTAAAAGAATTGGAAAAACTTATGATCTTCTATCTGCTATCGATTTTTTAATAGATAAAAGATCTTCCTATGTAACAGGACAAACAATTAATGTTAATGGAGGAATGTTTTTCTCTTGAAAAAGATAATTCTTCTGGGTGGTAACTTTGAGAGCATTCCTACGATACTAGAGGCAAAAAAAGATTTTAAAGTAATTGTTGTTGATAAAAATCCAGCTGCTCCAGGTTTTAAACATGCTTCGTTAAAAATATTTGAGAGTATTTTTGACTATAGATCGATCATTAAAATTTTAAAAAAAAAGCGGTATGGTCAAATTTCTGGAGTATTGTGCGCCTCCACTGATGCACCTATGAGTGTATATCAAATAAGCAAATATTTGAAATTTCATTACTATTCTTACAAAACAGCAAATTTTTTTTCAAATAAATATTTGATGAAAAAAGAATTAAAAAGAAAAGGAGTATTAGTACCATGGTTTAAAAAAATTAATAATTTAAGCCAACTAGAAAATATATTAATAAAAAATAAAAAAAAAAAAATTGTTCTTAAACCATGTGATAGCAGGGGTGGAAGAGGTGTTTTTTTGGTAAATTATAAAACAAAAAATCTCTTTGATTTATATAAAGAAACAAAAAGCTTTACAAAATTAAACTACCTTATAGCAGAAGAATTTATTGAAGGTGAACAATACAGCACTGAAACGATAATTTATAAAAATCATTATTTTACCCCGGGATTTTGTAGAAGAAATTACAATAAAACAAAAAAATATTATCCAAGCATTATAGAAAATGGTGGAGATCAACCGGTAAAATTAAAAGAAAGTATAAAAAAAAGCATAATAAATCTAATTAAAGATACTGGAAAAATTTCAGGATTAAAAAATGGAATAATTAAAGGAGATATTGTGTTGTCAAAAGATAAAAAGCCTTACATAATTGAGGTTGCATGTAGACTTTCTGGAGGTTGGTTTTCAAGCCATCAAATTCCCGAAGCCACTGGCGTTAATATTATTAAAGCTGCGATAAAATTATCTTCTTTACAAAAAATTGATTTAAAAAATTTACAAAACAAATATCAAAGAGCAGTTGGTATAAGATATTTTTTTCCAAAAATTGGTAAAATTAAAAAAATTTTAATACCAAAAAATTTAAAAACAGAAAAAAACATAATAAAATTGATGTTTTTTAAAAAAAAAGGAGATGTTGTCCAGCAAGCAAGGTCTCATCCTGATAGAGTAGGATTTATAATTTTAAAAGAAAAATCAAAATCACAATTAATAAAAAAATTAAATTATTTTGTTAAAAGAGTAAAAATTAATACTTTGAAAATTAGTTAAACTATAATTATTAATTTAAAATAAGAAAAAATAATTCTATAAAAATTTAATTCATAGAGTATATTATATTTAAATGACGCAATTTATATCTGAAATTTCAAGTAATCATAATAATAATCTTAAAAGAAGTTTAAAGATGGTCAAAGTTTCGTCAGAGATTGGTTTTGATATAGTAAAATTTCAGCTATTTAAAATTGATAAACTATTTTCTAATGAAATTTTAAGAAAATCGAAAAAACATAGAGAAAGAAAAAAATGGGAATTGAAAGAAAAGCACATTCCTTTGATATCAAAATATTGCAAAAAAAATAAAATTAAATTTTGTGTTACTCCTTTTTATTTAGAGGCTGTCGATATCATAAAACCATATGTAGATTATATCAAAATAGCATCTTACGAAATTCTTTGGAAAGATTTGCTTATTAAATGTGCAAAAACAAAAAAACCAATAATCATTTCAACTGGTATGGCAAACATGAAAGAAGTTAAAAATGCAATAAATATTTTAAAAAGAAATGGTGCAAAAAAAATTGTAATTCTTCATTGTGTTTCAAATTATCCAGCAAAATTAGAAAGTCTGAATTTATCTGCAATCAATACATTGAGAAGAAAAACAAAACTTGATATTGGATGGTCGGATCATTCGGCAAAAAGTTTAGTTGTGTATAAAGCTATTCAAAAATGGAGGGCATCTTACGTAGAAATGCATATAGACTTAGATGGAAAAGGAGTTGAATATAAAAATGGTCATTGCTGGCTTCCAAAAAATGCCAAAGAACTTATAAATTTTGTTAAAAAAGATAAGTTAGTTGACGGACATGGACACAAAAAACCAAATTTTATGGAGATGGGTGAGAGAAAGTTCAGAGCAGATAAGATTGACGGGTTAAGACCTATAAAAAAATATAGATTTTGAAAATAATGGATTCAAGAATTAAAAAATTTTATAATATCGGAAAACAACAGCTTTACCCTATTTGTAGAAGTCTAACGGGAAATGGAGTAAGAAAAACTTTAAAAATAATAAAATATAATTTTCCTAAACTTAAAATTTTAAAAGAGAAATCTAGAAAAAAAGTTTTTGATTGGAATGTACCACCTGAATGGAATTTATATGATGCCTATGTATTAGATAAATTTGGGACAAAAATTATTAATTTTAAAAAAAACAATCTACACATTGTTGGATATTCAATTCCAATAAATAAAACTATTAAAAAAAAAGAATTATTTAAACGTCTTCATTCACTGCCTGATCAACAAAATGCTATTCCATATATTACTTCATATTATAAAAGATATTGGGGATTTTGTATTTCTGAAAAAGAGAAAAAACTGTTTAATAAGAAATATAGTAAAAATGATAAATTTAAGGTCGTAATTAAATCAAGCCTAAATAAGTCTGGATATTTAAATTATGGAGAATTATTGATTAAAGGTAATTCTGAAAAAGAAATTTTAATATCAACTTATATATGTCACCCATCTATGGCCAATAATGAGCTATCTGGCCCCATAGTTTCTATGTGTTTAATTGATTACTTTAGAAAATTTAAAAATTTGGAAAAATCATTAAGATTTTTATTTATCCCTGAAACAATTGGATCAATAACTTATTTAAGCAAGAACTTAGATAATTTAAAAAAAAATATAATTGGAGGATATAATTTGTCTTGTATTGGAGACGAAAGAAATCATTCTTGTATGTTTACCAAATATAATGATTCTCAATCAGATAAGGCTTTATTACTTGCTTATAAAAAATTAGGAATAAAATTTAAAATTTATTCTTTTTTACAAAGAGGCTCAGACGAAAGACAATATTGTTCACCTGGTGTAGATCTGCCTATTGCTTCAATTTTTAGAACTAAATATGGTGAGTACCCTGAATATCATACTTCCCTTGACGATTTTACGTTGGTAACCAAAAAGGGAATTAAAGGTGGATATGAAGTTTCTAAAAAAGCAATAGAAATTTTACTTAAAACTACCATTCCTAAAAATAAAATAATCTGCGAACCTCAAATGGGAAAAAGAAATTTATATCCAAGCATATCGACAAAAAAACCAAAAAAAAATACAAGAAACTTGATGAATTTTTTGCAATATGCTGATGGAAAAAATTCATTAAATAATATTTCTAAATTAATAAAACTAAATTTATCAAAAACTAAAAAAATATACTTTTTATTAAAAAAAAATAATTTAGTCGACTAGCAATTTTTCTAAATGAGAAAAAAACATCAACTTTATAATGTATTTAAAAAGTTAAAATTTAAAGAGGATTTTTTAATAATTCATAGTGACATTCTATCTTTTCATAGATTTAAATTTGATTTAAATATTTTTTTTAAAATTTTGTCTGAATGTTTGGGACGTAATAAAACTTTAATATTTCCTTCATTTAATTTAAAAAAAAGAAAAACTTGGTATTTGAATTCAACTAAGTCTGAATCTGGTATTTTATCAGAATATCTAAGAAAAAATCAAAATACTGTTAGGTCTTTACATCCCATTCATTCTGTTTGCATATATGGTCCAAAAAAAAATCAAATTCCTTTAAATAAATCAATATCATCGTTTGGTAAAAATTCTTGTTGGGACTGGCTTTGCAATAGTGACAATGTTAGAAACCTTTCAATTGGAATAGGTTTTGTTGGTGGTGCAACTTTTTGTCATTATACTGAAGAAAAGGCTAAAGTAAATTATAGATATTATAAAAAGATTAATACCTTAGTGTATGACACTAAAAATAATTTGCTCAAAAAAAAATTTCTTTTTTTTGCTAGAAAAAAGGGATTTAAAAATTCATGGAAAAATTGTGAAAAAGATTTAAAAAGAAGTAAAATACTTATCAAACATAAAAATATTTATAATATTCCAATATTTAGTATGAACACTAAATTAGCTTCAAAATTTATTTTAAAAAAAATATCAAAAGATAATAAATATTTAATTAAAAAATAAAATCTATTTTTTTAATTTAATATATGAATGTGTTAATCCTACACCAAAACCAAAGATCAAAATTTTTTTTGATTTATTAAATAATTTAATGTTTTTATTTATAAGAACCGGTATTGAAGTTGAAACTAAATTTCCAATATTTTTATAGTAAATAGGAATTTCTACATCTTTGTTTATTTTAAGTGACTGACTTTTAATTATATTTAATACAATTTTACTAGCTTGATGCGAAAAAAGTGTTATTTTTTTTTCATTTTTAATCATATTGGATAACACAGGGATTATATCTTTAATTGCAAAGTTAATTAATTCTGGGCCCTTCATTGAGATATTTTTTTTTCCATTTATTTCCTTTAGTATAAGATTTTCTTCTGTATTTGGTATACTTTCACTAAATTCTTTTTCTACACGCCACCCATTTTTATCATATTGGATTATTGAAGCAGAAGCACCATCACCAAACAAAGGCAAGATAGATTTGTCCAAAGGAGAAATAAATTTTGAGTATGTGTCAGATGTAACAATTAAAATTTTAGATTTTTTATTTTGAGAAATTAATTTGTTTGCAAGTATTAGAGCATCTACATATCCACTACAACCACAATTTAGAGGAATACTAAAAGGTTTTGATTTCAAATATTTTTGAATTTTGGAGAGAATAAAATGACTAATTGATGGAAAAAATACATTTGGAGTATTAGTTACAGTTATTATATGGGTAATATTTAATTTTCTTTTATATTTTTTAATAAGATTTAGAGTTGCTTTAATTGCCATTGACTCAGTGGTTTCATAATTAGACGATACTCTTCTCTTTTGAATGCCAGTAAGATTAAATAATGTATTTTTTTTTAAACCAAATCTTTTATCCAGAGTAATATTATTAATAATTTTTTTTGGTAAATATATTGTAAGATTTTTAATATTAATTTTTATATTTGCCATGAATTTTTATTATAGAATTATTTAAATTTTTATTAAATATAATTTTTTCAAAATTTTTAATCATTTTTTTTGAATCAATAAATGCATTTATATTTTTGAATTTTCCTGGAAAATTTTTTATCATTTTTTGAGACATTTTATTATTGACTATTCCCAGCGATAAAATATTAAATCTATGTTTATTTTTTTGTTCTTTATTTAAAATTTTTATTGATTTATTTAAAATTGATTTTGCTAGTGAATAATATGCATTTCCTACTTCGTTTAATTCAGCTGCTAAAGAACTCACAAATAAAGTTGAAGAATTTAAATTTAGTAAATTTTTCTTTAAAATAAATGATAAAATTTTAAGAGGAACTATGAAATTAATTTTAATAATTTTAGAAAATAGCTTACTATCAAAAAAACTTAATGTCGAAAATTTTTGATAACCATTAAAAAAAATTATTGAATCAAACTTAAATTTTTTTTTATCGATCTTTTTAAAAATTTTAATAATGTTTTCATCGTTATAATTTTTTATATAATAATGATTTTTTTTACTTAATTTTTGCCTTCCTAAAGTTACTATTTTTAATTTTTTTTTTTTTTTTAAATTTTCAATAAGCATATTCGCTATTGAGCTTGAACTTCCAATAATTAAAAGGTTCATTTTGTATAAGAGTTTATGAAATTATCTAAATCTAAAATAGTTTTTAAAGATCTCATTTTTTTTAAATTAATATTCTTTTTGTTATATTTATCTTTTAATATTGTAATTAATGTAATCATAGTCATAGAATCCCATACAAATTCGTCTAATTTTTTTTTTTCGCTTATTTTTTTTTTATTTTTTTCGTTAAGTATTTTTTGTATCAAGTTTATATGTTTCATTTAGGTGTTCATTTATTGGTAAAATACTAATTATTAAGTTTCAAATATATCAATTAGTTAAAAAATGGCTATAAATAATTTAACATTTACGATAATGAAAAAAATTGTAAAAAAATTTTTATCAAAATTAAATTTATCAACCTATGGCGTTGTAAAAAAAAAAAAATTACTAGAAATTATTAATTTATTGCGCCCACTAGACCTAGGTTATAATTATATAAGATTAGGTGGCAAAACAGATGGCTCATATATAGTACCTGAAATTTTAGATGAAATAAATTATTGTTTTTCAGCTGGATACGGAGGAGACTGTTCTTTCGAAAAAAATCTAGAAAAATACAATATTAAATCTTTTTTAGCAGATTATAGCTTTGATGCTCCAACTGAATTAAAAAATTTTGAATATAGTAAAAAATTCATAAAATCTTTTTCTGATCAAAAATCAATAGATATTAATTCTTGGATTGAAAAACCGATATCTCTTGAAGAAAAAAAAATGATTTTACAAATAGATATTGAGGGATCAGAATATGAGGTATTGCACGCAATTTCTGAAAAAAATTTAAGAAGGTTTGATATTTTAATTGTAGAGATGCATAATTTATTTATGTTAAATAATCAAATTTTCTATAAGTATTTTTTATCTTGTATAGAAAAAATAAAAAACTCTTTTGAAGTTTTCTATTTACAGCCGAATAATTGTTGTGGTACTTCCAATTTTGATGGTTTAATATTTCCAAATATACTTGAAATAACTTTTTTAAATAAATCTAAGGTAAATCAAAAAGAACAATTTAAAAATAAAAATAAAAATCTTTTTGTAAAAAATATTGATTATAAAGAAGAAATAATTTTGCCAGATTACTGGTACTAAAAAATTAAATAAAATGTTTAATTTAATAAAAATATCTTCAAGAATTTTTTTTATTATCTTATTTATTTTTTTATTATTTGATTTTTTGTTTGGAGTTTACCTATTAGAAAAATTCTATTGGCAGGATAAAGAAGATTTTAGAGTTGAACACGACATTTATCATCATACAATAAAAAAAAATTATAATGGAGATGCATATTTTGGTGGACAAAAATATAAATTTTGTTCAGATGGATCTGGATTTAAAAGTTCCTGCAAAAATAGTGGAAAAATAATAAAAAAGTTCGATATTGCGATAATTGGAGATAGTTTTACTGAAGGTTTAGGATTGCCCTATGATGATACTTTTGTAGGTATTATTGCCAATAAATTAAAAGAAAAAAAAATAGCTAACTTGGCAGTTTCAGGATACTCACCATCTATATATTACATAAAAATAAAACATCTATTAGAAATGAATTATAGTTTTAAGGAAGTCATAATTTATATAGATATAAATGATATTTTTAATGAAGCAGTCTCATATCAAATAGTTAATGAAAAAGTTAAATCTATTGATAAAAAAAAAGAAAAGGTTGATTATCTTGATAATGATGTTGAAAAAAAATTTAGTTTAAAAAAAATAATTAAAAAACAATTCCGATTTACTTATGAAAATCTTCATTTATTAAAAATGTATTTTTATAGGCTTCAAGGTAAGAAAATCTTCCCATATGTTACCGATTTGAACATGGCAGCTTGGACTTATAAAAATAATCTTCAAGGCTACGGAGATTTGGGAGTAGATGAAGCTATTGAAAAAGCTAGAGAAAATATAACAAATTTGATGGATATTCTTGATGAACAAAACATTCAATATTCCATAGGAGTATATCCCTATCCACAGACTCTCTTTCATGACAATGTTAATTCATTACAAGTTAAAATGTGGAAACAATTATGCCAAAATAGATGCAAAAATTTTTATAATAATTTTCCTTATTTTTTTGAAGAATCATCAAAAATTGGTCCTATAGAAACATATTACAAATATTATATATATAGAGATGTTCATTTTAATTCTAACGGCCACAAAGTAATTGCTGAAAATTTTTTGCAAAATTATGAGAATAAGAAATAATGATATATACGATAATTTGAAAAATGAAGAAAAAATTAAAAATTGCTCTTTTTGACCAAAAAAATAATGCTGGTGGCGGTGAAAGATTTAAAAAAAAAATATTAGAGTATATTGCAGATTATACAAATGAATATGAAATAGACTATTATGGTTTTTCAAAGCCAAAAAAACTTAATAAATCAAATAAAAATACTAAAATAAAATATCTCTCTCTTCATTCTCTTAAGTTGAGATCAAAAGGCTTATTCAATATTAGAAAATCAAATAAATTAATTTCAACATTGCAAGATAGATTTAAAAATTATTCCACATATTTACCATCTTATATTTCAGGAGATTTAAAAAAAGAAATGGAAGAGAAGTTAAACAAGTATGATCTAGTGCTTTTTTTATGGCCTTATTTTATTGATTTTCCTAAAATAAAGGCTCGGAAAATAATTATTTTACATGATTTTAATTTTAAATATTATTTTTCTGGTCAAAGTACATTTAATAAAAATCGAATTGAAAATCTTAATAAATCACTGAAAATTTGGATAGATAATTCTGATATAATTGTTACTTCGAACTTCATGAAAAAAGAATTATTCAAATTTTATCCAAAATTTAAAAATAAAGTAAAAGTTATAAGAATGGGAAGTTTTGGTGAAGTTAATGTAAAAAAATTTAAAAATTATAGCTTTTTAAAAAGACCTTATATATTGTGCCCCTCAAGCACCCTTGGTCATAAGAATATTTCAAGTTTAGTTAGAGCTTTTGATATAATTAGAAAAAAAAATACTAATATTAATTTAGTTTTTACTGGACCGGGTACAGAGGTTTTAAATGGAGTTAACTTGAACAATTATTTAGAAATAAGAAATAATAATAATTCTATTTATGGGCTTGGCTATGTAGAAGACAATGAAATTAATTTTTTGATAAAAAGGGCACAAGTTGTTATTAATTGTTCGCTTTATGAGCCTGGAAATGGGAGTGGCTTGGATGCTTGGAAAATAGGCGCTCCAGTTGCAATGTCAAATATACCTTCATTCAAAGAACATATTAAATATTTGGGTGTCAAAGCTGAATTGTTTAATCCAACAAACCCTAGAAGTATAGCAAAAAAAATAAATAATATACTTTTTATGAGTAAAAATAAGAGAAAAAAAAATATTAACCACTCAAAATCAATGATGAAAAAAATTGATTGGAACTTAATAATCAAAGAATATATAAAATTTATAAATAGCAAATGACAAAAAGTTTTTTTCTTAGTCAAAGAAATTTAAAAAGAAAATTTAATAAAATCGGAAAAAGCTGTAAAATTTCTAATAAAGCTTCATTTATTGGAGAAAGAAATATAATAATTGGTGACAATGTTAGAATAGATGACTATACAATTTTGGTAGCATTTGATGGTAAAATAATTATTGGATCAAATACCCATATTGGAGGCTTAACTTATATTCTAGGTAGTGGAAACGTAGTAATAGGTTCTAATTGCAACATTTCTCAAGGTGTAAAAATTTATTCAAAATCAGATAACTATAAAATAAAAAAAAAACAACCCTATAAAGCAAAAGTTTTAATTTCAGATAATTGTATAATAGGCTCTAATTCTGTAATTTTACCTGGTTCAAAATTAAATAAAAACACAAGGATAGGAGCAATGACGATAGTAAATAAAGAAATAAAATCTAATAGATTATATTTCAGGAACCATACAAAATTAGTAAAATAAATGAAAAAATTTAAATATCCTTTAATTTATCCAAGAATTTATAAATCTGATAAACACAAAGGCATTCAAGTTATTAAATCTGGACAAATTACAATGTCTAAAATAACAAAAAATTTTGAAAAAAATTTTTCAAAGTATGTAGGATCAAAATATTCAGTCATGGTTAACTCTGGATCCTCTGCAAATCTACTAGCTGTTACTGCAAGTTGTAATCCACTAAGAAAAAAAATTTTTAAAAGAGACCAAGAGGCATTAATACCAGGTATATGTTGGTCGACATCTTTATGGCCACTAGTATTAAATGGTTTAAAGCCAGTATTTGTTGATGTTGAAACGGCTACACTAAACATGAATATTGAAGATTTAAAAAAAAAAATAACCAAAAAAACAAAAGTTATTTTTTGTGTACATGTTTTGGGAAACTCAACCAATATGGATGAAATTAAAAAAATAGCAAAAAAAAAGAATTTAATTGTAATAGAAGATACCTGTGAATCTTTAGGATCATCTTTTAAGAAAAAAAAACTTGGTACTTTTGGAGATTTTGGAACCTATTCTTTTTATTATTCTCATCAAATATCTTCAGGAGAAGGAGGAATGGTTGTATGTAATTCAAAAGAGGATCATGAAATACTTTTGGCCCTTCGTGCACATGGATGGTCAAGAGATGGATATAAACATGAAGTGTATAAAAAAAAGTATCCAAAATTAGATGAAAGATTTATTTTTACAAATATGGGTTTCAATCTAAGACCATTGGATATTCAAGCTGCAATAGCAAATAATCAATTGAAACAAATCCATACCTTCAAGCGAAATAGGACATATAACAGAAATAAAATAATTTCTTATTATAATAAAAATTTTAAAAATAAAAATTTTTTAAATTTTGTAAATAATTCAAATCATGTTGATTGTAACTGGTTTGGTTTACCTATTTTAATTAATAAAAAATATAAATACAAAAAAAGAAAAATAATAAAAGAAATTGAAAGACTGGGAATTGAAACAAGGCCAATAATAAGTGGAAATTTTTTAAATCAACCAGCAATCAAACTTTTTAAATTAAATAAAAATAATTATAAATTAAAAAAAAGCCAAGAGGTTGATGATTGTGGTTTTTTTATTGGGATTAATACAAAAAAATCTTCAGAAAAAATACTAAAATTTGTAGCCACAAATATTGGGAAAGCTTTTTTAAAGGTATGTAAGTGAAGAAAATTATTCAAGTTCAGCCCTGGATAGATCATCAAGAAGCAAATTATATAAAAAAAATAATTAATAAAACTTTTTTAACTGAAGCTGCTGAAACAAAAAAATTTGAAAATAGATTTATTTCAAAGTTTAAATCAAAATATTCTATTGCAGTATCAAATTGGACAAATGGAATTTTTATGGCTCTCAAAGCTTTTGATATAGGCAAAGGAGACGAGGTAGTAGTTCCAAATTTAACTTTTATTGCAACTGTAAACGCTGTTATTATGGCTGGAGCAAAGCCCGTAATTTGTGAAGTAAATGAGAAAAATTTGTCACTTGATTTAGAACATTATAAAAAAATAATTTCAAAAAAAACTAAAGCAGTTATACCTGTTCACTTATACGGGCACTGTTGTGATTTAAATAAACTAAAAAAAATATCAGAAGAGTATAAAATTAAAATTATTGAAGATGCTGCACAGTCAATAGGAGCAAAATTTAATAATAAATATTTAGGTACTATTGGTGCAATAGGAGGATTTTCTTTCTATGGTAACAAGATCATTACAACAGGGGAAGGTGGGGTGATATTAACAAATAGTCTTAAGTTAAAAAAAAAAATGTATGAGTTAAAAAATCATGGAAGAAGTAAAAAGGGAATATTCAAGCACAATTCACTTGGGTATAACTTTATGTTTACAGAAATGCAGGCTGCAATTGGAAATATACAACTAAATAAATTAAGCAAAATATTAATAAAAAAAAAATATATTTATAATAATTACAAAAGAGGATTATCAAAATTAGATGAAATTAGTTTCATGGAAAATATTCCTTCAAATAAACCAGTTTTTTGGTTTAGCAATATATTTGTAAAAAATAAAAATAAACTGAAAAAATTTCTTGAAAAAAAAAATATTCAAACTAGAGACATTTTTTATCCAATCGCTCTTCAGCCCTGTTATAAAAATACTAAATTAATTATTAAAAAGAAAAAAAACTATAACACTTCTAATAAAATATTTAATACAGGCTTGTCTTTACCATCATCATATAATTTAACAAAAAAAGAACAAATTTTTATTATTGATTCAATAAAAGAATTTTTTAAAAAATAGGAATTAGATTTATTCAAATGATTAATTTTTTTAGAAAATTACTTTATGAGAAGACAAAACCTATAATTTTAGCAAATCCAAAAAAGATTAGATTAATAAAAAGAAATTCAAAAAAAATATATTATATTATTAAAAGAGACAGATGGCACGGAATGTTTTCAAATCTTCATTATGTTTTATTACATGTTATTTATTCGAAAAAAAAAAATTATATTCCAATAGTAGATATGGAAAATTTTCCTACAATTTATAATGAAAAAAATAAAATAAATAATACATTTAACTCTTGGAATTATTATTTTCAAAAATATTCTTATAAAAAATTGGATTATATTTACAAAAATAAAAACATTAAATTTTCAGATAATTCTAAATTAGATACTTCAAAAATTAATAAAAAATATTATAAAAAGTATAAAAAAATTCTGAAAGATAATTTAATAAATAAATCTATTATTAGGCATACAAACTTGTTTGAAAGAAAATTCTTTAAAAATAAAAAAGTTATTGGAATACATTTTAGAGGAAGTGACCAAAAAACTGCAGCTTTGCATCCTTTTCCACCAACTTTTCAACAAGTCAATGAAATCTTAAAAAAAAAGATAAGTTTAGATAAGAGTGAAATTATTTTTTTAGCAACCGAAGAGCAAAAAATTTGGGATAAGTTTAAAAATATTTATGGATCCAGGATCATTGGATATAAATCATTTAGATCTAATAAAGATATATTTTCTTATTATCCAAGAAGGAAACATCGATACTTATTAGGGTATGAAAATATAATTAATATGATCCTGTTATCAAAAGTGGACTATTTAATTCATAGTAATACTAACTTTTCGGCGATGGCAATACATTATTCGAAAAAAAAAATTAAACAGTCAATAATTTTTAATGGGTTTAATTCAAAAAACATATTTTTAGCTAACATATTGTGGTATCTTAAGTCACTTTTGCCAATGGGACTTGGCGGTTTTATATCAAATGTAAAAAACAAATGAATTTTATAAATAAAGATTGTCCATATTGTAAAAAAAGTACTGAGACAAAAGAAACTGATTTTTTTTACCAAAAGGAAAGTTATATGGAGATTTTAAAATATGAATATTTAAAAAAAGTAAATTCTCAAAATTTTGAAGAATTTATAAAAAATAATTTAAAATTGGTTAAATGTAATGAATGTAAATTAATTTTTTTTAAAAATTGGTTTGATTCAGAAACCTCAAAAAAGATATATAATTCAAAACCACACAGAGTAGGTTGGGGCTCGTTTTACCTATTTTATAATCAAAATAATAAATTAAAAGAATATATAAAAAAAAAAATAGCAATATTTAATCTTATAAATAATAAAATATTAAACATAAAAAGTTATGCTGAATTAAATTGTCCATTTAGTGGATTAATGCTGCTTTTTAATTTTGCAGATAAAGAAAAAAACTTTAAGTTAAATATACTAAATAACTTAGCAAAAGAAAAATCTTACTTTCCAAATATAATTTTTAAAATTCTTAACAAATTCAAAATATTTTTTTTTAACTGTTTAATTTTAAAAGAAAAAACTTTAAATATTTTTTTAAAAGAAAAAAACTTTAAAAATTTTTTTTATGAAGAAAAAAAATTTAATTTGCCTACCAATATTAACTTAATAAAAGTTGATAATAGTTCTCTATCTTGGAATTATGGTTGTAATAATATGGGTCAAAATTGCAGAAAAATTTTTTCATATTTTAAAGGTTTTAAATTAGTAAATTTTGAAGAAATTGAAGAAGAAAATAATAAATCAAATTTCAAATTTGATTTATTTTATTTAGAAAATACGATTGACCATATAAGTGATTTATCTACTACACTTAATAGAATTAAAAAAATTTCAAAAAATATAGTTATAATTACTCATGGTAAAAAAGCGGGACCTCAGCACTTATTTTATTTAAATGAAGATTTTTTTTTAAATTATTGTAAGTTAAATAATTTAAAATTGCATATTTTAACTAAAGATATAACCAACAAAGATAATAATGATCTTGATAATCAATACTATCTTTTGACATCAACTACCTGATCATATCTAAAATAATATTACTTATTTTTTTTGAAGCATTTTGTTTTTTAGGAAAATATTTAATATAATTTTTTAATATATTATTTTTAAAATAATTTTTATTTTCGATTATTTCTTTAATCTTTTTAGCCAACTCTTTTGAACCTGAAGCCTTAGAAACCAACTTCAAACTTGTATAAATTGAATTATTATTTCCAAATTTTTTTTTTAACTTACTTATAGCTGGTAATTGTATGACTGGAACTTTATTTGATAACGCGTCAAGCGAAGTAGCAGAAAGATTAAAATTAACTAAAAGCTTAC
>MDSW01032676.1_pt1 | contig 16979 bp, 16 predicted proteins | sample 811171 | NCBI WGS metagenome assembly MDSW01 (sample SAMN05326641, study PRJNA326480) | marine metagenome | isolation source: seawater | place: Atlantic Ocean: North West | collected 2012
CAGGTTTCGCTTTGTTGGGGCACCGCTTGCATCGAGAAGTGGAAAGGCAACATACACACTCGGGTCGGCTACCTGCCGATATCCCTGGCCAACCTCACCACTGGAAAGTGCGGTGCCACCCTGTGGCCACCACCACACAATTTTGTGGCCTTGATAAAGAAGGCCACGGTTGAAAAGTTCTGACAGCGCCCACCACACGCTTTCGACATAGCTTTGATGGTAGGTCACATAGGCCTCTGAAAGATCAATCCAAAATCCTATCCGTTCGGTGAGCGTTTCCCATTCCTTCATGTACCGCCAGACAGATTCCTGACATCGGTGAATGAATGGCTCAATGCCGTAGTCTTCAATTTCGGCTTTTGAGTGGATGCCCAGGCTCTTGCACACTTCGACTTCTACGGGCAGACCGTGGGTGTCCCAGCCAGCCTTACGTTCACAGAACTCACCTCGCATTGTCCGGTAGCGTGGATAGAGATCTTTGATAGCACGCGTGAGACAGTGCCCTGGATGAGGCATGCCATTGGCTGTTGGTGGTCCTTCAAAAAAAACGAACCGTTTGGCGCCCCGACGGTTGTCGAGTGACTTCTGGTAAATTCCCGCAGACTTCCAGAGGGCAGCGATTTCGGCTTCTGTGGCTGGCAGATCGGGTCTGCCTCGGACGGGCTGGAACATGAAATATATAAGGCGAGGCTGTGGGCAAATACGAGGTTGGTAATGAGACGCTTTATCCTACCCAGCAGATCCTTCTAGCCACAGTGCTACCCAGTCAAGCCCGGTAGGAGTGGCTTGGCGGCAGGAGCCCACGAGGCTGCCGTGACGAAAAAGCAATACGAACGTTTACGGACTTGGTTCACTCGGCAGGGAGCCTGCGAGAGTATTGTGGCATGCTGCCCATAGACGCACTAGATTACATCAGCCGCCGCATCTCGAACGGCTCCCTCAATAAGAGCTCTGAGTTTTGGTTCAGCCGTTCGGGCCACTTCAAGGATTTTTTCAACTGTTGCAACTTCCAGTGCATCTGGGAGGCACATATCTGTGACAACCGAGAGACCGAGTACCCGCAGACCGGCATGAACAGCAACGATGACCTCTGGAACAGTTGACATGCCAACAACATCAGCACCGATTGCCCGCAGGTAACGATACTCGGCTCGTGTTTCGAGGTTGGGGCCAGTTACTGCCACGTACACGCCTCGGTGGGCAACAAAGTTTTCCTGGCGAGCTACCTCAAGCGCGCGGTCAATAAGTGGAAAGGTGTACGGCTCTGACATGTCAGGAAATCTCGGCCCGAGACGATCATCATTGATACCGACAAGCGGGTTGTCCTGCATGAGATTAATGTGGTCGTCGATAATCATAATGTCACCAGCGCTGTAGTGTGGGTTGAGTCCACCGCATGCATTTGTGACAAGTAAGAGCTCAGCACCAAGGCGATGAAGTACCCGCACGGGCAGAGTGATCTGAGATGCTGGGTAGCCTTCGTACAGATGCATCCGACCTTCAAGAATAATGACTGGGACACCATCAAGCAGACCGCATACGAGCTGTCCGGCATGTCCGTGTGCTGTTGAGCGAGCGAAGTGCGGGATATCCTCATATGGAATTTCGACACGGTCAGTGACACCTTGTGCGGCGTTACCGAGTCCACTTCCTAAAATGATTCCCACTTTTGGTTGATGGGGCCATCGCTTCTGAATGGCTTCACATGCTGCTGTAATCTGGTCGTACTGTTCGAGCATTATTGGCTGCCTTCTCGTCGTTTGTGAATCAGGAACACTGCTGGCTTTCACGTGACCACGCGGTCAGTCTTCGTTGAAAAGATTCTGAAAGTCAGGATGGTCCCTCAGCGAGTCGAGGTCTGGGTCAGCCTCGAGGTGATGAAGGTCATCATACCCGAGGAGGATTGCCTTGGAGAGCGAGTTGATCGCTTCCTTTGAGCACCCCGCCCGGGCAAGTGAACAGCCCAAATTGTAACGAGCCAGTGCATCTTCGGGCAGAAGGTTGACTAAATGACGGTCAAGTTCGACTGCCCTGTCGAGTAGACCTTTTTTCGCGACTAACTCAGCAAGCACTCGGCACACTTCCGTCGATGTCCCATCACGGGCGAAAAGCTGCTCAAAAAATTCAATGTCAAACTCTAGCTGCGACAAGACACCAAACCACGGGTAACCGCTGAGAGATGCGTTCTCGTGCTGAGGGGCATTTGCGTTGTTCATGGCTGACTCCGAAGGAAACGGCCGCCTTGTTACTTTTTGCCACTAGACTTGCTCGGTGGAGGTGCCTCTGGACGAAGGTCATCCGGATGCTCCCAATCAGGATCACTTTCTTCCTCTTGGAAGTCATCATCAAATTCGTCATCGAAATCATCGAAGTTAGAATCTTCATCGGCAAGTGGGTCGTCACTCTCCAGATCGCTGTCATCACCAACGTCGAGGTCTTCATCTGTCGATTCTTCATTATTCGTTACGTGAATGAGCCGGAAATCCCCAATCAACGGGGTAACCAGTTCTGTTGAGAGCGACAAAAATGTAGGAATCACTCTGCTTTTGGTTCCCCAAATAGAGTGGACAGCTGGGTGTTGGTCGTTGAGTTGCAACATTGACAGGGTTCCGACGGAAAAAGGAAGCGTCTCAAGGTGTCTGAAGACAGCCTTGCTGAATAAGCAAAATATACATCCTGGGGCAGCTAGGGAAGGGGAGTCTCTCGCTACGTGTGGTAGTCAGCGTTGAGCCGGACATATTCTGCAGTCAGATCACTTGTGTAGAACCGAATTGTGCCCGGCCCATCGCCTAAATCGACTTCAATCAGGGTTTCCCGGTTCTCACGGATTGATTTTGACACTTTTTCGGCGTTAAAACCGACTGGAGAGGCATTTTTGAAGAGTTCAAAACCGTTGACACGCAGAGAAAGCCGCCCAGGATCAAACGAAACGCCGGCGTATCCGGCAGCAGAGACGATTCGGCCCCAATTTGGATCGGCTCCAGCAATCGCGGTTTTGACCAAGGGACTATCGGCTATTGCTCGGGCAACTCGGCGGGCATCCTCCCGGCCTTCGGCACCAGTGATCTCTATGCGTATGACATGCGTCGCTCCTTCTCCATCGTCAGCAATCTCTCGGGCGAGCGCATCACACGTTTTCATGAGAGCAGTCTCAAATGCCTCAAGATTTTTTCCTGTAAGGATATCTCCTCCAGCGGCACCGTTCGCGAGGAGCAGGACAGTATCGTTCGTGCTCATGTGACCGTCGACGCTCACGCAGTTGAAAGAAAGATCTGTCGCTTGATAGAGGAGACGCTGCGCATCTTCAGGAGTAATCGCAGCGTCGGTGAGGATGAGACCGAGCATGGTAGCAAGTTTCGGTCCAATCATGGCTGCGCCTTTACCGATACCAAGCATCTGGTACTTTTCGCCCGACGGAGTTTTTCCGAACGCTTCACCAGCCAGTTTGGGGCGGGTGTCTGTTGTCAAAAATCCGCGCGCCGCCCGTACGACACTTTCCTCATCTGCTGCCAACTGGTTGGCCACTGATTGGATGCCTGCTTTGATAGTCTCCATTGGAAGAAATTCACCGATAATGCCTGTCGACATTACGAGAACACTGCTCTCGATACTACCGATTGCCTCTGCAGTGAGGGTTGCCATGGCGGCTGTATCAGATTCTCCCTGTGTCCCTGTGCAAGCGTTTGCGTTGCCAGAATTGATCACAACACCGCGGAATCCGGTTCCAGGGGTGCGGTCTCGGTCAAAAGCGACGGGTGCCGCAAAAACAAGATTTTGAGTGTAGACACCAGCCGCTGTCGCTGGTCTGTCAGAGACGATGAGTGAAATATCTTCTCGGGTCGGATTGCGCTTCAGTCCGGTGTGTAAACCAGAAACTTGAAATCCTTGAGGAAGCGGGGGAATCGGGCCGCGGAATGGTGTTTCAGCAGGAGCCATCAGCAGTTTGTGAAAAGGGTAAGGGGTTAGAGCAGGCCTGTCGTTTCTGGCAGAGCATGCATGCAATTCAGGTTTTGTACGGCGGCACCGGCAGCACCTTTTACAAGGTTGTCGAGGCTGGAAATGAGAATGAGTCGACCGCGGACCAGCCGAGCGGTCAGGTCGCAGAAGTTTGTGTCGACAGTGTCTTTCGTACCGGGTAGATGGTCAACAAGCCGAATAAAGTGTTCTTTTTCATAGGCCTGATGCCATGCGTCGTCAATGTCTTTCTCAGTGACACCGGAGGTAGGCTTTGCATAAATGGTAGCAAGGATCCCACGGTCCATGGGAGCGAGTTGTGGTGTGAAAATAACTTCTGGCTGAGTTGTTGCATGCCGGGCGATGATCTGTTCAATCTCCGGTGTGTGGCGATGACGTCCAACGTTATATGGTGAAAGACTCTCATTGCATTCGGGATAATGAGCCATGAGTTTCGGATTGCGACCTGCTCCACTTACACCACTTTTGGCATCGATAATAATGTCAGAACTCTCAATGAGTCCGGCCTTGATGAGAGGAGCAAGGGGAAGGATGGCTGCTGTGGCGTAGCAGCCCGGGTTGGCGACAAGAGTAGAGTCGGTAATCTGAGATCGAAATAACTCAGGAAGTCCGTAAACGATTTTGCCGAGACGTTCGCTGTCGGTGTGAGGTTGTCCATACCACTCTTGGTACGTTGGCGCATCGTCTAGTCGATAGTCTGCACTGAGGTCTATTACTTTGGCACCTGCGTCGAGAAGTGTCGGGACGACTGACGCACTTGCACAATGAGGCAGGCAACAAAAAACAACGTCTGCCCGCTGTGCTATTTCTTGGGGGTTCAGGTCTTCAAGTGGTAGGTCGAGCCGTGAAACCAGACTCGGGTGTACGCTCGATACAGGTGTATTCCCCTCCTGCCGGCTTGTCACCGCCACGATTTCGACGTTGGGGTGCCGGAGGAGATGTTTTATTGATTCAAGCGCCGTATATCCTGTGGCGCCGAGGATAGCAACTTTAATCACGTCAGTGCGGTGCAAAAGGGGACAATAATTTAGGAGGTACAAAGTGGCTCGAGCCACTACAACTCTAGCATAGCAGAGGAACTTAAACGAAGTCGGTTAACTGCCTCATTCGCTTTCACCAGAGTGTGAACCAATCAGTTCGAGGAGCCAGCGGGCGACTGCTGTTTTCGTGCCTTCCTGCTGTCCGATCAGCTTGTGGGAGTGGTCATAGACGGTGACTGCCGTTGTTGAGGTGTCTAATGCTGTTAGATCATTCAACACAATGAGGTCACACTTCTTCGCAGTAATTTTCTTAAGTGCTCTCGCCGGATCACCATCTGGCTCAAGTGCAAAAGCGACCATCCATTGAGAAGGTTTGGCCTGTCTCGCCAATGTCGCGATAATGTCTCGCGTTGGCTTGAGATCCAGTACAAGCCCACGCTGCCTTGGGAGTTTCCCCTTTTCCCGCTGTTTCGGTTCAAAGTCGCATGGTGCTGCTGTGGCGATGACGCCATCAACGCGAGGGAGGAGCGTGAGTGACTTTTTGAGCATGTCGCCAGTCGAGATAACCGAGGTCACTCGGGCTTCCGCTGGATACTGGACGCTTACCGGGCCGCTCACGATGCTTACGGTATTGCCTTTTGCAATGGCCGCCGTTGCGAGTGCGGCAGCCATGCGGCCACTCGAGGCATTCGTCAAAAATCGGACATCATCGATATAAGCGCGAGTAGGGCCGGCTGTAATCAGTATGTGTGCCATTTGCTTTACAACCAATCCAGCTACGATGCGCCTAAGGCAGTCTCGATGGCAGTAGTTATCGTTTCGGGTTCTGCCATGCGGCCAATGCCAGTTTGGCGACATGAGAGCCAGCCTGATGTTGGCTGAATAAAGCCGACGCCATCTTCGGTCAGTTGTGAGACGTTCCGTTGGACGGCAGGCTTCTCCCACATGGCTGCATTCATGGCGGGAGCCATGAGTACTGGGCATTTAGCGCAAAGAAGTAGTGTTGAGAGGAGGTCATCAGCAAGACCAGCTGCTGCTTTAGCCAAAATGTCCGCTGTAGCCGGTGCAACGACGATCAACTCGGCTCGCTCTGCCAATTCAATATGTGCACCTAAGGGAAAACTTTTCGGGTCAAAACTGCGAGAGGCGACGGGCCTCCCGGTAAGTGCAGCAAAGGTTGCCTCGCCGATAAATTTCCGCGAATTGCGAGTCATAACAACCGAAACACGTGCAGTACGCTGGACGAGTCCGCTGGTTATTGCGGCAACTTTGTACGCCGCAATGCCACCACCGACGGCTATGACTATTTCGCGGTCTGCAAGTGGATTCGACACGACATATTCCATCAACAAGAGAAGTGATCAGAAAGTCCGATGCTTCAGAGGGTACCTAGCGGGCACATCAACGGAAAAGACTCTGATCAAAAACTGGCGTCGAAGTCGATAGGTGCTCCTGCTTCAGGAGATTCACCAGTGATTCGGAGGTTCATTGATGTGTCGAGGAAAATCTTATCTTGCTTAATTTCCTCGATCACAATCTGCATTTTGTCATTGCTGTCAATGTCGACGAGCGGGCGACCGCCAGCATTGAGAGCAACCAGACGTTTCTGGATGAGTGTTGATAGCTTGAAGCGTCCACCAACTTTGTTCACGATTTCTTCTTCACGGAGGTCGTCGATCATATCGAATGCTTTCTGTGAGACTGACTTAACGGTTTAGTTATTTAAGCAGAAGCTGTTTCTGTTGAATCGTTTGAAAAACCAGCTTCAGTGAGGATCGTTTTAATGTTTGCAAGGGCGTCTTCTACCAAATCATTAATGACACGGTGTCGGTAATGCCCGGACTGACGAAGTTCACGGTGAGCAACTTCTAATCTCCGTTGGATTGCCTCTGGGCTTTCAGTACCACGGCCTCGAAGGCGTTCTTCAAGATGTGCTGGATCGGAAGGTTCAACAAAGATTGTTACCGCTTGAGGATACCGTTCCAGAATAGAAAGGGTACCCTCGACGTCAATTTCAAGAATAACCCATTTCCCATGGGTGAGGCGAGGTGTGACCTCATCTTCCAGCGTTCCGTACCAATATTCGCGGCCATATACCTGGCAACACTCAATAAATCGGGCTGCTTTTTTAGCGGTTTCAAACTCTTCCGGAGACAGAAAATGGTAGTCGACGCCTGGCTTTTCTCCAGTACGCGGCGGCCGTGTAGTTGCAGAAATGCTTGGAATGAGTGACGAGAAGTCAGTAAGGAGTCGGCGGAGAAGCGTAGACTTCCCGACGCCGGAAGGGCCAGAGAGAACGACAAGTTGACCTTCAGTTTGACTCATCGTAATGTTTTACCCCACCACGAGTAGGCTTGGAAAGTGGCCCCTCGGCAATGCGGGTATTTCTTGGGCGAGCCTACTCGATGTTGGCGGCTTGTTCGCGGATTCTTTCGACCTGCGACTTCAAGTTAACGACAGCATGGGCGATGGCAACATCAACAGATTTTGACCCGATGGTATTGGCCTCACGGCCAAGTTCCTGAGCCAGAAAGTCAAGACTACGGCCAGGCGCGGTATCATGGAGGAGACTTCGGAATTGCTCAACATGGCTTTCTAACCGCACCAACTCTTCTGAAATGTCAGATCGATCGGCAATGAGGGCAACCTCGCGGATCACGTCGTTGTCGTCCAGGCGAGTCTGGTGTGTTTCCAGAACTTTTGCAACACGGTCTAGAAGGCGTTGTCGGTGTTCAGCAACAACTTCTGGAACACGTTTACGGATTTGCTGCACCAGATCTCCGATTGAAACACAGGCCTGTTCGAGATCAGTAACCAGCGCCGCCCCTTCGGACTGCCGCATGGTATCAAGTTGACTTACTGCTGCTGAAGTTGCAGCAGCAACAACAGGCCATGTTGCTTCAACAGCTGATGCGTCCGGTGGTGCATCAAGCAAGACACCTGGGAGACCCAGAAGCGGATCGATCGTTGGAGGTGTTGCGATGCCGCGTTGATCACAGAAAGACTCCCAGTCATCGAGATACGCACCGAGTTGATCTTGGTCAAGCCGACGACCCGTTGGAACAGCCGACCCACTCACTTCGATGGTTATTTGAAGACTCCCTCGCTTGATACGTTCGCGGATCAGTCCTTCAAGCCGTGGCTCAAGAAGATGGAAACCTTCACGCGTGCGGATGCTACATTTGAGATGGCGGTGATTGACACTGCGAATCTCAACTCTGCAGGCGACGCCATGGTTGTCGGCAAACCCTTCGCCGCATCCGGTCATGCTGCGGGCCATGGTAGTCCTCCAGGTTTACTCAGCCGACTTCTCTGCCGCCGAAGCCGGTTCAGGCGAAGCGTTAGTTTGCGACTCGTTTGTGGGTTCTGGGGAGGCAGAAGAATTTTTTTCTTCAGGCGTTGTGGCTGGTTCGGATTCGCCGGTAGCAGCAGGAGTCTCTGCGGAATCATTGGCAGGATCCGGAGCTATCTCCGCTGGCATCGCTTCAGTTGTTCCGAGACCTTCCATTGCTTCCGGTGCCGCTGCTCCTAGGTTTGTACTAAAGAGTGACTGCTGCGTCCCAAGTACGTTAATAGAGAGAATGCAGAGCAGAATCCAGAATGTTGCGACGCCAATCGTGATCTTTGTGAACAAGTCACCAGCTTTGGTACCGAATGCACTTTGGCCACCCATGCCGCCGAGTGCACCAGCAAGTCCACCCCCACGTCCGCGCTGAATGAGCACCAGCAGAATGAGAAACACTGACGTGGCAACGAGCATGAATCCAAGAAAGAAGCGAACGAACATGAGCATTGCGAATGAATTCTCCAAAACAGTCAAGCGGCCAAAGGGCGGAAACTACCCGACAATGTATCGTGAGCAGCCATTCTGGGCTATCCCGATGACACGAATTAGCTGGCGTGAGCAAATTGTTCGGCAATTGCCAGAAAGTCTTCGGCTTTGAGGCTCGCCCCTCCGACCAGTGCCCCGTCGATATCGGGCTGTGCAGCCAGAACTCCGGCGTTACCGGGTTTTACGCTGCCACCATACTGGATTACCACCTGATTGGCAGTTGCTTCATCAGCATGTTCTGCCAGCTGCTTACGGATCAGAGCGTGGACTTCCTGCGCCTGTTCAGGCGTTGCGACCTTTCCAGTACCGATTGCCCAGACAGGTTCGTAGGCAATGATCGACTTGGCAAGGTCCTCCGCACTGAGCCCAGCCAGCGAGCCAGAGATCTGTTCTGTAACAACGGCCGCTGTTCGGCCCTGGTCGCGTTCTTCCAGGGTTTCACCAACACAAATGATCGGCGTGAGGCCGGCGGCGAGTACGGCTTTGGCTTTTGTGTTGACAACACTGTCGGTCTCACCAAACAGTGTACGTCGTTCAGAGTGCCCAACTATGCAGAAGGTGCAACCGACGTCGGCGAGCATTGTAGGAGCAATCTCACCTGTAAAAGCACCCTTGGGTTGATCGTGCAGGTTCTGGCCACCAAGAGCAACGCCAGACGGACCCGCGCCATTGGTAAGCTCAAGTGTTTTTGCAACTGGTTCAAGGTAAATTGACGGAGGGCAGAGAATCAGGTTGCAGTCGCCGCAGGAGTGGGCACCAGTTGCCACAGCTTGAGCGAGTGCGACCGCTCCAGCGTGGTCAAGATTCATCTTCCAATTTCCAGCAACGATCCGGCGGCGGGTGGCCATTCTCACTCCTTGGTTTTGGTTTTATTGATGTGCTCGGTTGTTCCAAGAGACGCAGTGTAGTGCGAAAACACGACACGCACTAGACGGCGGTGGTATGAACGGGTTTGTAATTTGCTCAGCACCGAAATCAGTGCACTATCCAACCAGACTCGCCCCTGCATAGCTGCCGAGTATGGCAACTCGGGTGCACCGCTTTTCAAGCGATGCGATCGCCCGCCGCACACGAAGGTCATCACGGTGACCCTCGAGTTCGACAAAGAAAATGTAGCCTCGTTTTTCGCCTGGTAGAGGAAAAGATTCAATCCAGGTGAGATTGAGCTTTTGCCGCTTTGGTATGGCAAGCGCATCAGCAAGTCCACCCGGACGGTGTTTGATTTCAAACATTAAGGCGGTTTTGTCTCGACCGGTCCGTTTGGCGTCGGCATGGCCGATAACAGCAAAACGGGTTGTATTCCCAGCGATATCTTCAATGTTTTCAGCCAGGATGGATAGGCTGTGATGGACGCCTGCCTGACGACTGGCTATTGCCGCAGACTTTGACTCACGTGCTGCTTTTTCGGCAGCCGCGCTTGTGCTGGTCACCTCAATCAACTGTGCATCAGGAAGGTGCCGCGCCAACCAGTTACGGCATTGCGAGAGTGCCTGTGGGCGACTGTAAACCTTCTTCACGTCATGGCGTTCGCAGGCGGCAAGAAGATTATGGTGAATGCGTAATGGGACCTCAGCACAGATTTTGACTGACATACGCGCCAAGTTATCGAGTGTGTCAGCAATTCGCCCATCGGTTGAGTTTTCGAGAGGAACGACGCCGTAGTGCGAATGACCAGCATGCACTTCCTCGAACGCAGCAGAGATGCTGGATACTGGTACGAATTCAACCGCATTTCCAAAACGATGAAGAGCAGCAAGATGACTATACGTCCAGGCAGGACCAAGATGAGCTACCCGTAAGTGTTGCTCAATGGCACGAGAACCTGAGATCAGTTCACGAAAGATCGATTTGAGGCTGTCGTCGGCGAGTGGTCCTTCATTCGCCGCCGCTACCCGGTCGAGGACGAGTTCCTCCCGGGATGGATCGTATGTCAGTTCACCGCTCGCCGATTTAAGGTGGCCGATATCTCGGGCAACATCAGCACGCTGATTCATGAGGGAAACAAGTTCATGATCAATCGTATCGATTCGTTTTCGTAAGGTCGTCAGACCCGGCTTTCTTTTGGCGGTCTTTTTGCGGGTCGCTTTGGTCTTGCGTGATGCCATGATGTTCACTTCTTGAACCGGAAAAATAACAGGGTTGTGTACACACCATACCCCACTGGACAGTCAAGTGAGGCCACTCCGTTGATCGAGATTTCAAGAATCCCGGTTCCGCGAGGGAGCCCGTCAAAATGGCAGTCTCTAGGAGCTGGCAACCACGTATTCTCAACTCTACCGTCTGAATTCCTTCCGTAAATACGCTGTTTTAATCGATTCCTCGGTTTGAGGGTGCAGAAACGAGTCTTTCGAAGCTATGGCACGGGCTTTGCAATCTTCTTTCAATGTCAGGGCAGACCGACAAAACCGGCCCGGAGACGTGGTCGGCAACCGCAGCTGGCCGGCCCCCGGATACGTGAACGTGGTGGACGGTCGTTCGACGGAATAGAGAAGCGTGGACATCGAAGGAGGAACACAAGGCATGGCAACAAAACAAGGCGAAAAAATAATCGGTATCGATCTGGGAACAACAAATTCAGTTGTTGCCGTCATGGAAGGCAAAGAACCAAAGGTTATTGCCAATAAAGAAGGCAACCGCCTCACTCCGAGTGTTGTGGCCTTTAATGATAAAGGTGAAACACTCGTTGGCGATATCGCACGGCGGCAAGCAGTGACGAACCCAACGCGAACAATTTACTCAATTAAGCGATTTATGGGCCGTCGTCACAACGAGGTGGCGAGTGAAGAAAAAATCGTCCCTTACGACGTTGTTGGTGGTTCGGAAGATTACGTCAAGGTGAAAGTAGGTGACAAGGAGTTCACACCACCAGAAATTTCTGCCACGGTGCTGCGGTCTCTCAAAGAGTCGGCAGAAAGCTACCTTGGCCATAAGGTCAATAAGGCGGTCATTACTGTTCCGGCATACTTCAACGATGCACAGCGACAGGCCACCAAAGACGCGGGGCAGATTTCTGGTCTCGAGGTCATGCGAATCATCAATGAGCCAACTGCAGCTGCACTAGCCTACGGCCTTGAGAGTAAGAGCCAAGAAAAAATAGCTGTCTTTGACCTTGGAGGTGGAACGTTTGACGTTTCTGTTCTTGAGGTGGCTGATGGGGTGTTTCGTGTAATCAGTACCAATGGTGACACGCACCTTGGTGGTGATGACTTTGATCAGACGTTGATTAATCACGTTGCCGATCAGTTCAAAAAAGAGCAGGGCATTGATCTGCGCGATGACACCATGGCATTGCAGCGACTGCAAGAAGCGTGTGAAAAAGCGAAGAAAGAATTGAGTTCTGCACAAAGTAGTGACATCAATCTCCCTTTTATTACTGCCGATGCCTCAGGGCCAAAGCATCTTCAAATAACCATTACCCGAGCACAGTTTGAAGAAATGTGTGACGGACTTGTTGAAAGGTGCCGAGGGCCAGTCCTTCAGGCACTCAAGGATGCCAAGCTCGATGCAAAAGATATTGATGAGGTTGTCCTCGTTGGTGGTTCGACACGGATCCCGAAGGTCCAGGAGCTCGTGAAGAGTGTTTTTGGCAAGGAACCGCACAAAGGTGTGAATCCAGACGAAGTCGTCGCCCTTGGTGCTGCAATTCAAGGTGGTGTGTTGGCCGGTGACGTTCAAGATGTGCTTTTGCTTGATGTGACACCATTGAGCCTTGGTATTGAGACCGAAGGTGGACTGTTCACCAAGCTAGTTGAGCGCAATACAACAGTGCCAACAGAGCGCAAGCAGGTCTTTAGTACGGCGGCTGATAACCAGACTGCAGTGACGGTCAGTGTTTATCAAGGCGAGCGGTCGATGGCAAAAGACAATCGTCTATTAGGCCAGTTCAATTTGGAAGGAATTCCACCAGCACCTCGCGGTACTCCGCAGGTGGAGGTGAAATTTGATATTGATGCAAACGGTATTCTCTCTGTGAATGCAAAAGATCTTGGATCGAACAAGGAACAGTCCGTTACGATCGAGCAATCAAGCGGTCTCAATGAAGAAGAAATTGAGAAGATGCGTAAGGATGCAGAGTTGCACGCCGAAGAGGATAAGCAGAAGCAACGGCTAGCTGAAGTACGAAATCGTTCCGAGGCGCTGTGTTTTCAGACAGAAAAGCTCATTAAAGAAAACGATGAGAAGTTATCGGATGCTGACAAGGCTCCGCTTGAGGCAGCGATTGCGAAAGCTCGTGAAGCAGCCAAGGGTGAAGATGCTGATGCTGTTCAATCAGCTCACGATGCTCTTGAGCAGGCTTCCCACGCACTTTCAAAGGTGTTGTATGAGTCGCAGGCGGCGGACGCAGCTGGAGGTGATCAGGCAGGTAGTGAACCAGCCGGTGCCGCAGCAGCTTCAGACGACACGATCGATGCTGAGTTTGAAGTCAAGCAAGACGACGAGTAAGCCGTGTAACTGGAGGTGCCGAGAGCGGCACCTCCAGTCGACATCCGCAGGGGATGTGCAATCCGGAAGGACTATTGAGAGCGTTGCTGCGCGCCAATGCAGTTTGAAAGGAATGATCTGATGGCATTTCGATTTGATAAATTCACAATCAAGGCTCAGGAGGCAGTCCAGCGTGCAGTAGACCTGGCTGCAGATCGTGGCAATCCACAAACAACGCCTGTGCATCTATTGTTTGCATTACTTGCCGAACAGGAAGGGATCGTGCGTCCCCTGCTTGAGAAGATTGGCGTGGATCGACCGCACCTCGAACGAATTATTGAAGCCGAACTTTCTCATCTGCCAAAGGTTGCTGGTGGGGCACAACCGCAGCCTGATCAGGAACTCATTAAGGTTTTTGAGATCGCAACGTCCGAGTCGGGGACAATGAAAGATGATTTTGTCTCAACAGATCACCTGCTCATTGCGATTTCTAAGGCTCCATCAAAGGCGCAGAATGTACTGAAACTCGCCGATGTTACTGAAAAGGAGTTGTTGGCAGGGTTGCAGGCCGTGCGTGGTAGCTCGCGTGTCACTGATCAGAGTCCAGAAGAGAAGTTTCAGGCACTGGAAAAATATGGCATTGATCTTGTGCAGCGAGCGAGCCAAGGGAAATTGGATCCAGTTATTGGTCGAGACTCAGAGATTCGTCGAGTGATCCAGGTGTTGTCGCGGCGTACAAAAAACAATCCAGTTCTGATTGGTGAGCCAGGTGTCGGGAAGACGGCCATTGCTGAGGGGCTTGCCTTACGGATCGTGCAGTCTGATGTTCCGGAGACGTTGCGGAATCGCCAAGTGATCGCACTGGATCTCGGTGCACTTATTGCCGGTACAAAATATCGCGGGGAATTCGAAGACAGGCTCAAAGCAATTCTGCGAGAAGTTGAAGCAGCTGCTGGCAATGTCATTCTTTTTATTGATGAACTCCATACGGTTATTGGTGCCGGTGCCGCTGAGGGTGGGTCTGACGCAGCGAATCTGCTCAAGCCTGCGCTTGCGCGTGGGGAATTGCGGTGTATCGGCGCAACTACCCTTGATGAATACCGAAAGCATATTGAAAAAGACGCTGCGCTTGAGCGGCGGTTCCAGCCGGTATTTGTGGGTGAGCCTTCTGTCGAGGACACGATAGCGATTTTGAGGGGCCTGAAGCCGCGATATGAAGCCCATCACAAGGGTGTCAAAATTAATGACTCAGCACTTGTGGCTGCTGCTGAGTTATCACATCGGTATATTGCAGACCGCTTCCTGCCGGATAAGGCCATAGACTTGATGGACGAAGCAACCAGCCGCATTGCGATGGAGTTGCAGAGTGTTCCGAGTGAAATTGATGAAGTGCAGCGACGCCTTGTACAGCTTGAGCTAGCCGGCCGGCAGCTGGCTGAAGAGACGGAGTCGCATGCAAAGGACCGACTTGTTGAAATCGAAGCCGAAGCAGCATCGCTTCGCCAGAAATTAGCAAGTCTTCGTGAACAGTGGGAGGCGGAAAAATCTGGCGTCGGTAGCGCGCAGGAACTGCGGCAGAAGCTCGAGGAAGCCCAGCTTGCTTTTGATCAGGTAAATGTTCAAGTGAATGAGCGGCAGTCACTCGGTCAGGCGGTGAGTGAGGAAATGTATCAACAACTCTATGAGCTAGATGTAGCTAAAAAACATCTGGCATCGCGCCTTGAACAGGAAGAGGCAGACAAAGAAGCTGCCGAGAAAGAGTCCAGTAAAGAAAAGAAGCCAACCAAGCGTTTGCTGCGGCGGTCTGTTGGCCCCGAAGAGATTGCAGAGGTTGTGAGCTCTTGGACCGGTATTCCGGTTACCAGGCTCGTTGAAACGGAGCGGGCCAAATTGCTTGTTCTGGAAGACCGGCTCCACCAGCGTGTGGTTGGTCAGGAAGAGGCTGTGGAAGCAGTGAGTAATGCGGTTCGGCGAAGTCGTTCGGGACTGCAGGACCCCAATCGCCCGATTGGCTCCTTTATTTTCCTTGGGCCGACAGGTGTTGGAAAAACAGAACTATGCAAAGCCCTAGCCGAGGTGCTTTTTGACGACGAAAACGCGATGGTGCGAATTGACATGAGCGAATACATGGAGAAGCACACGGTTGCAAGGTTAATCGGTGCTCCGCCTGGATATGTTGGCTATGAAGAAGGCGGACGTCTGACTGAAGCGGTACGTCGTCGTCCGTATTCAGTTGTGTTACTCGATGAAATTGAAAAAGCACATCGCGATGTCTTTAATGTGTTGCTTCAGGTGCTCGATGATGGGCGGCTCACAGACAGTCTTGGCCACACTGTCGACTTTACCAATACGCTTGTGGTTATGACGAGCAACGTGGGTAGTCAGTTGATACAGGAGATAACAAAAGAGAAGGGCAGTGCCGAAGAGATTCGTGAAGCTGTTCAAGAGTCACTCGCAACACGGTTTCTGCCAGAGTTTCTCAATCGAATTGATGAAACCATCATCTTTCATCCGCTCGACGAGCGACACATTCATCGCATTGTTTCGTTGCAACTGGAGCAGCTTGTCAAGCAGGCTCTTAAAGCTGGCATTACATTGCAGTGCGGCGAAGCCGTTGTGGATGAGATTGCAAGGCTAGGCTATGACCCGGTATATGGTGCGAGGCCTCTTAAGCGAGTGATACAGCAGCAGCTCCAAAATGAGCTGGCCAAAGAACTCCTTGGTGGAGTGTTTACGGAAGGCGATTGTGTCACTGTCGACTTCGATCAGGACGAGTTTCTCTTCAGCAAGCAGGTGGTATGAACTTCAAGGGAGGAATTGGCAAGGCTGGGGATAGCTCGATCTGGCTGACTAGGCCTTGCCGTCCTCAATGCCAAGACGCACAATCAAATCTTCACAGCCTGGAGTCATTTTGCGGAGTTTCTCGGCAATGACCTGTTTTTCACTGGTCGTTGCCTTCGATAATTTACCCTCGAACTTTGTGACCTTCTTCCGCCGATGACGTCGGCGTTTGACTTCCTTCATGCGATTGCTGATACCACCCATTACGTTTCTCCTTGGGTTATTGTGGGAAATCTACTGTAAAGCAGCAAAGTTCGGTCGTCAAAGGTGGCCACTGTGGCTCGGACGCGATGCAATGTAGACTCTGTAACTGACAAGCCGGTATTCCGGTAGATGTGTCACTCGGACGGGTGGCAGAGCGGTTGAATGCACCGGTCTTGAAAACCGGCAGACGTGAAAGCGTCTCGTGGGTTCAAATCCCACCCCGTCCGCCTTTTTCAACAGGTAATGAACTCTTCCAATGCACGAGTGCCCTCGATTTATTCAGAAGGCAAGGCATCTGCAATAAAAGTATCTCAATGAGGATTTGCTGATAAATCTGGTTTGTGACTTATGCAGGTGCATCGAATAGACGCTCTTGTAATTTCCAAACAACCGTCTCAGGAGAAATTCTATGACGTTGATACGCCACAATGCCCATATTGTTTTATCTCTATACGCACTTTTCGTTGGAGGCTTTTCCATCGCTCACTTGAGAGGTGCGGAGCAAACGGATTCGAGGCCTAACTTTCTTTTTATAATTGCTGATGATTGTACATTTCGTGACATCGGTTGTTATGGAGGTCAGGCAATCACGCCCAATATTGATTCTCTCGCTCAACAAGGTATGCGATTTACACAGTGTTTCCAGCAAGCACCAATGTGTTCACCCACACGACATGCGATCTACACAGGGATCTATCCTGTAAAGAGTGGTGCCTACCCGAATC
>MDSW01116976.1_pt1 | contig 16978 bp, 15 predicted proteins | sample 811171 | NCBI WGS metagenome assembly MDSW01 (sample SAMN05326641, study PRJNA326480) | marine metagenome | isolation source: seawater | place: Atlantic Ocean: North West | collected 2012
CCCTTAGAACCAAACATAACCTACTCTGATGACCCTTTAAGAATGATGAGAGCTATTCGCTTTGCTACTCAATTGAATTTTAATATTGAAGAATCTTCTTTACAAGCTATTAAAGACAATGCATCAAGATTAGAAATCATTTCTCAAGAACGCATTACTGAAGAACTAAACAAAATAATTCTGTCATCAAAACCTTCAATAGGATTTAAACTGTTATTCAACACCGAACTCCTGCATCAATTCCTTCCTAAGATGGTTGATTTACAAGGAATTGACATAATTGACAACAAAGGGCATAAAGACAATTTTTATCACACCCTTCAGGTACTAGATAATATCTGTGAAAACACCGATAATCTGTGGCTTAGATGGGCGGCTATATTACACGATATCGCTAAACCAGACACTAAGAAATTTGAAGAAAAACAGGGGTGGACATTTCATGGACACGAATTTTTAGGCTCAAAGATGGTACCAAAAATTTTCAAACAATTAAAATTGCCTTTAAATGAAAAGATGAAATACGTTAAAAAGTTAGTAAAACTTCATCTAAGGCCCATCGTATTAGCACAAGAAATAGTTACAGATTCAGCAGTAAGACGATTACTATTTGACGCAGGTGAGGATATAGATGACTTAATGACCTTGTGCGATGCCGATATCACTTCCAAAAATCCTGAAAAAGTAAAGCGTTACCTTAATAATTTTCAACTTGTCAGACAAAAAATTAAAGACGTTGAAGAACGTGATCAAATAAGAAATATGCAACCACCTATAAGTGGTGAAGAAATAATCAATATTTTTGATATTAAACCAAGTAAAGAAATTGGTATATTAAAAAATGCAATTAAAGAAGCTATATTAGATGGCATTATTGCAAATGACAAAAAGGAAGCCTATCAATTTTTAATCAAAAAAGCCGCTGAAATTGGACTTAAACCAAAAAAATAAATAATGATTATAAAATTAAATATTGTTCTTGATCACAACGACGATGTATTTAGAGAGATTCTAATCAGTACAGAAAATACGCTAGAAGATTTACACAAAGCAATAGTATCTTCTTTTGTACTAAAACCTGAAGAGATGGCAGCCTTTTATTTAACCAACGAAGAATGGGAACAAGGCGAGGAAATACCACTCATCGCTATGGAAACTAATTCTAGAGAAATGCAAAATATCAGTGTTAACGATGTATTTCAAAACACAGAAAAACTGCTCTATATTAATGACTTCCTAACACTATGGAGATTCATGATTGAAGTAGAAGAAATTGACGAAACCAAAGAGGTTGAAGAAGCTGAAGTCGTACTATCATTTGGAAAGATGCCCAAGGAAGCACCGACAGTTCAGTTTATTTCTGATGAGGAAAGTTGGCCTGAAGACGAAGACGATTACGGTGATACATTGAACGAATTTAACGAATTCGAAAACTATGAAGAATACTAAGAAGCTCTTAGTAATTTATGGTCCTACGGCTGTTGGCAAGACTAATCTAGCTATTCAATTAGCATTACAGCACAAAACAGAAATTATATCGGCTGACTCAAGACAATTCTTCAAAGAAATGAAAATAGGTACTGCTGTACCTGAACAAAAAGAATTAGATGCCATAAATCACCATTTCATTCAACACAAAAGTATCCGCGAAAACTACAATGTAGGACTGTTCGAAAAAGAAGCTATATCTAAAATTGAAGAGCTTTTTAAACATCATAAAACCTTGATAATGGTAGGAGGATCTGGATTATATATTGATGCCGTTTGCAAAGGCTTGGATATTTTTCCAAATATTGAAGAAAATCTTAGAAAAGAGCTTAGGCAAAAGTTTGAAGAGTATGGTCTTCAATGGCTACAAGATGAAGTAAAAAAAATCGACCCCAACTTTTATGCTATTTCAGATTTGAATAACTATCAAAGATTACTTAGATGTCTTGAAGTATGTAAACAAAGCGGCCAAACATTCAGCAGTTTTAAGAATAAACAAAATAAGACACGACCATTTGAAGTTGAATACATTTCTATAAAAATGGATAGAGAAAAACTCTACAAAAGAATAAATGACAGAGTAGATATTATGATGGAAAAAGGGTTATTAAAAGAAGTGGAAAGTTTAATAAAATTCAAAGATCTGAATGCTTTAAAAACCGTAGGCTATTCCGAACTTTTTCAGTACCTTAACAAAGATATCTCTATGGATAAAGCTGTAAAACTTATCAAACAAAACTCTAGAAGGTATGCTAAAAGACAAATGACTTGGCTTAAACGCTATCCTATCAAATGGATAGAAAGTCAATAAAAGACAGACACTGAACCTTTTATATTATCGTGTCCATTTTTAAGAATTATAGAATAAAAATAAACGCCCTCTTTGACTAAATCACCTGCAGAATTTCTTCCGTCCCAAGCCTGTTTATAGCCTAAAGATTGATAAACTTTAGCACCCCATCTATTATAGATAACTACTTCTGTATTTTCGTATAAAAATGAAGTATTAACCAGCCAAGTATCATTGATATTATCTCCATTTGGACTAAAAGCATTGAATAAACAACTATCCAAAACAACAGGAACATCAATTTCTTCAATCAATTGACAGTCGTTATTATCCGTAATAGTAAGCTGATAGGTTTGGGGACTAAGATTATTAATATTGGAAGTTGTTTCATTAGTATTCCATAAATATTCGTAGGGAGATGTTCCTCCACTTACGGAAGTTTCAAGAGAAGAAAAATCTTGATCAAAACAATCTATTTCATCTATCAAATCAGATATTATTTCATTGATAGTCAAATCAAATGAAGACGAACAATAAGCTTGATCAATAATAGTACAAGTATATGACCCAGGACATAATCCTCCCTCAAAAATGGAATCTGTTTGATTTAATTGAATTTCTCCATTTTTAGACCAAGAATAACTGAAAGGTTGTACTCCACCAAACTCGACATTCATTGTAGAAGATTGTTGATCAATATATCCATCAATTTCAGCTATATTAAAATCCAAAGTATCAAAACATAAAGAATCTCCTAAATCATCTAAAACTATTAAATTATAATCACCTGCACAAAGTGCATAAGATTGGCATGAATCATTTGTAACAATTGTATCCTCATTAAGCACAAAATATATCGGCGCAATCCCTCCTTGAACACATATACTAAATGAGTCTTCTTGATGGGTTGAAATAATATTTATAGGATCAGGAGCTTGCTCAATTTCAATAGGAATGTCACTGCCCACAGTATAAATACATCCAAATGAATCTTCTAAAGATACCGTGTAAAAACCGGAACTTAAATCTTCAATAATGTAATTTGTATCAATTAAATTTTGAGCATAAATTGGAGCAAATTCTCCTTGAGCATTAACTTGTCCAAAACTATATGGAGGTGTGCCCCCGCTAATATTATTAATATAAATATTACCAAATGAATCACATAATTGTAAATTATCAGTTGTGTAATCAAAATACAATGGCCATGGATCATAAAAAGAAAAAGTATCTGAAAAAACAACATTACTAGATAATGAAACAACAGTTAGCTCATAGTGCCCAGCATAAATCAAAGAATCTAACACTACTAGACCAGCAGATTGACTATTTACGGATGAATAATTGCCCTGTTCTAAAATTATACTGTCTTTTTTTAATGTAACATAATATAAAGTGTCAATAGGATTTGTATTAATAGTAAAATAAGTAAATGAACCCTCACATTTAAAAGTATTTGTGTTAGGGACTAAATTATCTTGATTAAAGTCTAAGACCATTGTATTTTGAGAATATAAAAGGCCTGATTGAATAAATATCGTTAAAAACAATAATTTTTTCATATTTAACAAAGATAATATTTTTCTTATTGATTTTTTTTATGGAATAATACTAATGCATCTATAGGTTTTTCAAGAACCTTAGTAATTGAAATATTATATTCTTTACAACATCTAATCAAATAAGACTTAAAATAAAATGCAATAGAGCCACATAGCCCTAATGATTTAATATTATATGGCAATAAGCATACTTCTATCCATTCATCAAATGTTTCTTTTATAATTTTAGAAATTTGTGGATGCATTCTATTTTTATATATTACTTTGGAATATGAAGCTAAATAACGATTTGGATAAGAATTAGAATATAATTCATTTAAAATAGTTGTTTTATTAAATCCAAATTTTAATCCCTCATCTAATTTATCACTTAAAAATGCTTTTATAAAACGTTTTCCTAAAGCATTACCACTTCCCTCGTCTGCTAGAAGGTAGCCCATACTAGTTGAAAAAGGAATAACTTTATGACCCGTATAACTTCCTGTATTTGAGCCTGTTCCTAAAATACCAATTACACCTTTATTATTTTGAAATAAAGCTCGAGCGGCACCCAATAAATCTGAATTCACCTTAATATCTGCGTAAATAAAAATAGATTTAAGTATGGATTTTACAAAATTAACTTTCTCAAAAGAACTACAACCAGCTCCATAAAAATAAACATTAGTTATTTTATTAAATGGGATTTTGTGAGAAGTTATTGAATCAATAAATATTGATTTATCAACAATATATGGATTTAATCCAATACATTTAAATTGAGAAATATTTTCACCGTCAATAATTCGGCATTCTGTTGTACTACTACCACTATCAACTATCAGAACCATATTCACGTTTTACATCAAACATTTTTCCTTCAATAGCTAAAAATGTTTCTGGAAAAATTTCTTTTGCTTCATTTAACAATGGATCTAAATCATAATATCTTTGAGAATAATGACCAATTATAAGCTTACCTACTCTAGCTTTTTTTGCAATCGTTGCAGCTTCTTTTGCAGTTGAATGCATAGTTTGTCTTGCTCTTTCTTTTAACTCATCTAAAAAAGTTGCCTCGTGATATAAAATATCTACACCCTTAATCTGAGGAATAATTTCTTCATTATATGAAGTATCACTACAAAAAGCAAATGAACGTGATAACTGAGCAGGTCTAGTTAACTCAATATGATTTATTAATTTTCCATCCGGAAGCAAATAATCACCACCAGCCTTGATATTTGGGACTTCTTCAATGGGTATTTTATATTGTTTTATTTTATCTTTTCTCATACGACGTGGTTTATTTTTTTCTTTAAATAGAAAGCCACAGCATGGTAATGAGTGTGAAAGAGGTATAGTTTGAACTATTAAATCATTACTTTCCACAAGAAGTTCTGGTTCATCAAATCCAAACTCATGAAAAAACAAAGGAAAACGAAGTTCTGTTTTTGAGGCTAATAATTGAATATATATAATTTCTTTTAGCTCGGCAGGAGCGTAAATATTTAATTCTTTTACTCTACCTAATAAATGCATAGTAGAAATAAAACCTATAAGACCAAAATAGTGATCTCCATGAAGATGAGAAATAAAAATATGTTGAATACTTTGCATTCTAATTTTATATTTTCTCAATTGTAATTGAGTTCCTTCACCACAATCAATTAAAAAAAAACGCTCAGCTACATTCAGTAACTGAGCGGTAGGTTTTCTATCATTAGTAGGTATGGCTGAATTACAGCCAAGTATTGTTAATTCAAATGACATTAATTCTTATTAACTATCATTTTTTTTGTAATTATATTATTTTTATTACGAATTGAATAAAAATATATGCCTGATGATAAACTTGTTGCATCAAAATCTATTTTATTAGAGCCATAATTAGCATTTATTATTTGATTTTCTAACACTTCACCCAAAATATTTGATACGGAAAAATGGTATTCATCTTCAATATTAGAATTAAATTTAATAGTTGTAAAATTAGATAATGGATTAGGGAAATTTTGAGAAATAGAAAATACTAAATTATTGTTTTTATCAATAGAAGCTATTTCAGACTGAACTACCAACCTGTAGCCATCAATTGTTTCATAGTTTCCTAATTGATCAAACAATGAAACTGTTCCTAATACAGATACATTAATCCAACCATCAATCAATAAACTTAATTCATGAACTCCTAGATCATTGGCGCCAGGTGTTCCAAATAAAGTCACACAAGCAATATCATTACCCATAAAAACTGAGTCAGGATTAGAAAGATATGTAGACATTACAGATGGTAATCCTGTTACACCAACTAGCTTAATACTATCAATTTCTAGGGGAGCAATATTTACTGGAAATCCTAAAACTTCAATTTCATATGGATCGCCCATTACTTCCCCTACTGTGTTTGGAGTTTTTATTTGGATATGTTCTTCATAATAAACATCTAATTGAGCAATAGGCAAATTTTGAATGGTATCTGGCCATAATCCAAAAGTTGAATCTTGTAAAGTGGGATCAGGAGAACACGGATTTTGTTGAGCAAAAAGATTAAAACTTAATGCAAATAATACTAAATTTAGTAGATTTTTCTTCATAATGTTAAATATTAAGTGAACGTTCAATATCTTCCATCTCGATAAAATCAAAAGCTTCTTTCAGTGTTGGCACTACTAAAAGATTTTTTTGTAAATGTTGATTAGAAATCATAACGAACGAATTAAATTGAACTAGATTTTTACCAAATTTAGTAAACTTTGTCAAATGTTTTATATTTAATTCTGAAACTTCTGTTAAATCTAAAATCAAATGTTTACAATTTTCATTAAAAAGAAGCTTAATAAAAGATAGATCATCATAAATCTTTGATAGATAAACTACAAGACAATTTTTATGGATCTTATATCTGTAAGTCATTTTATTTTTGTAAGTTATTAGCAAGTAAATACAATACTGCCATACGAATGGCAACTCCATTTTCAACTTGTTCAAGGATAATAGCCTGTTTAGAATCAGCAACGTCAGAAGTTATTTCAACACCTCTATTTATAGGACCTGGATGCATTATTGTAATTTTTTTGGACAAAGAGTCAAGACGCGCTTTATTTAATCCATACATAAAACTATATTCTTTAAGAGAAGGAAACAAATTAGTTTTTTGACGTTCTAATTGTATTCGTAACATATTAGCAACATCACACCACTCTAATGCTTTCATAAGATCTGGTTCATAAGTAACTCCAAGTGACTCTATGTATTTTGGCATTAAAGTTGAGGGTCCACAAACTTTAATTTTAGCTCCTAACATTTTTAGACAAAAAATATTTGACAATGCTACTCTAGAGTGTAAAATATCTCCAACAATCACCACTTTTTTATCTTTTACATCGCCGTATTTTTCTCTAATCGAATAAGCATCTAAAAGTGCTTGAGTAGGATGTTCATGTGTGCCATCACCAGCATTAATAATGGGAGTTTCTATATGCTTTGACAAGAATGTTGACGCGCCGGCATCAGGATGACGTAAAACAATCATATCTACTTTCATAGCTAGTATATTATTTACTGTATCTATTAGATTTTCTCCCTTTTTAATAGATGAGGAGCCGGATGAAAAATTTAATACATCAGCTGAAAGACGCTTTTCAGCTAACTCAAATGATAAACGTGTACGAGTTGAATTTTCAAAAAATAGGTTTGCTATTGTAATATCTCTAAGTGATGGGACTTTTCTAATTGGTCGATTAATAACATCTTTAAAATTATCAGCTGTTTTAAAAATTAGGTTGATATCTTCTTTATGAAGATTTTTAATTCCTAAAAGATTATTGACACTTAAAGTACTCATTAACTTATTAAAATTACACGTTCATTCTTTTCCCATTCGACTGAAACTCTTTCCTCAGCAACTACGTCAATAGTATGCCCAACATAGTCAGGTTGTATGGGAACATGACGACTCAATCTTCTATTTATTAGCACTAATAATTCAATAGATATGGGACGACCATAGTCTAGTAATGCATCTAATGCAGCTCTTACTGATCTACCTGTGTACAAAACATCATCTATTACTACAACTTTCTTACCCTCAAGAGAAGAATTTAAAAAAGTACTATTAGCTATAAGTGGATCTTCTCTTCTTCTAAAGTCATCTCTGTAAAAAGTTATATCAAGACTACCATTTTCAATAATAAGATTTGAATTAATAGATTCTAAACTAGATCTAATACGCTCACAAAGATGAACACCTCTAGGTTGAAGTCCAATTAAAATAGTATTAGAAAAATCATCGTGATTTTCAATTAACTGTTGACACAGTCTATTGATTGTAATTTGGATTTGAATATTATCGAGTATGCTTTTGGGCTTGCTCATATCGAAATACAAATATAAATTAATTATTCAATCTATTAAAAAAAAGGCCCTATTAAAGATAGGGCCAAAAATAATTTTGATATTATGTAATACTACTTTTTATCGGAATCTTTTGACATACTTTCTTTCAAAGCAATTAATTCGTCCATATCTCCCAAAGTACTTTTTTGTTGGGATTTTTGAACCTTAGAAACATTTTTCTTAGTCTTTTTTGCTTCTTCATTTTTAAATTCTTTATAAATAATAGTATGTGATACAATAATTTTCTGAGATTCCTTTTGGAATTCGATAACTCTGAAGTTCAGCTTTTCACCAATTTCAACTTTTGAACCATCTTCTTTTGACAAATGTCTTTTAGGAGCAAATGATTCTACACCATGAGTGAGTATAATAGTCGCGCCATTTTTAGTGATATCCTTAACTTCTCCTTCATGTTCAGAGCCTTCATTAAATACACTCTCATAATCATCCCAGGGATTATCATATAATTGTTTTACACCAAGGCTTAATTTTCTTGCTTCTAAATCCAATTCGAGAACTTTAGCGTCAATAACTTCGCCTACTTTAGTAAAGTCGGATGGATGTTTAATTTTTTTCTCCCAGGATAAATCAGAAATGTGAATTAACCCATCAACACCTTCTTCAAGCTCAACAAAAATACCGAAGTTTGTAAAATTTCTTACAGTTACTTTCTGTACACTATCAACAGGAAATTTTTCTGATATTTTAGACCATGGATCGGGTTGTAATTGCTTCATTCCAAGAGACATTTTTCTTTCCTCCCTATCTAATGTTAGTACTTGAGCTTCAATCTCTTGCCCAACTTTTAAGAAGTCGCTTGCGCTTCTTAAGTGAGTAGACCATGACATTTCTGAAACATGAACTAAAGCCTCAATACCAGTTTGTACTTCGACAAAAGCACCATAATCAGCTACAACAACTACTTTACCCTTAATTTTATCTCCTATAACTAATTTTTCATCAAGAGCATCCCAAGGGTGGGCTGCTAATTGTTTTAATCCTAACTGAATTCTTTTCTTTTCATCATCAAATTCTAGTATTACAACATTAATTTTAGAATCTAAATCTACAATCTCATCAGGATGATTTACTCTACCCCATGATAAATCAGTTATATGTATTAATCCGTCAATACCTCCTAAGTCAACAAACACTCCATAAGAAGTAATATTTTTAACCATACCTTCAAGAACTTGTCCAACTTCAAGCTTAGACATAATTTCTTTCTTTTGTTCCTCTAAATCGGCTTCAATAAGTGCTTTGTGAGAAACAACAACATTTCGGAATTCATGATTAATTTTGACTACTTTAAATTCCATTTTCTTTCCAACATACTCATCATAATCACGAATTGGCTTAATATCAATCTGAGAACCAGGTAAAAAAGCTTCAAGCCCAAGAACTTCTACAATCATACCTCCTTTAGTTCTACACTTAATAAAACCCTCAAGTACAATATCATTTTCGTGTGCTTCATTTACTCTTTCCCAAGAACGTAAAACACGTGCTTTTTTATGAGAGAGAATCAACTGCCCCTTTTTATCTTCTTTTTTCTCAACTAATACTTCAACTATATCTCCAACTTTTAAGTCTTCGTTATACCTAAATTCATTTCTTGAAATAACACCATCAGACTTATAATTAATATTGACAATAACTTCTCTGTCTGTGACTGAAACTACCGATCCATCAAGGACTTGTTCTGAATCAATTGTACTTAAAGCCTTCTCATAATCTTTTTCTAATTCCTTTCTGATTTCATCAGAATATTCAACACTACCCATTTCATAAATCTCCCAATCAAAATCTTTATCCTCTTCTGCAGAAGTCATCCGATCAGATTTTTTTAGTAATGTTTTATTAGGATTATCAGATAATAACGAATCATCATTATTTTCAAATTCAACATTCTTATCCTCTTCATTAACATTATTTGTAGATGACACTTCAACAACTTGTTCAAGATTTTTTGTTGATTCAACTAAATTTTCATCAATTACTTTTTTAGTAGTAGACTTTTTTGTAGTCTTCTTTGCAGTAGCTTTCTCTACAGTAGTTTTCTTTGCAGTAGCTTTCTCTACAGTAGTTTTCTTTTCAGTAGCTTTCTTTGCAGTAGTTTTTTTTACTGTAGTTTTCTTTGCAGTAGTTTTTTTTGCAGTAGTTTTCTTTGTAGTAGTTTTTTTTGCAGTAGTTTTTTTAGCGGTTGTTTGTTTCTCTTCTGACATAATCAATGTCTATTTTGTATTTCACATTTTTAGTAAGAATTGTGCGAACTTAATGTGAAAGATTATTAAACTTTAATAAATTCCTTTTTTTCTTCTAGTCGCAAAAGGGCTGCAAACTTATGAAAAATAAAGCAATAACCTATTATTCAAATTAACTTTATGAATAGAAAATATAGTATTTAATAAAAATTATCTATAGGGCTTGATGAAAAATCTGACAATTTTTAAAAAATATATCAGGTTTTACAGAAAAAATACCATAGATAGAAGAACCACTTCCAGACATTGAAGTATATTTTGCACCAGCTTTAATAAGTGATCTTTTAATCTCCAATAATTCAGGATTTTTGGTAAAGGTATGATTTTCAAAATCATTTTTAATATTCCACTTTTCCATAGGCTTATTTATTTCGTTGAGTAAAGAAAATTTCGGTTTTTTTGGAATAATATAATTAAAGGCTTTTTCGGTAGAGATAAAAATATTTGGCTTAACAACTAATAAATGATGATTAGAGAGATTTATTTTTACAGGCTTTAAAATTTCTCCCATTCCAATAGCATATGAAGGAGTATTATCAATAAAAAATGGACAATCAGCACCTAATTTAACAGCTAATTTCTTTAATTCACTTTTATTTATACCTAAATCAAAAATTATATTTAAACCCAACAATGTAAATGCTGCGTTTGATGATCCACCACCAAGACCTGCACCAACAGGAATATTTTTATGTAAGTGGATGAATACTGGAGGAATTGAATATTTTTTATTTAAAATCTCATAAGCTTTTAAACATAAATTGGTTTTTCCAGGAATACTAATTCCACTGGTTTCAAAAACCATCTTATTAGATGGTACAATTTCCAAGATATCTCGCCAATCAATAGGGTAAAAAACACTTTCTAAATTATGATAATTATCTGATCTTTTTGAAGTGATATTAAGCCCTATATTTATTTTAGCATTAGGAAAAAATAACATTGTTAATAAATTTAATTGTCTAAATGCAAATGTAATCACATAAATTTTTCTAAACTTGAATTTACTTTTTTTTGTTTAAAAAAATATAATAACTAGATTAATGAATGATATTGAATACTTAGATTTCGAAAAACCTATTGAAGATTTAATGCTTAATCTTCAACAAGCTGAACAATTAGGCAAAGAGGGAATAGAGGTCAAACAAACTATTTCTGACTTAAAAAAGAAATTAGAAACAAAAAAAAAAGAAATATACTCTAACTTGACCGCATGGCAAAGAGTTCAAATTTCACGTCACCCTCAACGTCCATATACACTAGACTACATTCAAAATATCTCTGAAGATTTTATAGAGCTTCACGGTGATAGAAATATAAAAGATGATAAAGCTATGATTGGTGGATGGGCAAAAATTGACGGCAAAGTATTTATGCTTATTGGACAACAAAAAGGAAAAAACACTAAAATGCGTCAATACAGAAATTTTGGAATGGCCAATCCTGAAGGTTATAGAAAAGCTCTTAGATTAATGAAAATGGCTGAAAAATTTAATCGTCCAATAATTTCTTTCATTGATACACCAGGAGCTTATCCTGGATTGGAAGCGGAAGAAAGGGGTCAAGGCGAAGCAATTGCAAGAAATTTAATTGAAATGATTCAACTTAAAGTACCAGTAATCTGTATAATAATTGGAGAAGGTGCCTCCGGAGGAGCTCTAGGAATTGGTATTGGCGATAAAGTATTAATGCTAGAAAATACATGGTATTCAGTTATATCTCCAGAATCGTGTTCATCAATATTATGGCGCAGTTGGGATCATAAAGAAAAAGCTGCAAATGCCCTAAAATTAACAGCTCAAGATATGCATAAAAATAAGCTTATAGACGGTATTATTAATGAACCATCTGGCGGTGCTCATAGAAATGTTAATTTTATATTTGAAAGTATTAAAAAAAATATTTTAAAAATTACTAAAGAGTTAGAATCTAAAAATATTGAAGAAAGAATAAAAGAAAGAATAAATAAATTTGGAAATATGGGATCTTTTAAAGAATGAATATGATTGACAAGAAAAAAAATAAAAAAACAAATATTAAGCCTATGATCAGCAAATCTATTGATGGCAAACTACCTCCACAAGCAATAGAACTAGAAAAAGCTGTTTTAGGTGCATTAATGATAGACAATGATGCTTTATCAAATTCTATAGAATTACTAAAACCTGAAAGTTTTTATAAATATGAACATCAAAAGATCTTTTCTGCTATTGAAGATTTATTCAATGCTGCAAAAAAAGTAGATATATTAACAATAGTTGAAGAGCTTAAGAAAAAAGGTGAACTTAATGAAATTGGAGGACCTTCTTTCATTACTAAATTGACAGAACGAATTGCTTCCGCTGCAAATATTGAAACTCACGCTAGAATTATTGCACAAAAATTTATTCAAAGAGAACTTATAAGAATTTCTAGTCAAACAATAAAAGATGCATATGATGACACCTCAGACGTTTTTGATTTATTAAACTCAGCAGAACAGGGTCTATATGCAATTTCTGAAGGAAATATACGTAAGAATTATGATAAAATGAGCACATTAATCCTTCAAGCATTAAATCAAATTGAAGAGATTAAAAATAAAGAAGATGGCTTAAGTGGAATACCTTCTGGTTTTTCTGAATTAGATAGAGTAACATCAGGATGGCAAAGATCGGATTTAATCATAATTGCTGCACGTCCAGGTATGGGTAAAACAGCATTTGTATTATCAATGGCAAGAAATACTGCTGTAAATTTTAATATTCCAGTAGCTATTTTCTCTTTAGAAATGTCATCTGTTCAATTAGTAAATAGACTAATTGCTAGTGAATCTGCAATTCCCGCTCAAAAGTTGAGAAAAGGAGAACTAGAAGATCACGAATGGATACAATTAAATCAACAAATAACTCAACTTTCAGAGGCGCCTTTATTTATTGATGATACACCAGCTTTAACAATTTTTGAACTCAGAGCAAAATGTAGAAGGTTGGTTAAAAACAACGGAGTTCAGATGGTGATAGTTGATTACTTACAATTGATGCATACAGGTAATTCCAATAAAAGTGGTAATAGGGAGCAAGAAATTAGTAGTATATCTCGTTCACTTAAAAGTATTGCAAAAGAATTAGATATTCCTATTGTAGCGCTATCACAACTCAGTAGAGCTGTAGAAACACGAGGAGGTGATAAACGTCCAATGCTTTCAGATTTAAGAGAATCTGGCGCTATTGAACAAGACGCGGATATAGTTTGCTTTATTTATCGACCCGAATACTATGGGTTTACTGAATGGCCTAATACCACTCCAGGTCAAGATCCGGATTGCTATGGTCAAGGAGAAATAATTATAGCTAAACATCGTAATGGCTCATTAGAAAATATTAAACTTAGATTTATATCACAACTCGCAAAATTCACTGATCTAGATTCTTTTGGATTGAAAAATGATGATATTCTACCATCAAGTATGAATGAAGATAATATTGCCCCGTATTGATAATGAAAAAATGTATTTTAATTATAATTTTAATTAACTTTCAATTAAACTCTTGGGCATCATACCTACTTATTAATATGGATAATACCCAAACCAATCACCTAAAGGCTTATGGAATTGCTTTTTGGGTATTAGAAAATCAACAAGAAGTGGACTGGCTACTAAATTATCAAGGTGGGAGTTTTATGATTAAATATAAGTCTTCAATAGAAAAGGAATGTAAAATAAGAGGTGTTTCATATAAAATAATTGCAGATGTTCAATCATCACAAATTTTAAGGGAAATTACTGCCCCAGAAATAAATCAAGATGTAGTCAAACTTGAAAAAGCGCCAAAAATAGCTGTTTATTCTCCAAAAAGTAAATTACCATGGGATGATGCTGTTACACTAGCTCTTACATATGCCGAAATACCATATGATATAGTTTATGATGAAGAAGTGCTTAGTGGATCTCTTCCACTTTATGATTGGTTACATTTACATCACGAAGACTTTACAGGTCAATATGGTAAGTTTTACTCGGCATATAAAAATTCTGAATGGTATAGAAATCAAAAGCAAGATTTTGAGAAATCTGCTAAAAAAATGGGCTTTCAAAAAGTTTCAAAAGCAAAATTGGAAGTTGCTCTCAAAATACGTGAATTTACCGCCGGAGGAGGATTTCTTTTCGCGATGTGCTCAGCTACTGATACTTATGATATTGCATTAGCTGCTCAAGATGTAGATATATGCGAATATATGTTTGATGGCGATGGTATAGACCCACTATCTCAAGAGAAACTCAATTTTGATAATACATTTGCATTTAAAGATTTTATTTTAGAAAAAAATCCAAATGTTTATGAGTTCTCAAGTATTGATGCAACCAGAACAAGAAAATTAAGTCAATCATTAGATTTTTTCACTTTATTTGAATTTTCTGCTAAATGGGATCCTGTACCAACAATGCTATGTCAAAACCATGAACAAGTAATAAAAGGATTTATGGGTCAAACTACAGCATTTAAAAAAGAGTATTTAAAGTCTGACGTATTAATATTGGGTGAAACATCATCAGTAAATGAAGCAAGATATATTCACGGTAATTTTGGTAATGGAACCTGGACATTTTATGGTGGCCATGATCCTGAAGACTATCAACACAAAGTAGGCGATCCAAAAACAGAATTAGAATTACATCCTAATTCACCTGGATATAGACTAATATTAAATAATGTACTTTTTCCTGCTGCCAAAAAAAAGAAGCAAAAAACTTAAAATATTTTTATTTTAAAAAAGAAGAGGTTTAAAAATTAATTTTTTTTCAACTAGAAAAATTACTTAATTTCCAAATTAATGATAATTGAAATATTCTTGGATGGTAAGGATAATTAGGCACCAAATAATATTCATTAGAATTAGAGTTAAATAATGAAATTATATTTCTATATTTCATTGATATCAACATTTCATTAACTTTTAAACTTAAATAAGGTGAGACCAATGGAATATCGCCAATCATTTGACTATTTTGTAAATAATATTTAGCAAGAGCTGGATTATAAGCCAAAGCATAATAAGAAGTAAAGTAATTTAAATCAACTCCAAATCTAGTATTTAAATTATCTCCAAATAAATTGGATTCAAGCCAAAAAGATGAAGAATAATTTAACTTTGGAAATCTTATAATATTTGTATTGTCTGTAAAATTATATTCTAAAGTATGTTTGTAGTTTATCTTTCTCCAATTAAACTCCATCTCCCATTTATTAGTCCAATTTATAATGTCATTATTAAACTGCTGATAATGACTATTTTCATCAATATATATATAATCTGAATTAAACATTAATTTAGATCTAAATAAATGATTTTTATATTTTATTGTATATGTAGCATTTGCAGCTTTTGTTAAAAAAAAATTATTGTTAAAGAGGTAGTTATTGGACAAAAATGAATTTATTAAAATAGGAACTCTAAATCTTTGATAATCTAACTTTAATATATGATTTGATGATTTTAATTTAATTTTTTTTAAAAAAGTTAATTCGAAGTGTTTGGAACGATATATTTCTGTTTTAAATTCAATATTATTTTTATCATAATTTAATGATAAACCATAATCATAATCTAAAGAATCAATATTATTAATATGTGACTTTCTGTGATGAATCAGTTGATTTAAACTGAAATTATCATATTTGACACCAAAACTATTAGTCAATAAAATATTTGAAATCGAATCAAGTGTTTGAATAGAATCTAAATATATATTTTGATAAAAACCAGAGTTAGGTAATTCATCAATGTATTTTCTTCTTTTGCTTGTAAATGACAATTCGTTAATAAACGACAATTCATTATTTAGTTTAAATTTTTTAATTAAATTATGATTTCTATTTTTTAAGTAGTTACGAGCAGAAAGTAAATTTACCTGATAGAGCAACGGATCATTAAAATTATAATTAGTGTAATTGGATATACCACCATTTTCATCCATAAGTACTTTTTGGTAACACAGATTTAACTGAACACTAAATGAATTACTTTTATTATTGAATAATAAATTTGTATTTAGATCATGAAGCTTTAAATTTTCTCTATTAAATATACCTTCATGAGAGAACTTGTCAAAATTAATATTGAATAAAATAAAATCTGAAAAAAACTGTTGATGATTAACCTTAATAAATTGGCCTTTGGAAGAAAAAGAATGATATTGTAAAGTCGAATAACCTGTATTTAAAGAATCAAAAGAATAATTGTAAGATTTTTCTTTTTGAAAATAATCAATAATAGAAGATTTATATGGAAATATTTCTAAATTGATTTGTTGTGAATATGCAACAAATGGAAAAGTTAATAATATTAGGAGCCACCTTTTCATTAAAAATTATATATAACTAATTTAAAAAAAAAGCCCCGAATCAAAAAAACGGGGCTTATAAAAATTTGGCGGCGACATACTCTCCCAGGGATTAACCTAGTACCATCTGCGCTAATGGGCTTAACTTCTCTGTTCGGAATGGGAAGAGGTGAAC
>MDSW01164193.1_pt1 | contig 16978 bp, 16 predicted proteins | sample 811171 | NCBI WGS metagenome assembly MDSW01 (sample SAMN05326641, study PRJNA326480) | marine metagenome | isolation source: seawater | place: Atlantic Ocean: North West | collected 2012
AAAACAAAAAACAGAATAGATGGACGTGATAATAAGACTGTCAGAAATATTTTTGCAGAAGTGGGCACACTTCCAAAAGCTCATGGCTCTGCTTTGTTTACAAGAGGTGAAACACAGGCACTAGTGGTAACTACGCTAGGATCTTCTCAAGATACGCAAATGATAGACGGTTTAGATGGAGATTCAAAACAGAGTTTCATGCTGCATTATAATTTCCCTCCATATTCTGTAGGAGAAGCAGGAAGAGTTGGAACCCCAGGAAGAAGAGAAATAGGCCATGGGAAATTAGCTTGGAGAGCAATAAACCCTTTGTTACCATCGTTAGAAGAATTTCCTTATACGATAAGAATGGTCTCCGAAATAACAGAATCTAATGGTTCTTCTTCTATGGCTACAGTATGTGGAACATCTTTGGCTTTAATGGATGCTGGAGTTCCTTTAAAAAAACCTATTGCTGGGATTGCAATGGGGCTAATTAAAGAAAAAGATAAATTTGTAGTTTTATCAGATATTTTGGGTGATGAAGATCACTTAGGTGACATGGATTTTAAAGTAGCTGGAACAAATGATGGTATTACAAGCTTGCAAATGGACATTAAAATTACTTCTATAACAAGCAAAATCATGAAGGAAGCACTTGATCAAGCCTTAGAAGGAAGAAAATATATTTTGTCTGAAATGAAAAAAGCTATTTCAAAGCCTAGAATTTCTCTTGCTGAAAACGCACCTAAAATAAAGGTAATAAAAGTAAAAGTTGATAAAATTAAAGAAATTATAGGTCCTTCAGGAAAAGTTATTAAGGGTATTTGTGAAAATACTAACTCTAAAATTGATATAGATGATAGTGGAACTTTAAAGATTGCATCACCAAATAATGAGTCATTAGAAAAAGCAATGGGGATGATTAATGATATAATTGTGGAACCAGAAATGGGAGTTATTTATACTGGTAAGGTTGTTAAAACTGTTGATTTTGGTGCTTTTGTGAATTTTTTAGGTAATCGTGATGGTTTAGTACATATTTCCGAACTTCAAGATCAAAGAACAGAAAAAACTACTGATATTTGTAAAGAAGGAGATGAGGTAAAAGTTAAGGTGATCGGATTTGATGATAGAGGAAAAGTAAAACTCTCAATGAAAAGAGTAGATCAGCAAAGTGGAGAAGATTTAGAAAAGCAATAAACAGGAGACATAAATGGTTGAATACAAAATAAAAACTGAATGGGTTGAAAGTAAAATCGAAGAAAATGTTGGGAATGTTATATTAAAACATGAAAACTCTTTAAACCCACTTTCGGCTGGTTTTGTAGAAGCAATATATAATACCTGTAAGACATTTGATGAAGATCCGATTGTAAAGTGTATTGTTTTGAAGGGCTCTGAAAAGGCCTTTGCAGCAGGAGCTGACTTAAAGGAAATGTTGCCACTTACTTTTGCTAGTATTTCAGAAAAAAGATATATTGAAAAAAATTGGTCATATATTTCAAACATTAAAACTCCAATTTTTGCTGCAGTTAAGGGTTTTGCTCTGGGAGGTGGTTGTGAAATGGCTATGGCATGTGATTTTATAATAGCATCAGAAGATGCTAAATTTGGACAACCTGAAATTAATGTTGGCGCAATTCCTGGAGCTGGAGGGAGTCAGAGAATGCCAAGATTTATCGGAAAATCTAAAGCAATGTATGCTATTTTGACAGGGGATATGATTGATGCCTTTGAGGCAGAAAAGTGTGGATTGGTCGCTAAAGTTTTTAAAAATAACGAGTTTGATAATGCAGTTAATTTAATAGCTTCTAAAATTGCTAGTAAATCGTCAGCACTTGCAAGATTAGCAAAAGAAGCAGTAAATGTCAGCTTTGAAACACCTTTGGAAGAAGGTTTACGTTCAGAAAGGTCACTTTTTTACTCAACGTTTGCTTTAGAGGATCATACTGAAGGAATGAAAGCTTTTTCTGAAAAAAGAAAGCCAAATTGGAAAAATAGGTAAAAACTTCTATTCTTCGATTTTGTTTTGTTCAGGAATGCCAATAAAATGTAATCCTCCATCTACATAATGCACCAAGCCTGTAACTCCACTTGATAAATCAGATAGAAGGTACAGAGCAGCATTCCCAACTTGTTCAAGGTCAGGGTTACTTTTTAATGGAGCTAATTTTTCTGAAAATCTAAAAACATGTCTTGCTCCAGAAATGGCTGCGCCTGCAAGAGTTTTCATTGGACCAGCAGAAATAGCGTTAACTCTTATATTTTGTGGTCCTAAATCCATAGACAAATACTTTACAGATGTTTCCAGAGCAGCTTTTGCAACCCCCATAATGTTATAATTTGGTGTGGTACGCGTTGCACCAAGATAACTTAGAGTTAGTAAACTGCCACCATTTTTTGACATTATATCTTTTGATGATTTTGCAATTCTTGTAAAACTAAAAGTAGAAATATCTAGAGTTTGTAGAAAATTCTTTCTCGATGTATCTAAATATCTACCTTTTAGTTCATCTTTATCTGAAAAAGCGATAGCATGAACTACAAAATCAATTTGACCCCACTTGTTTTTAATATCTAAAAAAACATTTTCTATTGAATTAATACTTTTTTCATTTTCTGAGACATCGCATTGATAAATTTCATTACAATTGATATTATTCATAAGAGGTAAAATTCTTTTTTTCAAATTTTCTGTTTGATATGTAAAAATTAAATCAGCACCTTGTTGATGGAGTTGTTTTGCAATTCCCCATGCTATTGACCTTTCGTTTGCAACACCCATGATGATGCCTCTTTTATTTTTCATCAAGCTCATTTAAAAGATTTCTCAAAAAATTTTGACATTACAAGGCAAGCGTTAGTACCTCCAAAACCAAACGAATTTGACAAGGATATATTTAAATCAATATTTTTTTCAGTCTCTCTTGGTATATCAATCCCTTCAATTCCTGGATCTGGGTTTTCAATATTTGAGGAACCTGATATAAAACTATCATTCATCATTATAAGAGTATATATAGCTTCATGAACACCAGTTGCTCCTAAGGAGTGTCCGGTTAAAGATTTAGTGCTTGTGATTTTTGGTAAATATTTCTTATTTTTAAAAACATTTTTAATAGCTTCTATTTCTTGAATATCGCCTACAGGCGTGCTTGTTCCATGCGAGTTAATATAGTCAACTTTTAAATCAATTCCTGAAAGAGCTTGTTCCATACACCTTACAGCTCCCTCACCACTAGGGGCAACCATGTCATGGCCATCAGAATTTGCTGAATGACCAATAATCTCTCCATATATTCTTGCTCCCCGATTTAATGCATGATCCATATCTTCTAGAACTAAAATACCTCCACCTCCTGCAATCACAAATCCATCTCTATTTAAATCATAAGGTCTGGATGCTTTTTGTGGAGTTTGGTTGTACTTGCTTGACATTGCCCCCATTGCATCAAAGAGTACAGATAATGTCCAGTCTAACTCTTCACCACCTCCTGCAAAAACTATTTTTTGTTTTCCATATTTTATATTGTCTGTGGCAACTCCAATGCAATGAGAAGAGGTTGAACATGCAGATGTTATAGAATAATTCAAACCTTTAATTTTAAACATTGTTGCAATACAAGCTGAGACAGTTGAGCTCATACATCTAGGAACCATAAATGGACCAATTCTTTTAGGTCCTTTTTCTCTTGCGGTATCAAATGCATGTAAAAAGTTTGCAGTACTAGGACCTCCAGAACCAGCGACCAAACCAGTGATAGGATTTGAAATTAAATCTTCTGATAATCTCGCATCTTTTATTGCTTCTTTCATAGCTATTGCAGTATAGGCAGCTCCATCTCCCATGAATCTTAAATCCTTTTTGTCCAAATAATCATCAAAATTAATATTTACTTCTCCATGTATTTGGCTTCGGAAACCCATTTCTTCGTACTTAGGCGCGAACACGATTCCAGATTTATTGTTAATTAATGATTGTTTAACCTCCTCTTTATTATTTCCAATTGGACTTACAATGCCCATACCTGTAACTACAACTCTATTTAATTTATCCATTTTGGTACCTTTTAATAGATTGTTTGTTTATTCCTGAAATAAACCAACTCTTATATCATATGCTTCAAAAACTAATTTTTTATCACATAAAACTCTACCATCGGCTATACCGAGAATTAATTTTCTATTAATTATTTTTTTAAAATCAAGAAAGTATTCAACTTTTTTTGCTATAGGTAAAATTTGTCCAGTGAATTTAATATTCCCCACGGATAAGGCCCTACCTTTTCCTCTTCCTCCCATTATTCCTAAACAAAATCCAAGTAATTGCCAAAGTCCATCCATACCAAGGCATCCAGGCATAACGGGGTCATTTTCAAAATGACATTCAAAAAACCATTTATCTGGAGTTATTTTAAATTCAGCATGTGCTGAACCCTTATTGTATTCTCCACCATCTTCTGAAACATTTATTATTTTATCAAACATTAACATTGGAGGCATAGGAAGCCTTGGAAAATCTAATCCGGCTAGCTTTCCCTTTGCACATGCTATTAATTCGTCATATTTAAAATTTTTTTTAAGTAATGTCAATTTTCTACCACTTTTTTATACATATATCTTTATATCTTATTTACAAAATAAATTAAAGAAGGTATTAAAATTCATTTTTCTATTGTTATAAAATTTGTTCCCCAAAGTTGCTCTTTTATAAACCAACCTTTAAACCTTCTACCTTTAATTTCTATTTTACACCAGAAAATTTTACATTTGATTATATTGACAATTAAATTTTCCTTTAAAAACGCAATTTTTGTACTTGATTGGCGTGGTTTTTTTCTTAAGTAATCAGACGTCATTACAACACTAGTCTTTTTTGATGACAATTGTGATTGATGAAACCATCCTTCAATATTATCAATTGTTTTTATTTTTCTCCAATGATCATGCTTAGCTATTATTCTAATAGGCCATTTTTTTTTAATAAAAATCCATTTGATAGGGTATTTTTTACCCGGTCCAGTTCTTAAATTTGCCTTAGATGTTTTTAAAGAACCTATTTTAGATAAAAATGTTTCGTGTCCTTTTAATTCAAATTCTTCTGAATAACAAGTATTCACAAAAAAAATATTTGGAATAAAAAAAATGATAAAAATTAAAATGTCTTTTTTCATATCAAGTTAATTACAAATTTTACATTTTAGATTCTTATTAATCTTTATTTTGGTCATTTCCTGGAGAGCAGCATCATAAAGTATCAAATAACCAGCATTTGATTTATTTAAAAAGAAATTATTATTTTTATGTTTGTTTTTATTCAAACTTTCTCTTATACCCTCGGTAACTTGTAAACTTGCAATCAAATTCGTTACTGACCCAAGAATTCCAGCCTCCCTGCAGTTGAAATTCATAAAAGTTTCGGTTGTTTTTGGAAAGACACATTCATAACATGGAAAATCATTGTGCAATCCACTTTTAAAAACGGAAACTTGACCTTCAAATTGTGTTGCTGATCCTGAAATTAAAATTTTCCTATGTTTATGGGCTATTTCATTAATTATATATCTACTTTTAAAATTATCAGAACAATCAAAGATGATATCATGTTTTTTTAAATCATTATCTAATTCAAAAGTTTTATTTTTTGAATGAATATTAATATTAGGGTTAATTTTTTTACAAGTTTCAGAGAGACTAACTGATTTTTTGGTACCTATGTCATTAACAGTATGTCCAATTTGCCTATTCAAGTTTGATAATTCAACTATATCGTGATCCCAAATCTCAATATTTCCAAAACCAGCAGCTGCACAATACATAGCTGTTGGGCAACCGAGACCACCTGCTCCAACAATTATTATACTTTTTGACATTAATATTTCTTGTCCTTCTTCTTCAAATCCTGGTATAATAATTTGTCTTGAAAATCTTATTAAATCATCATCATTAAGCATTTTTTTCTCATGTTTTTATACCTGTCGACCCAAATCCATTTTTACCCCTTTTTGTCTCAGATGAATTGATAATTTCTTCGGTAAAAATACATTTTAAAATCGGCGTGATAACTAATTGTGCAATTCTTATCCCAGGCTCAATCAGAAATTTATTTTTACCAAAATTTATTAAGATAACACCAATTTCACCCCTATAATCAGAATCAATTGTTCCTGGTGAGTTTAAGACACTAATTCCAAATTTTAATGCTAATCCAGACCTTGATCTAATTTGTCCTTCAAAGTTTTCAGGAATTTTTAATTTAATTCCAGCAGAAATCAACTTTATTTCACCAGTATTAATTTCAACTGGTTTTTTAATAGCTGCAATTAAGTCTACACCTGAAGAAAAATCAGTTTCATATTTGGGCATTGGAAAATTTTTACCTTGCCTTGTTTTTTCAACTAGTATTTTTATCATTTAACAATTAGAGATAATTATTGATAATTTTTTTAACAATTATTTTAGCAATTTCTATTTTACTTTTTTTATTATATTTTTCTAAATTATTTTTTTCAATAATGCTAACGGTATTATAATCATTTCCAAAAACTTCGTTTTCTTTATCAATTTGGTTAGCGACTATGAAATCAAGATTTTTAGATTTTAGTTTAGATTTGGCATTATTTATCAAATTATTAGTTTCGGCGGCAAATCCAATAACCAACTTTGGTCTATTTTTTTGATTTGAAATTATATTAATAATATCTGGATTATTTGAAATTTTAAAAATTAAATTATCTTTATTAAAAGTATTTTTTTTAAGTTTATTTTTAGAACTAATTTCTTTATCTTTCAAATCATATGGTATTAATTTCCAATCACTTACTGCAGCTGAACTAACAAATATGTCTGCAGGCATATTTTTTTGAACAGCCTTTAACATTTGCACTGCGTTCTTAATTTTTATAAATTTGTTAACATTTGGAGCCTTAAGATTTGTAGGCCCAGAAATCAAAGTAACATTTGCACCAGCGTTTTTAAATTCTTCTGCAATTGCATACCCTTGCTTTCCTGAAGAACTGTTTGATATAAATCTAATTGGGTCAATATTTTCTTGAGTTGGACCCGCAGTGATTACAACATTTAGATTAGTAACTTTATTGTAGGTAATCAAGTTATGATTTTTTCCTATATTATTAGAAAGTCTATTAATTACATATTTAGAAATAATATCTATATCTGGGAGTCTTCCAATTCCTTCTTCGCCGCAAGCCATAGATCCTTCTTCAGGTTCAATAAATTCGAAATTTCTTTTTTTAAGAGTAGCTATATTTTTTTGTGTAGCTATATTTGACCACATAAAGGGGTTCATGGATGGAGCTAAAATAATTTTATTATTTGTAGCTAAAAGTACATTAGTAGCTAGATCATCGGCTAAACCATTCGCTAATTTTCCAATAATATTTGCAGTAGCAGGTGCAATAAGGATTAAGTCGTTTTCCCTTGCTAATTTAATATGATTCATGTTTTCTTCGTCTTCTTCAGAAAATAAATCTGTAAAGCATTTTTTTCCGCTTAAACTTGTAATCAAAAGGGGACTAATAAATTCTTGTGCTGATTTTGTTAAAATAACATTAGTTTCAATATCTATTTTTTTAAAAATTCTAATTAATTCTAGTGATTTATAGCTAGCAATTCCTCCAGCAATAATAATTAAAATCTTATTAAATTTTAATTTAGTGGTTAAATTAACAGAATAATTTTTATATTGATTATTTATATTTGTTTCAGATATAAATAATAATATTTTTTCTTTATATGATTTTGGAATTTTGTTATTTTTCTTCCAATTTGAAATTGTGGAAGGATTTATACCAAGTTTTTTTGCAAGATTTCCTGTGCCACCAAGATCGAAAACTATTTGTGAAACATTATTGAAATTATTCATCATAATATAATTAAATTATAAAATTTTAGAGTTTTTTTAAAATTTTTTCAATAATTTTATTTAATTTATGAAAAAATTCAGGAATTTGACTTACAACCTTTTTATTGTTTTGAAGCCAGTCTTGAATTAGATTGAAGGGGTCATAGTTTTCTTTAATCCATTTTTCTACCAAAGGTTTAGTTAATTCCCACATGTTGGCATTTGGGTTTAATTCTCTTGCAATCCCTTCAGCCATAACCATAGTTTTTTGAAGAAGTGCAAATTTAGGCTGTATCTTTATATCAAATTTGTTGGATAAAGATAAAATTTCTCCCATTAAGTTAGCAAGGGATATTTGACCAATAGGTTTATCAATTATAGGTGTAGATATTGATCTTATCTCTTGAGTTAAAAGGTCATGATGTACATTTGGTCCAAGCATATCATAATCATAATGTAACTTTGTTACTGCAGAAAAATTTTTATCAAGAAGGTTAATCAAAAGTTCAGCAAGAAATTTTCTATCTTTATTTTTTAATCTTCCCATAATACCGAAATCAATGGCTACTATAACACCTTTTTTGTCTACAAAAATATTTCCTGGGTGCAAATCAGCATGAAAAAATCCATCTCTAAAAACTTGAAGGAAAAAAATTTCTGAAGCTAATTTAGTTATTTTTTTAATACTTATTTTATCTGATCTTCTTTCTTTAATTTTATCAATTCGGGTTCCTTCAATGTATTCTAGAGTTAAAACATTTTTTGATGTTAATTGCCAAAAAATTTTAGGTACTTTAAATGAATCAAAATTTAAAAAATTTTCATTTAATTCATTTGCTGAAGATGCTTCTAATCTTAAATCAACCTCATTAAAAGAAGATACTGCAAAATTTTTAACCATTTCAGGTAACCTAAATCGTTTTATTTTAGGAAAAAAAATTTCAATTAGTCTAGAGCAACAGAGAAAAAATTTAAAATCATTAAAAAGCAATTTTTCTATTTTTGGTCTTAAAACTTTTATAGCGACTTTTTCTCCAGACAATAAAGTGCCACGATACACTTGAGCGACAGATGCAGTAGCAATTGCTTTATGATCAAATTTAGCAAAAATTTGGTTTAATTTTGATCCAATATCATTTTCAATTATTTTTATTGCAATTTCTGACGGGAAAGGATGAAGTTTGTCTTGTAAAAAAACTAATTTTCTAGTTACATTTGAGCCAAAAATGTCAGGTCTAGTAGATAGGGCTTGTCCTAATTTAACAAATCCCGGTCCTAATTTTGCAAGTATTTGAGGAAAATTTTTTTCTAAATTTCTTTTACTTTTCTTTTCTACGAAAAAGATAAACACCTTTAACAATAACTTTAATTTTTCTGGCCAAAAATCTAATTTTAGCATTAATGAAAAAAAACCATTTCTTCCTAGAATCATAAAAGTATATAAGAATCTTACAAATAAAATCGGATAATCAAAAAACCCAATTTTAAGTTTTGTTTTGTTAACCATTAAATCTTCCAACCAGAGTGAAGAGCTACAATTCCCTGAGTCAAGTTTTTATATTTTACTCTAGAAAAATTTGCATTTGACATCATAAGTGCAAGTTTATCTTGATTTGGAAATTGTCTTATAGATTCAACTAAATACTGATACGCTTGTCTATTTTGTGTAACTAATTTTCCAATTAAAGGTAAAAATTTAAATGACCAAATATCATAACCTTTTTCTATGAATTTATTTTCAACTTTACTAAATTCTAAACATATAAATCTACCACCTGGTTTTAATATTCTATATATTTCATTTAAAGCTTTTTCTCTATATGTAATATTTCTCAAGCCAAATGATATTGTTACCCTATCATATGTATTATCTTGTACAGGTATATTTTCACAATTGCCAACTAAGTAAAAAATTTTATCATTTTCTTTTCTCATACCATTTCTTAACATATTTAAATTAATGTCAATAATGTCTACTCTTTTCCCACCATTTATAATAAATTTATTTGCAATATCTCCAGTACCTCCTGCGAGATCCGCTAATATTTGATGAGGCTGAGGAGCTAACCAATTAATAAGTTCATCTTTCCAATATCTATGCAATCCAAAACTAGAAAGATCATTCATCAAATTATACTTTTTAGAAACATGATTAAAAACTTTTTCAACCATCATTGTTTTTGAATCTATATCAACTTCTTGAAAACCAAAATCAATTTTGTTATTTTTTTTTGACACAAAATCACCAAAAAGTATTAATTATTCTAATAAAACTATTAAATATTAAATTATTGTAAACAACAAGTTGTTCATATGCCAGAAATGCCAGAAGTAGAAATTACTAAAAGAATATTAGAAAAACAATTAAAATTTTTAAAAATATGTAAAATTCAGATTTTTAAAAAAGAATTAAGATGGATTATTAAAAATGAATTAAAAAAATTATTTCTAGACTGTATTATTTTGAAACCATTTAGATTGGGAAAATATATAATAATTCCTACAAACAAAAATTTATGTCTAATAATTCATTTAGGTATGAGTGGTGTATTAAAAATTAAAATTAAAAATGAGAAATTAGAAAAGCATGATCATGTGAAGTTTACGATGTTGGACGAAAACGAAAAAAAATCTTATTTAATTTATAATGATCCAAGAAGATTTGGATTTATTGATTATTGTTATAACAATAAATTAAAATATCATTTTTTATTAAAAAATCTTGGTATTGAGGCGCTAAGCAAGGGTTTAAACAGTGATTACCTTTTAAAAAAATTTAAAAATAAAAACATTAGTATAAAAATTGCACTCTTAGATCAAAAAATTGTTGCAGGCATTGGGAATATTTATGCGAGTGAGATTTTATTTCTATCAAAAACCCATCCATTATTTAATGTAAAGTTTATAGATGTAAATCAAGCGATAAAAATTTGTAAGTCAATCAAATTAATTTTGACTAGAGCAATAAAAAAAGGGGGAACAACGATAAAAGACTTTAAAAATCCTGATGGTAAGTTAGGATACTTTAAGCAACAATTACTAGTTTATTCAAGGGAAGGTAAAAAGTGTTTTGTTTGCACTAAAATAATAAAAATGATAAATTTTGGAGGAAGAGCAACGTTTTATTGTGAAACATGCCAAAAATCTTCAAAAGAGTTTTTAAAGGAAATTTAAATGTTAAAAAAGTTTTTTTTAATTTTATTTATTATTATTTGTCCTTTTTTTGTTAAAGCTGACAAGCCATTATATCAAACTGAAATTTTAAATTGGGTAGAAAGTATACCTATTTTTCCAAAAATAGACATTGATAAAAACAACACGATAGAGTTTGACTCCGCTGATGGAAAAATTTTAGTAATTCCATTTTTTATAAAGTCCGAAGAGTTATCTAGTATGAAAGGTTTTTATAATAATTTTTTTCAAGAATTAAATTGGATTAAAATAGCTAACAGAAATAATTTTGTTAACTGGGAAAAAATAATTGATAAATATACGAAAAAAAAATTTTTTATAAACAAACAGTCTAATAATAGGTGGACTTTAAACTTTGTTGTCGAAAATTTTTAGCTTGACATATCCATTACAAGTCTGTAGCCAGTGTATTTTAAAGGTTAATATATGGCTAATCATAAATCAGCAAAAAAGAGAATAAGAAGGAATGAGAAAGTAGAGCTAATTAATAAAATTAGAAAAAGCAGAGTTAGGACCTTCGTAAAAAAAGTTGAAAATGCTATATCAGCTAATGATAAAAAAGCTGCTTCCGAGGCTTTTAAGATTGCTCAACCAGAAATGCACAAATCCATCACAAAAGGTACCTTCAAAAAAAATACTATATCTAGAAAATTATCTCGTTTATCAAAAAAAATTAAGTTAATTAAATAATATTAAACGCTAATTATTCAACTTTCCTAGAAATCAAACGATTCGCAAAAATTAAAAAATAATTTTTTTTAACACTTTATTTTAACCATAATTATTAACATTCAGAATTTCACAAATCTTTTATAGTTCTTAATCAATTTTTTTAAGAATCACAATTAAAACAGATATATAGTTAATTAACTTAATCTAAATTTTTAAAAAAATTAAATTTTAAAAATTAATTAGTTCTCAATTTAATATAAATAAATTTATTTTGGTAAAATAATTTATATCTAAAATATTGATTTTAATTATAAATTTCAAAAAAATTAAAAATCAATTAATTTTTTTTATTTATTAACTAGGTTCATGTTGCTTATGAGTATTTAAAAAAGCTAGATTAAAAAAAATAAAATTTAGGAAGTTTGAAATGTCATCAAATTTAAAAAATAGTAGTTTGTCGTTAGAATTTCCTAACCCCGAAGAAACTAATGAATTAGTTTTTAAATGGGAAAAAATTAAGTCAGAACTCAAAAATGACTTTAAAAGTATAATCTGGAATTCATGGATTGGGCCACTTCAATTTTTATCGTATCAAAATGATGTTATAATAATACTTGCATCTTCAGAATTAGTTAAAAGCCGGATAGAACATCAGTATTATGAACAAATTTTTTTAAGATGTAAAAATATTTTTTCTAATTTAAATAAAATAAAATTTGTTATTAATGATGAAACTGAAAGAAATAAAAAATCTAGAAATAATAATATACAAAAAGTTGAGAATAATTCTCATGAAAATTCTCTTAGTTTTGTAACCAGTGTCTCAAAATCTCTTAATAAAGAATATAATTTTAATAATTTTGTTACTGATGAATCAAATGAGTTAGCATTTTTATCTTCAAAAAAAGTGTCTCAAAGTTTCTCATCAATTTATAATCCATTATACATATATGGAGGGGTAGGTTTAGGGAAAACGCATTTATTAAATTCTATTGCATGGGAAATGAAGAATAAGAGTAAAAGAAAATTTGTTTATATGTCAGCAGAAAGATTTATGTACCAATTTATCAAATCTATTAAGCTTAAAGAAACGTTGAAATTCAAAGAACAATTTAGATCAATAGATGTTTTAATGATTGATGATTTGCAATTTATGAGTGGAAAAGAGTCAACTCAGGAAGAATTTATTCATTTATTTAATGATCTTATAGATTTAAAAAAACAAATAATTATTACTGCTGATAAATCTCCTGGAAAATTAAAAGAATTGGATTATAGAATAACATCTAGATTGTCAGGAGGTTTAGTAGTAGATATTTTGCCAACAAATTATAATTTAAGAATTAAAATCATTAAAAATAAACTTGTAGCAAAAAAAGCATACCTTGATAGTGAAATTATAAAATTTTTGGCAAAGAAAGTTACTTCTAGTGTGAGGGAATTAGAAGGTGCTATTAACAAATTAATAGCTTATTCAGACTTAATGAGTTTCAAACTCGAGATTTCAAATGTAAAAGAAATACTTTCTGATTTATTCAAAGAGAGTCCTAGAAAACTCTCTATAAATGATATTCAATCTCAAGTTTCCAAACACTTTAATATTAATTTTTCTGATTTGTGTTCAAAAAAGAGATCTAGGTCAATTTCAAGACCAAGACAAGTTGCAATGTATTTATGTAAGGAATTAACAGAATTCTCATATCCAGAAATTGGTAAATATTTTGGAGGAAAAGACCACGCTACTGTTATTCATGGGGTTAACAAAATAAAAAACTTGTCTTCAACTGATAAGAAAATACAAAGAGATATTGAAAATTTAATGTCTAACCTTATTTCTTAGATTTTATATTAAATCAACCCAATATATACGATAAAAATTTGCTGAATTTGAAAAAAAGTGCTATATGTAGTGTTTGGTTATAGTTTGGAATTTATATCTACTATTAAAGTTTATTAACCGAAATTTAATTAGGAATAATACATGAAGTTTTCAATAGTTAAATCTGATCTTTTAAAACCACTTAGTCATATATATTCTGTCGTAGAAAAAAGAAATACAATCCCAATTTTATCTAACGTAGTGATTGAAGCATCAGAAAATGACATTGCTTTCACAGCTACTGATATGGAAATTGATATTTTAGAAGGAATAAAAGCAAATGTGATTTCAACCGGTAAACTGACAGTTTCAGCTCATACTTTATATGATATAGTTAGAAAGTTACCTGATGGATCTGAAGTCGTCATGCATATAAAGGAAAATAAATTAATTTTGTCTTGTGGAAAATCGGAATTCACACTTCCAACGCTACCGTTTGATGATTATCCAATTATGACCGAGATTACAGGAGGAAAAAATTTTTCAATAAGTTCTGCAGATTTACAAAATCTAATAGATAACACAAAATTCGCTATTTCAGTTGAGGAAACTAGATATTATTTAAATGGGATATACCTTCATCAAAATGTAGATAAAAATAATCTTAGGGCTGTAGCTACAGATGGTCACAGACTTGCTCAAGTAGAAATAAGTTTACCTGATGGTGCCGATGGGATGTCTTCAATTATTATTCCCAGAAAAACTGTTGGAGAAGTAAGAAAATTAATCGATGACACTGAAGGTGATATAAATATTACTGTTTCTACAAACAAGATTAAATTTAATATAAATAACTGTACATTAACTTCAAAATTGATCGACGGTTCTTTTCCAGATTATCAGAGAGTTATTCCTAAAGATAATACAAATAACATGATAGTTTCTACAAAAGAATTTAAGGATGCCGTAGATAGAGTTTCAACTATTTCAATTGAAAAATCTAGAGCAGTAAAACTTGCATTAAGTAAAAATAATTTAATTTTAAAAGTTAATAGCCATGATACTGGAAATGCTAGCGAAGAGTTAGAGGTTAATTTTGATGGTAATCCAATGGAAATTGGATTTAATTCAAAATACCTTTTAGATATAGCTTTACAAATACAAGGAAAAGAGATGCAGTTTTCTTTATCAGACTCATCGTCACCGGCATTAATTACTGATCCAGAGCAAGAGGGTATTATTTTTGTATTAATGCCCATGAGGGTTTAAATTTTGATTTTCATTACTGTATGATTTTAAAAAATAATATCGGAAAAAATAATCAATTAGAAAAAATTGAATCAACGATTAATTTCCAAAAAAAAATTAAATTTTTTATTGAATCTATAAAAATATCACAATTTAGAAACCATGAAAATTTAATCTTAAATTTAAGTAAGGATCCCATAATTTTGTATGGAAGTAATGGAATAGGAAAAACAAATATTCTTGAAGCGATCTCTTTTTTAAATCCGGGAAGAGGTTTAAGAAGGGCAAAAAGTAAAGATATATTTTCATATGATTATAATGAAACAAATAAAAATAACCCTTCTTGGGGAGTGAATGCTGATATAGTAACCCCAGATGGTCGTTTTAATATTGGCACTGGTTCAACTCCCAATAAAAACTCAAGAATAGTAAAAATAGACTCTATTGAAAGCAATCAATTAGAATTATCTAAAATTTTTAAAATTTCATGGTTAACTCCGCAAATGTTACTTCTTTTTCATACAAGTATGAAAGAAAAAAGACAATTTATTGATCGTTTAGTTAACTACTTAAATCCTTCTCATATGAGTTATGTATATAAATTTGAAAAATTAATAAGAGAAAGGTCAAAAATAATAAATGATTTTAAATTTGAAGAATTATGGTTAGAAAGTTTAGAAAAAAATATCATTAATTTATCAATATTAATTACCCAAAATAGGCATAATTTAATGTCAGAAATAAATAAAATTAACTTACAACAATTAGATAAATTACAAGATAGTGACTTTCCATTAATAAATATTCATTTAGATAGTTTAATTGACTCCTGGCTTACGAATGTTGGTGAAATAGAATGTAAAAATAAATTAATAAATATGTTGAGAGAGAATAGAAAAAATCAGAGTAGTTATTTCCCTGGTCCGCATAATTCAAATGTAAGTATCGTAAACCTAAAATCTAAAAAAGAAATAAATTTTTGTTCTACAGGTGAGCAAAAAATCATGTTAATATCATTGATTTTAAATCATTCAAAATTGCTTGAAAATTATTATAATTTTCCTCCTATATTACTTTTAGATGATATAGTTGAGCACTTAGATAAAAAACACAAACAGTCTCTTTTTTTAAAAGTGTCAAAACACAAATCTCAATGCTGGTTTACTTCTACAAATTTAAAATATTTTAAAAACTTTCCAATACCATATAAAGCAATTTCTGTGGATAATTTACAATCAACTTCTATTAATAGCAAAGAGTTAGTTTATGCATGAAAATACAAAGAAAAAAGATAAAGACAACATAGATTACGGCGCTGAGTCTATCAAAGTCCTAAGAGGCTTGGATGCAGTAAGGAAAAGACCTGGCATGTATATTGGTGACACAGATGATGGTTCCGGATTACATCACATGGTTTATGAAGTACTTGATAATTCTATAGATGAAGCTCTTGCTGGTTTTTGTGATATTATTAATATTAATTTACAAAAAGAAGGATCAATAAAAATTTCAGATAATGGTCGTGGTATACCAGTCGATATTCACCCAGAAGAAGGAATCTCAGCAGCAGAGGTTATAATGACACAATTGCATGCTGGAGGAAAATTTGACAATGATTCATATAAAGTCTCTGGAGGGCTTCATGGGGTTGGAGTATCAGTAGTAAATGCGCTATCAGAATATTTATTCCTAACAATATTTAGGGACGGAAAAAAATATTTTATTGAATTTCAAGAAGGAGTATCAAAAAGTCCATTAAAAATCATAGATGATGCTAATGATTCTAAAGGAACAGAAATAATTTTTAAACCTAGCATCAATACTTTTTCAAAAATAAATTTTGATTTTGCAACATTGGAGAACAGAATTAGAGAACTTGCTTTCTTAAATAGTGGTATAAAAATAAACTTAACAGATGAGAGATCTGCAGAAAATAAAAGTTTAACTTTTTGTTTTGAAGGAGGATTGAAGGAATATGTAAATTATTTAAATAGATCAAAAGTAAATATCCATGAAACAATAATAACAAAACATGAAAAAAATGGTGTTACTCTAGAAATGGCTATGTGTTGGACTGATGTGTTTCATGAAACAACTTTATGTTTTACAAATAATATACCTCAAAAAGATGGAGGAACACATTTAGCCGGTTTTAGAGCAGCCTTAACAAGGGTTATAAATAATTATTCTTCAAATTTTGG
>MDSW01096193.1_pt1 | contig 16977 bp, 24 predicted proteins | sample 811171 | NCBI WGS metagenome assembly MDSW01 (sample SAMN05326641, study PRJNA326480) | marine metagenome | isolation source: seawater | place: Atlantic Ocean: North West | collected 2012
ACTGGAGCTGGAGCTGGAGCTGGGGCTGGAGCTGGGGCTGAGCCTCCACCCGACGCCGCGTAGCAGACCAGCGGGCCTTGGCGACCGCCGCGCTTACACTTAGGAAAATTTGGACCACAAACCTTGTTCGGGTCGGAGGCCGAGCCCCCGTAATCTGTAGTACATGATTTGCCTCGCCGGTCTTCCACCCCGCTTGGGGCTGGGTTGTTATAGGTTGGGCTGTGATTTCCTCCTGAATAATCGCTATATTTAACAGCTTTAAAATATCCTGATTCATCAAGGCCTGAGGATGTAATTACTCCATAACCATTCTCACCGGCGTCCGTTGCGGATGCTCCCATCCCAGGAGCATATCCCCATGAGATTATATACTGGTTACCATTAGTTGTATACTTAGACTGTAATACGAAATTATCACCATACTTAACAGTGTCTGGATTTCCAGCCGTACCATTTGTACGAAGGATTCTCCACTCAGTCTCGACACCATCTTTCCGCGCATATGTGGCTATATTTACAGCTAAACTATCACTCGGTATCGTAGCAGTATTATGCCACGCATCACTACTAGGACAACAATGTACCTGTAGAGGCATTTTCTTTGCACCGTCTGTCTCGTATAACGATTGAAATTTTATTGTATCTCCGTATTTAACGGGGTTTCCATGTCCTACATCAATATTTGCTGGGAAGTTACCAGCATTCCCGGTTATCTTAAATTTTACCCTATTATAGCCCCAATTACTGATTTTAGATGGATTTAGTGAATGAATTTCTTTAAGAGCATCGCCGCTACCATGATCTCTCCATACACCTAAAGCAGTCCCGTTTGGGAAATTACCCCCTCCCTTCCATTGATTTACAAGCACTAATTCATCCCCGAGTTTAATTTCGTCACCGATAGATGAAGGCTCAGGTGCGACGGCGGGTGCCGCCTCTTCGTAGTCCTCCGCATTGGTGAACTCGTAATCACCCCCAACTATCTTAAATTTTGCCCTCTCATAACCCCATTCACTAAGTTTACCGGGATTTAATGCATGAACGTGCTTCAATGCATCTGCATTTGAATGATCACCCCACACACCTAAAGCCGTTCCATGTTCGAAAGTATTTCCATAACTCGATGTCTGCTCATTTACAATTACTATTTCATCCCCTAATTTAATTGCGTCTTCAAGGTTAGGTAGGTTCAACCCAGCGGTGCTTTTGATGCTACCCGTTACTGTATCCCGGATGAAATCTGTTCCAACCGTGTAGCCTCCGCTTCCGAATCCACCGGTAAACAAGCTGCCGAATCCAGAAAATAAAGATTCCTCGCGCTGCATAATTATTATTAATATAATATATTTATTTTAATAATATTTACGATATATAAATGTTGAAGTATTCAATATTCTTATTTTTAGCATTAACACATATATTTATATGGTTATTTGTAATTTTTGCCTTTTTAAATAAAAAAACGGCTTATTACAATTTATATTATGTAATACCAATTATTTTTGTTATACACATGCTTCCATTTCATTTTATAAATAGTTCAAAAAAATATTTATATCCGTCTAAATGGAAAGAGAAAAGCAGTGATATTGAAGATGGTGTATTAATTGGACCTATTCATAAATTTATTAAAAACATATTCAGTAATTCTTTTGCGTCTCCAATGTCAGCTCAAGGAATGCTTATTTTAGGGTCAATATTATCGGCATATAGCTTAAAAACGATCAATTTTAAGCTGTAGTTGATTTTAATACATTAGAAGTTAAAAATTTAGATTGTTCAATTTCAATAGCAGCTTGTCTCTGTAGTGCTTCTATTTTATCATTGTTTACAGTTTTTTCTCTTTCTAATTTTTTTATTTTAGATAATAAATCTTTCACTACAACTCCCATGTTTAAATTATCGCGTTCTATACTATTATCATCTAAAGCGTCTACATATTCCTGGGCTGCACTATTCTCGCGTGAACTTAACCAACGAGATAGAAAAAGTGCTGCTGCCCCCATTGCCAGAACAATTATAACTAATTGTGCCAGATCCTTATTACTTCCTTTCTCAAGTTGTTTCAATCCCGACATCTATTTATCTTAAATAAATATTTTAATTTAACAATTAACGTATTTATTTTTAACCCTAAGGTTAATGACGTTTTTTAATTTAGTTTTGTTTTAGTAATCCCACCACATAACCCCAGTCCCCTGAATCATCCATTGTTGATGCTGTGCATTTTCAAACTTTACCTTATCTAAAATGTACTTAAGATCTTGCCAAAATGAATCATTAATAGGTGGATTCCATGTTGTAGGAGGGAAATCTATTATGAAAAATATTTCTCTAATAGTTCTTATAGCATCCAACCATGCACCAGGTTCTTGAATATATTTATAAGTTATGTTCTTTTTAGCATATTTTATAAACTTAGCAATTCTTTGTTTTTCAGATGTTCTTATATCAACGCTCCATTCTTGAGGATATTCATATTGATAAACATCATCTGGTAATTCAGATGCCCAATCAATGGGTAGTTGATACAATTGAGTTTCTCCATCTTCTGTAACTTCTAAATCATAATCGGCCATATGCATTAATTCCAAAAAGATGTCATTGTTTTTAGCAACCTTGTAGTAATACATCTTAGCTATTTGAGATGCAGCATCGTTTTTTACATTTTCCCACACAATTTGATTAAGCTCCCCCGGAAACCTATCGCTTATTTTGCAAACTAGAAACTGTTTGATATTCATTACAATCCTATTATATTATATAGTAATGTAATTTAATTTTAAGTTGTATTTTTTTTGGCAATTTAATTAATCCTGTTCTAGAATATCCATTTCTTTCATTTTTTCATTTTCAAGGGTGGGGGGAGAAGTTTCTTTAATTTCTCCCCTTAGTCTATTTACTTTATTACATATCCAAAACATTGGGGCACTAACTGTTCCATAAACACCCTCGATGAATTCGATGTGTTTAGCCATCCTAGAAGTACCTTCTTCGATCCTTTCTAATTTTTTCATCATTTCATTTAATTTAGTCTCCAATTCAATAACCTTTGTCTCTGATGCAGCCATTACCTTTGTGATTTATTTATTTATTTTTTAAGTCAATTTAAATTAGTTGTCATAACATTTTCTACAAACCGGGGAATACGTCTCGTGAGAACCGATGTATATCAAATTTGGGGTACTCTTTATTTTTTTTGTGAAATTAGCCGGTCTCCCACATGAACATTCTGCGCTCAATTTTGTAACCGTATCGCAATGGGGAATCAAATTTAAAATTTCACCAAAGGGTCTCTTTAGATAATCTCCGTCTAGTCCACATACATATATTTCTTTCCCCAAGGAAGCATAGATATTACAAAACTCTACAAGATTATCAAAAAATTGTCCTTCATTAATACATATTACATCGGCTGTCAAAACACTGCTTTTAATAAGAATATCAATTAAGTCTTTTCCGCATGTTTTACAATCCATCGAAATTCCATCATGTGTTGTTATTTTATCAGATTTTGAGTATCTTGTATCACCGATGTAATTGATAATAATTACATTAAGATTATCCTTTTTACAATTCTTAGCTATTTTTACTAGACTTGATGTTTTTCCTGAGAACATACACCCTGTTATTAGATTAATAGACATGTAAATACATATGTATTAAATTTTTATACCCATTTAATCAATTATTCTACAGTTAGAGTAAATAATTCAAGTAATTTATGAAATAATTCCAGAGCTTTGTTATAAGATTCGTCATTATTTAGAGACATATATTGATGCATTGTTTTAAGATAATATTCAAACCCGTCTGTCTGTAACCAATAAAGGTCTATTTCACGAACAGTGTATTGAACATCCCAAGTAAGATCGTGACCACAATTAACACATAAATCATAAACGTCTACATCATATGTCCCTGTTTTTACTATTTCTCTCATAAACGTGTCCAAGTCTTCTTTTAATTTCATAGTATTCTGATCATAATTTGGTTCTTCAACTTTTAATAAATTCATATCAGCGCATATTTCATCCATACTTGAATGTATACACTTATATGAATTTATTTTTTAATATTGTATTTTTTTTGTAAAATTTATAATTAAGGATCACAATCTCTCCAGCTTTCATCCCCTTTTGGGGTGCGATTATATATTGGAATTACATAATCACCTTTGCAATTATCAGGTGCTGCCTGAGAAGAATTCTTAAATGTCTTTTTATATAAGGCTATATCCGCGCCTCTGAGAGGGAGAGCTTCTTGTTGAAGTCTTTCATAATCCTTAAGAGCCCACTCAAATAATTCATCCGAAGGTCTGCGATCTTCTCTAGACATACCCATTTGAATAGATACATATCTGTAATAACTACCGAACTGTTTAGCAATAGAACCATGCTCCGCCGCCTTCTCGTCAGCGTTGTAGAATTTCTTTAAACTCTGGATAAAGGATGTAAATAGACCAACACCACCTGCAGCAAATAAAACCGCATCCTTAGAATCTACATCATCTATGCTACCGGCTACCAAAGACGCTGCCGAAGCGATGGTTGTAGCAATAATACTGTAAAGAGTTAAATTATTAGAAAGACCTCTCCAATACCCCGAAGAATTTGCATGCATAAATCTAAGTCCCGAAGCCTTCTCACCCCATTCTGTAATTACATTCTCGTACTCATCATTCCATGAATCAGCATTAAGCTGTTTTTTAATCCCAGCCATCTTAACCTGGGTTAAGGCAAAATTTTCTTCATTACTAGCACTCATTCTTTATGTATAAAGTATATTATTTTTATTTTTTTTTACAACAAACGCAAAGACCTTAGGGCATTTTTCTTATCAACCGGAATGTAAAGCTTTCCCTTTCTATAAGTAACCTTTACCCAGGGAACCAGTTCCTGCCTACGCTCCTGTTTAGAAATGTTACGACCATAATCATCATATGTGTCATAAACTAGATCAGAATTTTTGTGATCGAGACAAAACATCCTATGCTTTTTTGCTTCCATAGTATGATAATCATATGGCAAAACTCCAGGATAAGGCTTTTCTCTTGGTCCGTGAACAATAGTAGAAAGTCTTCTTTTATTTGAAGTTTTTTCTATCTTTTCAACAATAATCTCAAACTCTTTTTGACTTGGCATAAAATCTACAGAAGAATCCATTATAATGTATAATGTATACTATGTAATGTATTATTTTTTTAAATACATTGTTATAATTAAAATAATATATACATATACATATAATAAATGTCTATTAGTTCGAAAACATTGAACTGTCACCTCTTATTAGATAATTTTATAAAAGATGATTTACTAAATAGGGTGAACTCGAATTTTTTAAACGACGATAAAATTAATTACGGTAATTACGATAAGATAATTGCTGAAATTTTACAACAATTAAAAACGAAACTAAATTGGGACCCTATAGCAACAAAATATAGAGTATCAGAGGGGAAGAAAGCTAAAACAAGTAACAGCACAGATGCGTCAAATTTCCACAGGGACCTAAACATTTTTGAAGGAGAAGATACCCCTGATATATATACGCTTATTATTTATCTTGATCATGCCGCACTTGATATTATACCTCACTCATGTACCGTGTTTGATCATAACAAATTGAAGAATATACAAACAGTTAATTTTAAACCAGGGGATGCTATACTTATCAATGCTTCTACTCTACATAGAGGTAATTTTGAAACTAAATACAAAACACAAAGTAGAAAATGTATACAGATATTTGAAATTTACAAAAATAAAGAAGATTATTTAAAGTATAGTAATAAAGTTCTTACACTTCCGGGCGGTGGAAACAAACAGGTAGAATATATATCCCAATCATGGTATAATATTCCATTATTGAATACATATATTAAAGACAAAGGTCGTCAAAATTTTACTAATAAGGTTCGTAAAAACAGGGCCGAGTATTCATATTTAAGTACCGAGTCTCAAAGACCTAGAGTAACGAAAAATATTGATAATGGTAATTATTATAGACTTCTCTTAAAAACAAATGATTCAAAAGATTCTGTCCGTGATTACAATAACTTCATAAAACCTTTTTCAGATAGTATTCGCAATGATATTATTTTAGTTATATGTATAATTATTTTTCTTATTCTTCTGTATAAATTTATAAATTCGCGTGGCAAAAAAGGATTAAAATAAATTTCTAAAAAATATAAACTTTAAGAATAAAAAACATTAAATTACAATACACTACAATACATCACAATATGTCAGATATCGATAATCTCAGGAAATTTCACAACTGGATAAAACTTCAAATAATTACAGATGCTAAACTTAAAACTCAAGGAAATTCGCTTTTAGATGTAGCTGTTGGTAGGGGAGGAGATATTTTCAAATGGGTTAAAAATAACTTCACATATGTAACCGGAATAGACAATGATGCAAAATCCATTCACGAGAAAAAACAATTTGACGGCGCTATTCAAAGATTCAATCTAATGAAGACTCAAATGAAAGTTCCAAGGTGTTATTTCTGGGTTATCTCAGCTACGGACCCAGATGTCCTAAATAAGTTGAATGTCAAGGATAGAAATTGTGTTTATGACGTGGTATCATGTCAATTCTCTTTTCACTACTTTGTAAAAGACATAGACATAACACTAAATATGATTTCTAAAAAATTAAAAAATGGAGGTCTTTTTATCGGAACAACATCTGACGGGGATCAAATTTATTCAGAACTTGAAAAAAATGGAAACATTTCAACAAGTATTCTAAATATACAAAAAATAGACGAATCTATGTATAACTACAATCTTGTGCCGGGAAATACAAATAGAACTACTTATTTTGAATTCAGAGGAGCTCTTCCAGAATACTTCGTTTTTAAAGAAACATTTATCAATAAATGCAAAGAACACAACCTACATTTAGTACGCATGAATTATTTCCACGAATGGTATAATGTATATGATGGAAAAAGACTTAGTCATGATGAAATGTATGCTAGTTTTTTTAATTTTTCATTTGCTTTCAAGAAAATAAATGTATCTAACGAGGAGGCTTAAGAAGCTTTGTCCAGTCCTCTGTAAGACATTCAATGTACCACTCATCCGTATAATACCTAGGTAGATTTCCACCTGCGTTTCTGATATTATCGTCTTCGGTCTTTTGTACATTAATGTATGCCTTGTAATTTCCCGCGTCTCTCCAATTATGAGTGATTCCTGGACAAGAAGTTGATCCATAAATCTTTCGGGAATTCAAAAACTGCGTATTAATGTATTGTTTAAAGTCCATGATTTCTTTTGAGATTTTAATCAATTCATTCCGGGGGTTAGCCGCATTTGATGCTGCAACTATTCTCTCAATAAATGATCCGAATACAGTTTCTGCGAGTCTCCAGATATTAACGTATGCTGTCTCTTTAGACCTTTTTTTGTCAAGCTGTTGAATAATTCTCTTCCATTCATCCTTAACAGTTCTATTCAATAGAAAATCCACCCTTGCCCTCCTAAGGTCTAGTTCGTGACTGTTTTCAGCAAATCTATCGTTTCTTTGAACGTCCCACTGAATGTGTCTATACATTCTGTACATACCAGTAAAAAGTAAAACGATAGGAGATGCATATGCGCCTGCGCGGGAAGATTGGTTTAGTATAGCATCTGGAAAAACTCTTACGACGATATCATAAATTGTTCTATCCGTGATTTCAACACCGCACACCCTTTCAGTTCTACCACCCGGTGTAGGCGCGATAGTCTGTCCAGTTTCTCTTAGATACCTAAAGTATTCTGGATTATGATTATGACCATTGAGGATAGCACCAGTCCTCCATGAAAACTGTTTGTGGCATTTCACGCACCACATATGATCACAACCATCAATCTTAGAAATGTTCTCACCGCAGCCCGGACAGGGCTTTGATTGTTTCATGATAGCCTTTATAGTCATTTTAAGTTCTTCATTACAGACATGATCGGAATTCTTCTCTTCCATGCAATCTTTACAAAATTTCTTTTCACATGTTCCGCATACAAACTTGCTATTGAGAAATCCGTTACAGTCTTCCAAAGGACATTTGTGACTAAAGGATGTTTCAGTGTGTTCAGTGCTTGTAGAAGTTCCATTATTCATTCTAGCAATTTCAAGCTGGTATGCCTTAACGGTTTCATGTTGTTCTTTAAGTAGATTATTAAGCCTTGTGATTTCTTCTTTGGCTAAATCTATTTGCCTGTAAAGTTCTGTTTGACGCTTTCTCGCTAATGCGTAAGGTTGTGTAGATGGCAACAAGGAAATCTGCTGTTCCACAAGAATATTCTCGAGATGTATTTTATATTCACTTCCCACCCACTTTTTAGTTAGATTATTGTTACAGAAATCACGATCCCATGTAGACTTGCAAAACATGCACGATGCTTCTTGTTGGTTTGTAGTGATATAAGTCTGACAACATGTTCTGCATGCCCAACCAACTTCCATTCCATCACACCCTTTACACTCTACCTTCAAACGATTAGATTTATTAAACTTCTCGCAGCAAATAGAGCACTCCATTGTTGTCAGTTGATTACTTATCTGATATAATTTTAAATTAATTTTTTAGACCTATTTTTTTTTTGCAATCTTTCCTTGTTTTTCAATAAATTTATGGAGATAGCCGGGCTCGAACCGGCGACCTTCGGCTCATAAGACCGATGCTCTAACCAACTGAGCTATACCTCCATAAATTTATCTTACTGGACATCGTCGCATTCTTTTATATACCACCGCGAAGTCTAAGAACTAGATGTAATGTAGATTCTTTTTGAATATTATAATCGCTTAAAGTTCTACCATCTTCTAACTGTTTGCCAGCAAAAATTAGTCTTTGCTGATCGGGTGGTATTCCTTCTTTATCCTGAATTTTACTTTTTATATTTTCCACTGTATCAGACGCTTCAACTTCTAATGTAACTGTCTTACCCGTTAAAGTCTTAACAAAAATCTGCATAATATTACTATTACATCATATTATTTTTTATTTCTTTAAACTGATTACAAAATCCTTCCAGACCAGGGCTTTACTACCTTTTCCTCCTCCTTTACAATAATTTGCTGGTCATCATATTTACACCATAGACATTCATAATCGCCCACAAGCTTGATATACTTCTTGTTAAGTTCATCCAACTCATGACGCAAAGAACTGCTACAATAAGTCTCGTCATACAGTTGATTATGAACACTATTCAGTTCTTTGTTTAGTTTATCTTTATGATTCAAAGAATCACACAGTTGATGATGAACACTATTAAGTTCTCTATTTAGAGCATCCCTACTATTCAAAGAAGCACAAAAAGATTCCCATAGACAATCATAATAAAATTTATTCTTCCTATTTTCAGCTTCTAGAAAATTTACATTCTTTTGAATGGCAGAATTAGTCCTCTTAAGAAGTCTATATTCACGATCGGTGATTGTAACCTTCTTTACCATATTATAAATTAATATCAAAGATTTCTTTAAATGGATACATCTTCGTATAATTAATAAAAATAAAACATTAGTTTAAAATAAAATGCCAGGAGACCCCGAAGTACTGAAGAGGGTTATGAAATTAAGATCTGAGAAAAAATTAACTTTGAAAGAGGCGTGGGCAAAGGTTAAAAAAACAATGCCAAAAACATCCAAAGATAAAAAAGAAAAGAAACCTCCCAAGGAAAAGAAACCTCCCAAGGAAAAGAAACCACCCAAGGAAAAGAAACCGGTTAAGGAAAAGAAACCCACTAAAGTAAAAAAACCCACTAAGGAGAAGAAATGATAATTTAATTATATGTATTGTTATTTAATTTAATTTAATTTAAAAAAACAATACATTAAATTTTATTGATTGATATGTCTTTTACCGGTGATAATGAAGAATATAAAATTAAACTCAGTGATGCTTATAAAATGAAACTAATTCAAAAAGAAGGTCTAGATTTATTTATAAAAAAGAACACTGATTATGGCGATGCATATAAAACATACGGACCAATTGGTGTTCTTGTAAGAATCGGAGATAAAATAAATCGCCTTAGCAATATTACAAATAATAGTATAACACTTATCCCAACAGAAAGTCTACGAGATACACTCATTGATCTACATAACTATTCAGCTATGGCTATAATGTTACTAGATTCAAAGGAAAGTAAACTTAATAGACTAGTAACCGAAATTGAACCTAATATAGATATTGAATTAATTAATAGAATGTCTTCTCTTAGTTAATATATTACTTAAACTCACAAACTCTCAATATCAAATACAATCCTGCAAATACACTAAGATTAGATAAGAATGGTTTGTATTTAAAAGGTCTTGTATAGAATATAAGAGTTGCTAAGAATGTAAAAAGCATAAGTGCTATCACACCCATTTGTAAGTAAGTTCTATTATCGTTATATATTGAATATATAATAAGCCCAGCTGCGATCAATTCCCATAAACCCCCAATAAATACTATATATTCACTATTATTCAAACTAAACCCTGTTTTTTTCGAAAATCTAAGAGCCTCTGAAACAGGTGTTCTATAATTTAAAAGTTTATTACCACCTGATATAACAAACATAAGAACAAATAATATTACAGCAAAATTCAATTCACCTTTATTCATTTATTATATATTATAATATAATAATATATTATATAATAAATATACCATTATGGAAAAAAGAATGGGTTATGTAATTTTAGTTATAGTTATAATAATAGCTGTGAGGGTATACTTTCCACCTGAGGACAATTCTTTTGTAAAGAATGTGTTAAAAGGATTACCAAACCATTCTCCAATTTCTCCTATGGATGCATGGCAGGTGGCTGTTGTAGGAAATGGTCCTATATCAGAAAACGATCGTAAAAAAATAAATGAATGTCAATGTATCATAAGATTTAATGATGCAAAAAATAGGAGACCAAACGAGAGAACGGATTTACAGATTGTAAGACGTCAATTAGGAATAGGTAGAATAGATCGTATGTTTTGGAAATATTATGTTCCAAAGGGGGTATACACTATGTATATAACAGAGCCTTGGGTTAATCTATCATTTCATGGTCTTGAAAATCCATTAGGATCTATAGACGTAGGTAAAAGAGGATCTCAACTTAGAGATGATATATCATTATTCCCGGGGTGTAACAAATGTAACGATAATCCATGTACTTATTCGTTAACCGATTGGGGTCCATCATCAGGAGCTCTTATGATAGATAGTTTAGAATCTATGGATAATATCAAGCAAATACATGTATTTGGAATGAATTGGAATCCTCTCGACGAGGGCGCGCGCGCCAATCATCTAGATTTTGAATACCCAGATTTGGTTAAAAATTGTTGTAAGAAATGCATATTTCATAAAACTCCTACAGATGAATATATAGATACCCGTACAGATGATTATATAGATCTCCGCTAAAAATAACTTAAAATTTATATTTATTACCTATAATGTATCTAATGGTTGATAGAGAAATGGGAGAAATATCTATTAATAATAACGAATTTGAGTGTTACATATGTGCTGGTAATAACCCTATTCCATGGAAATCTGACTGTAATTGCACAGATAGATATGTTCATAAAGAATGTCAGATTGAATTAATAGATAAAACTGGAAATATAAAATGTCCCGTTTGTCTTGTAGATTATCGAAACATTGATCCAATTTATTCTAAAAAGTTTTATATAAACAGTAAAGGTGTGTGGGCTTTTATTTTTTTCTTATTGTCCTTTGGCGTGTCTGTGTGTGCTACATACATCTTAGTAGTGTACGATGGGTACAAAGATAAAAAACCTATGATAGGATTTGCAGGTGGTTCTCTTCTAGGTTTTTCAACAATGTGTTTTATTTCGCTTTCTATATTTATAATAAGAGAGGGTGGGTTTAAGAAACTGTACTCAGACTGTTATTCACCAGTTATTAAATTAAAAATAAATGAACCGAAGTTATGTGTATAAACCTAGTTATTTAAAGATAAATAATATAAAATTATAATAACGGAAGAAATGAATCCAAATTTACAGATGTACGAAAGGAAAGAGGACATAAACACTGTTCATAGACCAGATTTTAACCCGAGGAGATATAATTCAATACAAGATAGAGTAAATTCTGATCCAGAGTATGAAAAAATGTATATCGACAAATTAATTTCCGAAGGATGGTATAAATTACAGGATAACAGATCAATTTTATCAAATGAGATGAAAGGACGTCATTTTAAGTACCGTTTAAATGGAAAAAGTCTTTCTGGGGCTCAAAAGGGTACATTTAGGAGTGGGGGAATCGTCATAGGAAGAACAGATGAAGATACCGAAGGTAAATATATCATGTATAAGGCTTATAATGGACGTTTATTTCCTCTCCAAATCGATGACATTCTAGTAATCTATACAAAAGATCCTTCTATCAAAATAGAGGGTTCAAAAAAAGAACAGGTTGTTTATAGAAGAGTATTTTTTAATAGACCAGGTGGATTTAGTAAGTTTCCCGTTTTTTTAATTTCTGAATTGAATGGAGAAAGGATTCCGGTTTATTATGGCAAAGATAAATATGCCCAGGAGCGTTTTGCAGCTTCTAAAAAGTATCAATATGCTCTTAAAACAGGGGATTGGGACTTTTATGACTCCTAGGAGTCATAAAAGCCTTTATTAATTTATTATACACCTAGATTATTCATAAGGGTCTCAGTAAACTCTAGTGCTTCTGCTCGCCGAGAATCAATATCCCGTCTCAAATTTTGAGACACCGGTTCTTCTCTTACCGGATGAACAAGATTCGATCGATTATTATAAACATCGGACCCATATCTATGAGATCTACATATTCCATATTCAGACAAATTACAGTTTTCACAATTAACATCTCTAAGAGCATCTATGACTTTCAATTTTAGATTGTTTGTCCTATCTGCTAGTTCAATTACTTCATCTAAGATATTTAGATAGATAAATGATTCTCGAATGTCGTTGCGTGGGGAATTTACTTCAGAACATTCGTTTGATGATATAGGACTTGTATTAGGGCGCCGACCAAATCTTGGAGATGTTTGAAAAAACGGACTCGACGGCAGGGTAGGCGGGTAGTCTGGCATATTTCTTCTTTACCCAGCCTTAAGAACTCCGAAGAGTTTACTGGATCATCTTTATCTAATTGCCAGTCTTCTTCCAGCGAATGTTTTTCCTAGGCTTATTACGGTTTACTAAAGTCCATTCTTCATCTTCTTCGCGTCTCCAGTTTTTACTATCAACAGAATTAAATTTGTTGTTTAGATTTTCAACTACACAAGGCTTCATCTTTTTTCCAAAAATTACTTCAGGTAGAGGTTCATCATCCGCATAATCTGCCCACCTACGCTGATCAACGTTTCCTACACATTCCATGTTTAGCCTCCTCACAATCGGGGGAGGGTTTTCATCCTCTGGTTCGTAGGTTGCATTTTGGCGATGAGGGGTAATATAGTCGGCGTCTGTTCCAGTTGCCATTGTAAATTTCTTTACACACCCTTTGTAATCCCTAAAGATTTTAAAGTGTGTGTAAATCAAATTGATTTACCTGGCCGGGAAACCGTTTTTATTGGGGCTCACCAATAAAAACTCTTGGTTAAGGATCCGTTAATTCAAGAAACAGTTGAGCTCACAAAATAATCGTAGTCGCAATCGGGCAGATCTTAATCTTACCCAACTGGTCCTTTAAAGGCAATGACCGGGCTAGAGTCTTAGATGGAATTGCACTATTGTAAGTTAGGGTTGGAGAGAGGACCACGACCTCGTCCGTCGGTGGTCAAAAGAGAAGGTTACTGTTGGGAGCTTCCTGTGGCAATCCATCCGCTCGATTATTTCCGTCGTTTCTTGTCTTCACCTCAACACCCGCTTCGTCCAGACATCAAACCTCAGAGACTTCATGGCTAAGAGATTTGACCGGGTATATTTACCGAGTAGAGGACATGTTGTCCAAGTCTATGAATTTTATAGATCTATCATGCTATTTATATTATTTAAATTTTTCTTAACGTTTATTTTTTTTTGCAATTTTAAAAAATTGCGTTTTTATTTACCATCCCACATCACCCCCGATAATTACGTCACCTCCCATAATAGGTCCTGTCCTTAGATCATTATTAATAGCCCCGGGAACTACAGATGCCGACATGGGAAACTCAACTGGAGCAGTATTAACTACGCGAACTACATTTCCAGAACCGGGAGTTTCTAGAACACAAAAGAAAGGTCTATCGCAACCATCTTCTGTATACAACTCAATTACCTGCTTATTGTTATTTGGACCCTGTAGAAGTTCTACTCTTGCATTAAGAGGTCTACCATCTGTCTTGAGAAGAACTTGAACGCTTTCTACCCTCGGATCAAACGGATATGTTCTGAGAGCACCTCCTTGGATAGTCGTAGTAGATTGTACACAATCAATAGATGGCATATCAACCACATCAGCAACCACGTTAGCGGCAATAGGGAATTCTATTTGTCCAATATTACGAACAGCGACCGTATTTGGCCCCCTGGGTGTTTCAATTACTGCAGAAAAAGGTCGAGTTCTTCCATTTTCTACATAAACACGCATCTTACATGGAGTATTATCAGGTCCGTGCCACAATTCAATATCCGCATCAACCGGGCGACCCTCGCTACTAAGAACAACTTGAACCTGTTCAACTTTTGGAGATCTATAAGTCCAGGTTCTAAGTGATCCACCCTGTACAAGAATAGATTCAATCGGGGTTTGATATCTACCGCCAGGGAACGCATTAGAAACTCTAGATGACGGATTGGTAGGTTCGACAACGCCCACAAAATCAGACTGTCTTTCCATGAGTTTTACAGGCTGATGACGACACTTCTGAATAGGTGGTGAAAAAATATAAGAGAGAGAAGAGAAAAGCATAAGAAAGGCCATTAATATCTATTATACTATGAATTTTCTTTTTAAATATTATTTTTTTTCGCAAATAAATATGTGATTTAAAAATTACATCCAATTACATCCAATTACATAAATCAAAACGGACTTTGCTTATACCCACACTACGGGTATATTTCTTTTTTTTTGGAATTTTTTCACAGGTATGAAAAAAAAATTCCCGTAAGTCCGCTCCAAAAACTTTTTTAAATTTTTTTAAAAAACGGAGGGTAAAAAAAAATCACAAAAGTCTTTATATCCAAAATCATAATCTCTTTAAATAGGAACTTTTAAACTTTTAAAAACGTCCAAAAAAAAAAAAAATTCAGGAAACTTTTTTGGTGCGGACCATGTGTAATTTTTTTTTATACTCACAAAAAAAAGTTATAAAAAGAGGTTTTATACCCACACTACGGGTATAAAAAAAGTCCGCCCCCATTTATGTAATCTGATGTAATTCGTCCCCCATAAACGGACTTTTACAGTATGCCGTTTGGGGGGATCCTTTAAGTTCTTTATATTCAAAAGTCTTTATATTCAAAAGTTAAAAGTTTCTTTAAGTACAAAATAGAATAAAACGGGGTTTGTGAGCCCTCGAAAGGGCTCACCATGGATTTTTAGTCGTTTGTATCACCTGTTTCTCCCGTGGGAGTCTCTCCAGTTTCCTTAGAAGCACGGATGCACTCTTCAACTAGCTCGCGCCAATGTGCTTCGATAGACATCTTTGTGAACTCGTCCAGCGCCAGAAGACTCTTGGGGGTAGTGTAAGGTTCCATGGTAGCGTTCTGGCGGTGGGGTGCAATCATCCTTCTGTACCCAGGCTTATGCGCTCCTAGGAGCGCTGCTGGTTATAAGCTTAATCAAGATAGTAAGCGATAAGACGCTTGATGAGAACACGCTTGGTAGTTCCTTGAAACGGGAGACCCAAACTAAGAAGCAACTGTTTTAACTCTACCACTCCAAAGGTTTGATAATATCTGTACATCTCACTTGGGAGGATGTCGAGATCACCCGCATCGTACTGGGGGCCACCCGTGCCACCCACAGGTCCAAACACGCGCTGGGGTCCGATGATAATAAGTTGGATCATCTTCACCTGAACCTTCAACCTCTCGTTTTCCTCTTTCAGGCGTTTCTTCTCTTCGTCGTGTTCCAAGATGAGGAGATGGAGATCCGTGGGAAGGTCTGATAGCATTGGTGACGGTCTCCTTTTCTTCGTTACGGTGTTTTTAGTCCCTCGAGAGGGCTCTTTTTAGGGGTTTTTGGTGTTTAGTCGAGCTCCTTCATGTCGTCCGAGTCCTCGCTCGAGTCCTCGTCCGTCTCCTCTTCCGCCCAGGCCTTCTTAGCCGCCTCCACCAGCTCCTTGAGGTCCGACTTCTTAATGGTGTCGCCCGCACCAGTCGGCTTCACTTCGGCGAGATCGTCCTCGTCCAGCTGCCACTGCTTGGCCAGCTTCAGGGCGCCCGGGGAGAGCTTGGGTCCCTTCTTAGCCTTCTCCTTCTTCTCCTCGGGAGTGGCGAACTTCTTCACGTCCTGGATGGTGACCTTTCCGTCCTTTCCAGTGGCGGGCACCTCCTCGAGGTTGATCCCGTGGTCCTTGGCGTAGGTCACAGCAGCAGGGCTGGCGTTGACCTTCTTAACCTTGGAAGCCGCGAAGTCCTTCACGTCCTTCACGGTGATCTTGCCGTTCTTGCTGGTCCCCTGGCAGTCTGAGAAGTCGAGCATGGTAGCGTCCGCAGCGTCCTGCGCCGCCTGAGAGGCGAAGCGGGACTCTGGCTTCTCTTCCTTAACCTTGGGGATCATGTTCTTCGGCAGGAGTCCCTCCTTCTCCAGGAGCTTCAGGGCGCAGTCACGGCTGTACTTGTTCTCGGTGAGGTGGTCGATGATCTGCGAGAGCTGGAGCGAGGAGCACATGACTGTTCTGAGAGTGTTCTGAGAGTGTATCGGGGGACCCGTTGGTACCCTGAATTTACCGCCAGGGCCTAGGCAGGGTGTTTTTTAGCAATTTTCAGCGTTTTCCCCCTCCTCCCCCCAAACTACAGTATATA
>MDSW01061571.1_pt1 | contig 16975 bp, 13 predicted proteins | sample 811171 | NCBI WGS metagenome assembly MDSW01 (sample SAMN05326641, study PRJNA326480) | marine metagenome | isolation source: seawater | place: Atlantic Ocean: North West | collected 2012
CTTCTCAATCGCTTTGCGATTGGTTTTAAATAAACTTTTAATCTAAAAAGAAATATACTAAACGAATCACACCATTGTCAATAGTTAGTAAAAAATAAAATTTATTAACAACAAAATCCAGATTAGGGTCAAAGGTTAATAAGTAAAAAACATTACTAAAAAATTAATTTCAAAATAGATAATTAAGTTATTACAAGAATTTTGCGTACAAAACTTTTCTAAAAGCATCATAAGGTAATTCTTTATTTTTTGGTAATTTCACTATTAGACCATTATCTGAAAGTCTTTTTAAGAGATTTTGTATCGAGCGTAAATATTTTAGTATAGTTATTAGCCTAAAACGTTTTTTTTGTTATTTTCGTTAAAAAGATTAGCTGATTACTATAGGCGATCAAATGACCCATATAGTAGAGCGGTTCAAAATATTTTTAATAAATTGACCGAATGGGTCTAAGTAGATAATGGAAAAACAGTAATGAGAAAGTAATAACATTTGTGGCTTGCCAAAATTAGTTGGGAATATGGATAATATATAGAATATAATGTTAATAAAAATTCAAATCTTACTTGGATCTAAGTAATTAAATAATCAATTAGACTATGTTTACATTAAAGATTTTAGTTTACACGGTTGTAATTTTCTTTATTTCTCTTTTCACTTTTGGTTTTCTTTCTAATGACCCTTCTAGAAACCCAAACAGAAAAGACCTAGAGTAAAAAACACGAGTAATCTTCGGTTCGGAAACATTAAAACTGTCTTAACTATAAGATATGTTTAATGTTTCCGAACCGAAGATTACTCGTGTTTTTTTTTAGAAACCTTGTTGGACTTGAAGTTTAGCGGCATCTGAAAGAATCGGTATTCGAGGATAACGACCATAAACGATTAACAAAGATGAATAACCAATTAATAGGACGATACCTAAAAATAAAAAATTAGCAAAGATTACCCCAAGCATACTTTCTCTTAATACAATTGGTAAAAACGTAAAAATAACACCGGAGCAGGAACAAATAATACTTAGTAAAATTGCTTGAATTACATTAAAACGTAAAAATTTAGTTAAGGGTACCGAACCCCTTCCACAAACAAGAAATACCCAAACCATAAAGATAAAAATAAGCAAATTATTATCTGTATAAAAGGTTGATACTTTGACTAAATGTGTTAAATAAAAACTTCGAAGAGCCAAATTTTCTGTACTTAAAAATACCTTAGGTCCAAAATAGGATGTAACCTCAATAAATGGAAAAATAAAAGCTGCAATTGATAGACCGCGTTCTGCCACTGCTTCTAAAGCTTTTTTCATTTTCTAATTGTTTTTAAATTTTTAGTATTACAACTATATAGTGTTACTTATAAACGACGCTTTAATCGTGCCGATTTACCTGTACGTTCGCGTAAATAGTACAATTTAGATCTTCTTACAATTGAACTACTTAACACATCAATACTTTTTAACCAAGGACTATTTAATAAAAAGACCTTTTCGGTTCCTCCGCCCTGAAACATTTTTCGTACTGTAATTGTTGAATCAATTTTCTCACCAGATAAATGCTTGGAAATTACAATACCTTCAAAAGCTTGTACACGTTCTTTTTCTTTTTTTGTACCTTCTTCATTATTTTTTGGTAATTCTAAATAAATAACAACCTTTACTTTATCACCAATAGAGATTTTGGGCAGATTGTTATTCTTGTAAAAAATTTCCAAATCTAGAGAACTATTTTGTAAAACTGACATTCAAAGATTAATGACTTTTTTTTTACCACACCTTGGTTAACTTTTAATAGTAGCATAAATTTTTTTGAACGTAAAGAATCAAGAAATTGATAATTTTGTTAAATTAATCAAATGAGTTTTAGTACCTTGTGAACGAAGCTTGCTAAAATTTCGTTGATTAAGAGAAAAATTATTTATATTTTGAAGCACTTATTACGTTACCGGATTCCGACCAACTTTTTAGTTGATCCAATTCTTTACTTTTTGTTCTCGCAAGTGGAACAAGGTTTTTAATTGAAATTAAAATATCTTCATTATTAAATTCACGATTTTCATTGAAGCCTAAACGCATAGCTTCTATGACAACTTGCTCAATTTCTGCTCCTGAAAATTCTTTACTTAACTGACCTAATAATGGCAGTTGAAATTTTTGGATAGAATCGGCTCGATATTTTTTAAGATGTACCTCAAATATAGCTTGTCGTTCCTCCGCAGTTGGTAAATCTAAAAAAAACATTTCATCAAAACGACCCTTTCGTAAAATTTCCGCCGGAATAAAATCAATATTATTCGCTGTGGATACTACAAAAACGGGTGAAGTTTTTTCCGATAACCAAGTAATAAAAGTTGCTAAAACTCTACTTGTTGTTCCACTGTCACCACTACTTTGAGCTCCAGCAAACGCTTTATCAATCTCGTCTACCCATAAAACGCAAGGGGATAAGGCTTCAGCAATTTCGATCATTTTTCTTACCCGTTGTTCCGATTGCCCAATTAAAGAAGCAAAAAGTCTTCCAAAATCTAACCGTAATAAAGGAAGTTGCCACTCATGTGCAATAATTTTAGCGGCTATTGATTTACCTGTTCCTTGGACACCTACTAATAATAGTCCTTTTGGATATGGTAGGCCATATTGAATTGCTTCGCGTGAAAAAGCTTTTGCACGTAACTTTAACCAATCTTTAAATCTATCTAAACCGCCTAAGTCCTTAATATTTTTATCATTTAAACAAAATTCAAGTAATTGGGTTTGTTGAATAATTTGTTTTTTTTCTTGTAAAATCAGATTTGGACTAGAATTATCAATCTCGCCATTTTTGGCAATAACTTTAGATAAAACCCGGCGCATTCTCTCTAATGATAAACCTTGACAAGCAGTTGCAATATTATCTAATGTTGTTTCATCAATTTCTTGCTGTAATGAACTCGTTAGTCGATTAAGCTCTTCTGAAATTTCTGAATAAGTGGGTAAAGGTAACTCTAATAATGTAATAAATTCTTTTAACGAATCGGGAATATTTATTTCAGAAGAAATTATTATTATATTTTTTGGTTGCGTTTTTAAAGTTCGGCTTAAATTTTTGAGTTTTCGTCCGACCGAAACATCTTTAAGAAAATTATCGTAATCTTTCAAAACAAAAAGGGAAGCGGTTTCGGGAGTTAATTTATCAATTAAATCTAATGCTTCAAGGGGATTTCTTGTAGCGAAACCTGTATCATTAGGGTTTCCTTTATAACCATCAACGAAATCCCACGAATAGTAAGTCCGCGAAACGTATTTCTTTGCACAATATTTAATTAAATATTCAATACGCTCTTCTTCATTAGTATTAATATAAATTATTGGATAACGTGCTTTTAATAAAAGTATTAATTCATTTAAAAAATTCATTATTAAAATAAAAGTTTAAAAGTTTAATGGGTTTAGACAACTAGATAAAGATTTTAAAAATTATCCAACAGAACCTTCTAGTTTTAAACTAAGTAAACGGTCTGCTTCCGATGCAAATTCTAATGGTAACTCATTAAACACTTCTTGGCAAAAACCATTAACCATTAAGGAGATAGCTTCTTCCGTATCTATCCCTCGTTGCAGTAGATAAAATAACTGTTCTTCAGCAATTCTTGAAGTAGAAGCTTCGTGTTCTATTTTTGTATAACTATTTTGTGCTTCGATATACGGAAAGGTATTAGCACTAGAAGTTTTCCCAATTAATAAGGAATCGCATTGCGAATAATTATGCGTTTTTGCAGCTTTGGGACCAACTCTCACAAGACCTCTATAGGAATTAACGGAATCTCCAGCTGATATACCTTTAGAAATAATTCGACTTTTTGTTCCTGAAGCTAAATGTAGCATTTTTGTACCAGTATCGGCCTGTTGCTTTTTACTTGTTAACGCAACAGAATAAAATTCACCGACGGAATTTTCGCCAGATAGAATACAACTCGGATATTTCCAAGTAATTGAAGAACCAGTTTCTACCTGAGTCCAGCAAATCCTTGCATTTTTACCAGCACATATTCCTCGTTTAGTAACAAAATTATATACACCACCTATTCCATTTTCATCACCTGCATACCAGTTTTGAACAGTAGAATATTTTATCGTAGCATTTTGTAAGGCTACTAATTCTACAACAGCTGCATGAAGCTGGTTACTACTAAACTGGGGTGCAGTACAACCTTCAAGATAATTTACCGAACTCCTTTCTTCAGCAATTATTAACGTACGTTCAAATTGACCAGATTCCTCGTTATTTATTCTAAAATATGTTGATAATTCCATTGGACAGTTTACATCTTTAGGAATATAACAAAAAGATCCATCACTAAAAACAGCCGAATTCAATGCAGCAAAATAATTATCACCGATAGGAACGACACCCGCTAAATATTTTTCTACTAAATAAGAATATTTTTTGATTGCTTCAGTAATCGAACAAAAAATAACACCAGATTTCTGAAGTTGTTTTTTAAAAGTGGTACCAATGGATACACTATCAAATACTGCATCAACCGCCACATTTGTAAGGAGTTTTTGTTCATTTAAAGAAATACCTAACTTTTCAAAAGTCTTCAATAGTTCAGGATCGGCATCATCTAAACTTCCTAATTTCTTTTTTGTTTTTGGAACAGAATAATACTGAATGTTTTCATAATCAATTTCTGGAATCTCAAGTGAGGCCCAGCTAGGACTTTTCATTTTTTGCCAACTGTTAAAAGCCTTGACTCGGAATTTTTTTAAAAAAGTTGGTTCCTCCTTTTTTAAACTTATTTTTTCTACAATTTCTTTATTTAAACCCTTTTCGAATTCTTCGGTTTCAAGATCCGTTGTAAAACCATATTGATAGGGAGTTGTTACAATGGCATTTAAAACTTCCGATTCATTTGTTTGGTCTTTTGCCATTAATTTTTTGTTAATTTTGATTTTTACAATATTAAAATCTAAACCAGATTCTATTTTAATTATAAACCATATACTGTTGGAATAAAGGGTAAAGTCTTCCTAAAATCCTTAGATTTATGTCTTTTTAAGCGTTTATGAAGATGTCTTATTTCAAACTTGAGAAAGCTTTTAAAAAGCTATACAGAGTATGTTATCTAATCGTAGATCTAATAACGACAAAATTAATTATTACGAAATATAAGAAAAACTAAAAGTTTATACTGGAAAAAACGTCAATAAGAAAGGTCAGTAAACTAAACCCAAGAAGTGGCGAAATATCAAAGCCTAACAAAGGAGGAATAATACCTCGAAAAAGTCGTAAATAAGGATCCGTCATTTTACCTAAAGATGAAAATGGTTGCGTATAAAAATTTATATTCGGAAACCATGTTAAATAAACTCTTAATGTTAATGCTACAATGTAAAATTTTAAAAAGCCTGCCAGACCACGACAAAATGTTATTATTAAAGTATCCATATTATCTAGTATTTAAAATGAGAGTTAAACTGAAGCCGTATACATAATAGAATTATATCAAATAATACAAGTCACAATTTCGTTAGAGCTAGTGAAGAGACTTGAACTCATAACCGACTGATTACAAATCAGTTGCTCTACCAATTGAGCTACACCAGCTTTAAAGCTATTTATAGGTACTCATAATAGTGTAACAAATATTATTAAATTAGCAAATATAATTTTTCAAAAAAATTTAAATAGTGGTATTCAATGAAAATGAATTGATTTACGCGAGTATTAACAACTTATAAGTATTGCTTTTTCTTAGTATTAAATATATATTAGATAGAGAAATGATAATCAAATATTTAAAATTATGGCTAAAAGTAAGGGGGCTAGAATTCGTATTACTTTGGAACATAAATGTGACGAAGGAACATACAGATACCACACATCCAAAAATCGAAGAAATACTACAGAGCGCTTAGAGCTTAAAAAATATTCTCCCGTAACAAAAAAACACGAGATTTTTAAAGAAATTAAATAAATAACTAAAATATTCTATTGTGGAAAATTCAATTAAAAAAAATCCTAACGAAGATATAAATTTTGATTTACTAACTTATAAGGATACTCATATTTTGAAAAACTACATTAGTGAACAGGGTAAAATTATTCCTAGACGCGTAAATGGTTTATCATCAAAACAACAAAAAAAGATTACGAAATTAATTAAAACTGCAAGAATTGCATCCTTACTACCATTTGTTATCGGTAATGGCTAAAGGAAAAATAAGTTTTATGAGAGCGGATTCTTATGCTATAATTAATCCAAAATAGAACTTAAGGTAAAAAGTTAAATTTATGACACCTTCACTAAGTGCTTTTCTAAGTAGTATCTTCCTAGCAGTCGTTATTGTAATTGTTCCAATTGCTGCTGCTCTAGTATTTGTAAGTTCATCTGACAAAATTGTTCGTAGTTAATCTAGAACAAAAAGCAGATACTAAAACAAAATATCATTTTTTTGTTTTAGTATCTGCTTTTTTTGTTCGTAAAACTATATTATCTCCAGAAAAGATATTTCATCTTAAAGACTTAAGTTAGAAATTCATTTCGGCTGCTTGAACTTTTTCAAACTGCTTCTTTTTCAGAACTAATAAAATTTGAGCAACTGTAACTGTGAAGAAGAATACAATCATCCCTTTAACACGATTTGGGTTTTGTAAAACGATCTCCGTCTCTTCCTGTCCAAAACCTCCAACATTTGGGTTTAATGTTAAATTCTGATCAACTTTTACTGTATCCTTTACTTTAACATCAAGAGTTAAACCTTTCGGAATAGTTTGACTAACCTCGCCATTTGCCGTTGCAACTAAAACAGTAGTTTTACCGTTTTCACCTGGTTCAATAGATGTCACCTGGCCAGCCACAGTAGAAGTATAAGCATTGTTATTACTCTTTTCACCTGTAGGGTAAACTTGCCCACGGCCCCTGTTACCACCTACGTATACCGGATAGTTTAAGAAATTAACATTTTTGTCTTGCGCAGGATCTGGTGATAAAACTGGGAAAACAATTTCTCTCAATACACCCTTTTTGTCTCCAGCAATCGGTCCTACTACTAAAATGTTAGGCTTTTCTTTACTATATGGTTGCACAAACACACCCTTAGTCTTGGCTTTAATTTCGTCAGTAAGACGCTCTTTCGGAGCAAGCTTAAAACCTTCTGGTAAGATTAAAACTGCACCCACGTTAAGTGTTGCTTTTTTTCCATCACCTGAAATTTGTCTTACAGAAGTATCATAAGGTACGCTTACAACTGCCTCAAAAACAGTGTCTGGCAGTACAGCCTGTGGTACTTCAATTTCAACTGGCTTTTGTGCTAAGTGACAGTTAGCACAAACAATTCTACCAGTTGCTTCACGGGGATTTTGATAAGCGTTTTGAGCAAATACAGGATAAGCGTAAGATACTTTTGGTAGAAAAATTGAACCTACGATTCCTATAATTACAAAAACTGATCTAAACTTTTTTAGTTCTTTAATCATTTTTAAGCAATATAAAAATTAATACACTTATATATTATACACTTAATAGTTTAGGAAAAGCTATTTAGATTCGCGTATTATTATTAATTTTTTAAATTTAACGGTTTAAGGACTAAAAAATAATGAAATTAGGTATCTTTTAATAAAATTTAATAAAACCTCTTTAGTTCGTTAAATTCTGGTCATAATTAAAACTCATTGAAATGAAGATCTAACCCTATGAAATCTTCGGTTCAGATCTTTTAAGCAAGATTACAATTCCGGATCCTCCCAAGTATAAGCTTAATAAAGCGGAAGCAAGTAAGATTTGTGTAATAGGATCTGTTGAAGGAGTTATTATTGCCGCTACTATCGTGCAAATTAAAATCACATATTTCCATGCAGATAACATTTTTTCACCCGTTACAATACCTAGTAATCCTAAGACAACTTGGATAGCTGGTACTTGAAAAGCAAGACCTGTAGCAAATAATAAAACAGCAATAAAATCAAAATATTGGTCAAACGACCAGAAAGGTTCTACGATTTCGGCCCCATAGGAAATGAAAAATTTTAAAGCAGCGGGTACAAGAAAAAAATAAGCGAAAACTAATCCGACCAAAAATAAAATGCCTGAACCAAAACTTACAGGTAAAACAATATCACGTTCAGTTTTTGTTAGACCAGGTATAAGATATAAAATTAATTGATATAATATTACTGGGCTCGTTAATAAGATTCCACAAAAAAAAGCAATTTTAACAGAAGCAAAAAAATATTCTCCAGGAGCGAACTGTAAAAACTTTACGCCTATAGCAGGTGCTTGAAATAATTTTACAATTTCTTTAACATCAACAAAACATAGTATACTCATCGTAAATAATACGATTAAACAAAAACCAAGCCTTTGGCTAAATTCTTCAATATGTTCTGAAAGAGCCATCTGATCGTCACTTACTAGCTGCATTTTTATGGAAGCCTGTCGATTTATTAGTCGAATCTTTTTATTTGGTAAATAATTATTGATCATTAATGTAATCTAAAAAAGTTAGTACTTTATTATGATAAAGTATATTCCGTTTCATAGTTTTGACTATTTAATTGTTTCGTCGGCGGATTTGTCAACAATTATACATTCTGTTGTTAAAACCATACTAGCAATGGAAGCAGCATTTTGCAGAGTTGAACGTGTTACTTTAGCAGGATCAATAATTCCAATATCAAACATATTCTCTATTGTATTGGTTGACGCATTGTAACCAATGTCAAACTCGGCTTCTTTTACTCGTTCTAAGATTACAGCACCATTCTGTCCTGCATTTGAGGCAATCTTTTTTAATGGGGCACTAAGTGCTTTTTCTACAATTAACGCTCCAATTAATTCATCCTCAAGTAAATTATCTTTTGCCCATTCGAGAAGTTCTTCTGAAATATGAGCTAACGTTGTACCACCTCCTGGAACAATACCTTCTTCGACTGCAGCTTTAGTAGCATTAACAGCATCTTCCAGACGTAACTTACGATCCTTCATTTCGGTCTCAGTAGCAGCTCCGACCTTGATTATTGCAACACCTCCACTTAATTTTGCTAATCTTTCTTGAATTTTTTCTTTTTCATAAGTAGAATCACTTGTTTCCAATTGTCTTCTAAGCTGTTCACATCGCGCAAGAACTTCACGTTTATTTGCGTCCGAAATAATAGTTGTGGAATCTTTACCAATTATTACTCTACGAGCACGCCCTAAGGATTCTAATTCCATATTTTGTAAACTAAAACCTGCGTCAGCTGTAATAACTTGACCTCCTGTTAAAATTGCTAAATCTGATAATAAGGCTTTTCGACGATCTCCAAAACCAGGTGCGCGAACAGCAACTACATTTAGAATACCTCGTATTTTATTAACAATAAGAGTAGCTAAGGCTTCTTTTTGTACATTGTCACTTATTATTAATAAAGGTTGATTAGTTTTTGTTATTAATTCAAGTGTTGGAAGTAAATCTTGCTTAACTAATGTTATTTTTTTATCGGTTAGTAAAATATAGGCATTTTCTAAGACTGCTTCCATCCGTTCTTGATTAGTTACAAAGTAACCCGAAATAAACCCTCTATCAAAACCCATCCCCTCTGTTATTTCTAATTCATTCACCGTCGATTTACCTTCTTCTAGTGAAATTAGACCCTCTCGCCCTACTTTATCAATCGCACTTGCAATAAGGCCTCCAACTTCGGGATCATTACCTGAAGAGATAGTTGCTACTTTTGTAATGTCAGATAAATTTTCAATCGGCCTTGCATAATCTGTTATTTTACTCACAACAAACTGCGTTGCTTTTTCAATTCCACGCTTTAGAACAATCGGGTTTGCACCCGCTGCAACATTTCTCATACCTTGCTTAACAATAGCATAAGCAAGAACCGTAGCAGTCGTTGTACCATCACCTGCTACGTCATTAGTTTTGGATGCAGCCTGTCTAATTAAACAGACACCTGTATTTTCTAAATTGTCCGTCAAATTAATCTCTTTTGCTATTGTTACACCATCATTAACGATTTGTGGAGTTCCAAATTTTTTCCCTAGAACAACATTTCGACCTTTTGGTCCTAAAGTTATTGAAACCGCTTCAGCTAAAATGTCCATACCTTTTTCTATAGCTTTCCGTGCGGATTCTTTATAAAGAATTGTTTTTGCTGGCATAATCTAACTTGTTTTAATATTTTTTATAACAAATGACTCTTTTTATATAAATAATATTTTGGATGTTTAAAATGGCTCAGGCTGGACTTGAACCTGCGACCTTGGGCTTATGAGTCCCCTGCTCTAACCAACTGAGCTACTGAGCCTTCAAGTATAATAATAGCAGACAATTTTTTTTTTTGCAAATAGCCAGCTTATGAACGTTAGCTCCAATAACGAAATCTGATTTTAAGTATTGTAAAATACAATAGTATTTTATATAATTTGGTTAAGATAGGGTTACTAACTCAATGGTAGAGTACTCGGCTTTTAATCGACTAGTTCTGGGTTCGAGTCCCAGGTGACCCACATTGAATCGTCTAATTTAAATCGGCATGTTTCTCTATGATAATTTTCATTTAAAAAACGAGGTATGAATACATTCACCTAATTCAAAAAAAAAGCATGAACCATAATGCTGTTTGTGTTGGTTATGGTAAATTAAAAAATTTGAAAGTTATTCGTTATATTAAAATAAATAGAAGTAGAATATATATATATATAATTAAAATTAGTATTTACAAATTTAGTTTTAAATTTCTGAACTATAATTGAGCTACAACGCTTAAACTTTGTTTACTAAAACATATCACTATTTTAGTTTAGTTAGTACTAAACTAAAAATATTAATTTATAAAATAAAATATTATCAAATTGATGAATAACAAATATTCATTGCTAAAAATATCTTATGTTAGAAACGATTTTTAAAAGCCCTACTCAACAAGTTCTATCGAAATATAAGGACCAAGTTGATAAGATAAATAAGTTAGAAAATAGCCTAAAACTATTAAGCGATCTCGATTTAAAACAAAAGACAACGGAGTTAAAAACTCGGCTATTAAACGGCGAGCCTAAATCCAGTATTATTCCCGAAGCTTTTGCGCTGGTTCGGGAAGCAAGTCGAAGAGTGCTTGGCCTACGACATTTTGATGTACAGCTAATTGGTGGATTAGTTTTAAATGAAGGTAATATTGCTGAAATGAAAACGGGTGAAGGAAAAACTTTAGTAGCATTATTACCAACCTTTTTAAATGCATTATACGGTAAGGGAGCGCACGTAATTACGGTTAATGACTATTTAGCGAAGCGAGATTCAGAATATGTGGGTCAAGTTCATCAATTTTTAGGGTTAACTGTAGGTTTAATTCAAGAAGAGATGGAATCTGTTGAACGTAAAAAAAATTATAGTTGTGATGTTACTTACGTTACAAATACCCAACTTGGATTTGATTATTTACGAGATAACATGGCTTACAGTGTTCAAGAGATTGTCCAACGACCGTTTTTTTATTGTGTAATTGATGAAGTTGACTCTATATTAATAGACGAAGCGCGAACCCCATTAATAATCTCCGGAGCTGGCGAAAAATCTACTGCTAAATATTTACAGACCACTAAATTAGCTAAAACTTTACAAAAAAATATTCATTATAAAGTTGAAGAAAAAGCGCAAAATGTTATATTAAATCCAAATGGAGTCCAATTTTGTGAAGCGGCGTTAGGTATTACTAATCTTTATAATCCTGATGAACCCTGGATTTTTTATATTTTAAATTCAATCAAGGCCCAAGAATTATTCGAAAAAAATAAAAATTATATTGTTAATGAGAATAATGAAATTGTTATAGTAGACGAGTTTACTGGCCGAACTATGGTTGGTCGTCGTTGGAGTGATGGATTACATCAAGCTGTCGAAGCAAAAGAGAATTTACCTATTCAAGACGAAAATCAAACTCTGGCGTCTATTAGTTACCAAAACTTGTTTTTATTATATGAACAGTTGTCTGGTATGACCGGAACTGCAAAAACTGAAGAAGCAGAGTTTGAAAAAATATACAATTTAAATGTTATTACTATTCCTACGAATCGACCTGTTATTCGAAAAGATTTATCGGATTTAATTTATAAAAACCAATATATCAAATGGCGATGTATCGCTGAAGAATGCATTCAAATGCATTCTATTGGACGACCTGTTCTAATTGGTACTACGACAATTGAGAAATCCGAATTATTGGCTGGCTTACTTAGCGAATATCAAATTCCATATAGAATTTTAAATGCTCGGCCCGAAAATGTCGAAAGTGAATCTGACATTATTTCCGAAGCAGGTTGTAAAAAAGCTGTTACAATCGCTACAAATATGGCTGGTCGTGGTACAGATATTATATTAGGAGGAGCCTCAAAAGAATCTGGAGATGAGATAATTAACCTTGGTGGATTACACGTAATTGGTACCGAACGTCACGAATCACGGAGGATTGATAATCAACTTCGAGGTAGATCGGGTCGTCAAGGGGATCCAGGATCTTCACGATTTTTTTTATCGCTAGAAGATCGAATTTTACGAATTTTTGGAGGGGAAAAGATTTTAAAGATAATGGAACAAATTGGGTTTCAAGATGAAACACCAATAACTTCGCCTATTCTGAATAATAGTTTAGAGTCTGCACAAAAAAAGGTTGAAGCGTTTTATTTCGATACCCGCAAACAACTCTTTGATTATGATCAAGCGATTAATCAACAAAGAAATATTGTTTATACAGAACGAAAACGTATTTTTGAACAACAAAACTTACGCGACTGGCTAATTGTTTATGCTGATCGAAGTTTATACGACCTTGTTAATCGAACTAAACGCGTTGAAGATTTTACTAATATCATTGCGAAGTTACAAAGTTTATTAGGGTTACCGTTTTTTATTAATTTTGCGAAAAGTACTCAAAAAGATCAATATTTATCCTTTTTACGACAACAAATAAATATTACTTACGATTTAAAAGAAATTGAACTTGAATGTATTGAACCAGGACTAGTTCGCGAATTAGAAAAATTATTTATCCTTCAGCAAATTGATAGCGCTTGGTCAGGACATTTACAAAAAATGTCATTTTTACAAGATTCAATAAGATGGATTGCTTATGGTCAGAAAAACCCTTTAACAGAATATAAAAAGGAAGCTTTTAATTACTTTAATATAATGCTAGCTCAGATAAGACATCGAGTAGTTTATTTTGTTTTTAGATCGAAAATTATTCTTTTCTAAAATATTTGACATTCCACGAGCTATTAAATTGTTTTATGTAGTTGAAAAAAAATAATACGTATAAACGAATGTATACGTATTATTTTTTTACGAGTTTTAAATACCGAATTGATTACCACGTCGATATTGTAAATAAGCTGCAACAAAAAGTCCTAAAATTGTTACGGGTACAAGACCAAGTACAAGACCCGAAAGTAATACTTCAACCATTTTTTATTAATTTAATAAATTTAAATATATAACTTTAAGATTCTTAAAACGAAAAGTATCTTAAGATTAATTTTTAGAAAATTATCATTAGCCTAATTCGGCAAATAGACTGCTTTCTATAATGTCCACTGCTTCAAGTGTAACTAAATCAGATTTTGTTAAAACAGCATCACCAGAATTAAACATTCTATTTGCATGTTTCATTCGCGCAGTGTCTATCGCATTACTAATAGTACGTGCGTTAGCAAATAATGGGAGCTTGCTTCGTTTTTCAATATATTCTAAAAGAGCTGCTTCAGCATCCACGGTCATTCTATATTGTTGTTCCTCAAGAATTAAACGTCCAATTTGAATTAATTCGTCAGGAGTATAGTCTGGAAAATCAATATGATTAGCTACACGGGAAGATAAACCAGGATTTGATTCATAAAAACTATCCATTCGATCTTTATAACCAGCAAATATTACTACAAGATCCTCTCTTTGATTTTCCATTACCTGAAGTAAAATTTCAATCGCTTCGGAACCGTAGTCACGTTCGTTATCTGGCTTATAAAGATAATAAGCTTCATCAATAAATAATACTCCACCCATAGCACGTTTTAAAACTTCTTTTGTTTTCGGTGCTGTATGCCCAATGTATTGTCCTACTAAATCATCTCGAGTAACCGTAATTAAATGGCCTTTTCGAATATAACCGAGTTTAAACAAAATATCAGCCATTCTCGTGGCAACCTCGGTTTTCCCAGTACCCGGACTACCCGTAAAAGACATATGTAATCCAACGGCAGCAGAACTCATGCCTAGGCCTAGATTCTTTCGTAACCTTTGTACAAGTAATAAAGCTGCAATTTCTTTAATACGTTGTTTAACAGGAGCTAAACCTACAAGATCTTGCTCAAGTTGGTCAATAATCCCCTGTATATTCGTTTTGTTATACTCATCTTGTAAATTAACTGACATCTGAACGCATTTTAAAACTTTCTATACTTACTATAAGTAAGTTTACTATAAATTTCCAAAAATTCTTTAGTTAAATTTGTTAAACTGGAAACTTACACAAAATTTTTAACTATTTGATTCAATCACGTCAGAAAGCATCAAAACGGTTGATGGTTAGTCTAATGTAATTCCTCGATTTAAACTTCCTTTAAAAATATTCAGTGTGATTAACTTAGAGCATATTAATAAATCTGGCTTCCTTTCTAAACTTACTATTACCTCTTAAGGGTCGTTAATTTGTAAAAATGACATACCTAATTCAACTAAAGCCCGGCAATTGTTCTAGAAATGTTTTATAAGATATATAGGCCACACATTTAGGGATATTTAAGGTTTAAACAAAATAGTACTAACAAGTTCAATTATTTTTTAAAAAGTTTAATAAACTTTGGCTTTTTAAGGTAGAATATATAATTAGAAAGATTTATATTCGTTTAAAGTCTAGTTTTAAAGTTTGTTTTTAGAGTTATTGTTTAGACTAAAATTATAATGTTTAAAACGGGTTAAATACTTCGTATTTGTAAGTCTCAAAAGAGGAGAGTAAGAATGAAAGTTAGCTCGAAAGAATTAGAGGCGAAGAAAGTTAAAGTTATCGTAGATAAAAATCCAGTTGCTACTTCATTTGAGAAGTGGGCACAGCCTGGACATTTTTCTCGAACATTAGCAAAAGGTCCAAAAACAACTACTTGGATTTGGAATTTACATGCCGATGCTCATGACTTTGATAGCCAGACTAATTCGTTAGAAGATATTTCAAGAAAGATTTTTAGTGCACATTTTGGACAACTATCATTAATTTTCTTATGGATTAGTGGTATGTGGTTCCATGGTGCTCGTTTTTCAAACTATTCAGCATGGTTAACTAGCCCAACTACTATTAAACCAAGTTCTCAGGTTGTTTGGCCAATTGTAGGACAGGAAATTTTAAACGGTGATGTTGGTGGAGGTTTCTCTGGTGTTCAAGTTACATCAGGTTGGTTCCAAATGTGGCGTGCTTGTGGTATTACTAATGAAACTGAACTGTATTGGACAGCTATTGGTGGTTTACTTATGTCAGCAGCAATGGTATTCGCTGGTTGGTTCCACTATCACAAAGCAGCCCCTAAATTAGAATGGTTCCAAAATGTTGAATCTATGATGAACCACCACTTAGCTGGTTTATTAGGTTTAGGTTGTTTATCATGGTCAGGTCACCAGATTCATATTAGTTTACCCGTAAACAAACTTCTTGATGCTGGTGTAGCACCTCAAGAAATTCCATTACCACATGAGCTTATTTTCAACCAAGAGCTTATGGGTCAACTTTATCCAAGTTTTAAGAAAGGTCTACTACCATTCTTTACTCTTAATTGGAGTGAGTATTCGGATTTCTTAACATTTAAGGGTGGTCTAAATCCAATTACTGGAAGTCTGTGGTTAAGTGACACTGCTCATCACCATTTAGCACTTGCAGTACTATTTATTTTTGCTGGGCACATGTACCGTACGAACTGGGGTATTGGTCACAGTATGAAAGAGATTTTAGAAGCCCACAAGGGACCATTAACGGGAGAAGGTCATAAAGGTCTTTATGAGATTTTAACTACTTCTTGGCATGCTCAGCTATCAATTAACTTAGCGATGATGGGATCATTAAGTATTATTGTGGCTCACCATATGTACGCTATGCCACCGTACCCTTATATTGGTATTGATTACGCAACACAACTTTCACTGTTCACACACCATATGTGGATTGGTGGTTTCTGTGTTGTTGGTGCAGGAGCTCACGCATCTATTTTCATGGTACGTGATTACAGTCCTGTACAATCATATAACAATCTGCTTGATCGTGTTTTACGTCATCGTGATGCAATTATCTCTCACCTAAACTGGGTTTGTATCTTCTTAGGTATGCACAGTTTTGGTTTATATATTCACAACGATACGATGCGTGCACTAGGTAGACCTCAAGATACGTTCTCAGATAAAGCTATTCAATTACAACCAATTTTTGCTAAATGGGTACAGTCTTTACACACATTAGCACCTGGTAGTACTGCGCCGAATGCATTAGCAACGTCAAGTTACGCATTTGGTGGAGATATTGTTGCCGTTAATGGAAAAATTTCAATGATGCCTATTTCTTTAGGTACTGCAGATTTTATGGTTCACCATATTCATGCGTTTACAATTCACGTAACCGTATTAATTCTATTAAAAGGAACATTATTTGCACGTAGCTCACGTTTAATTCCAGATAAGGCAAATTTAGGTTTCCGTTTCCCTTGTGATGGACCTGGCCGTGGTGGTACATGTCAAGTATCTGCCTGGGATCACGTATTCTTAGGATTATTCTGGATGTATAACTGTATTTCAGTAGTACTTTTCCACTTCAGTTGGAAAATGCAATCTGATGTATGGGGTACAGTAAGTTCTGCCGGTAAAGTTTCGCATATTACTGGAGGAAACTTCGCAAATAGTGCCCTTAGTGTTAATGGTTGGCTTCGTGATTTCTTATGGTCACAAGCATCACAAGTTATTCAATCTTATGGTTCAGC
>MDSW01198781.1_pt1 | contig 16973 bp, 11 predicted proteins | sample 811171 | NCBI WGS metagenome assembly MDSW01 (sample SAMN05326641, study PRJNA326480) | marine metagenome | isolation source: seawater | place: Atlantic Ocean: North West | collected 2012
GGAATCAGTCCGAAATGCCAGGTAAATCAACTCATACATGGTTCGTAAATATTCTCGTGGTTCATCGGGCGTGATTTCCAGGTTGAGATGATCCACATTCACCGTCGGCAACGGCAGGTCGATCCATTTCTTAGCTTTTTCGACCTTGATTTCCGTTTCCCTTACTGCTTCAAGATATTCATCAAATCGTGTCTGGTCTTTTGCCGACAGCGTCTTGCGAAGTGACTTTGCATCCGCCAACAAGTCGTCTAAAGCGCTTTGGCTAAGAGCAAGGCGCCGAGCAGCATTTCCGTCACTCTTTACGAAAAGCATGTCGAAAATTCGTTTGGGGCGATGTTCAGCCGGAATTGCCCGGCCATTTTGATTGTAGGATATCGTGTGGGCACCCCGAGCCGTCCCGGTCCCACCGTCTGTAGACATGACGAGTGATGAAAATCGTGTCTCATCACCGACCGTTTTTGCGAATATTTGGTCGATGGAAGTGGTGTTTTTGTAATCCATATCACCACCTCCGGTTGCGGCACCTGTGAGGAATTGATCGGCGTTATTATGCCCGTGCACAATTCGACCTGGTGGATGTGAAAAACCCGAAAGGATTGTAAAATCCTCGCTCATAGGGGCAAGCGGTGTAAAACATTTGGTGAACTTAAAATCCCTACCGTTACCATGCGGGAACCAGAGCCAATCCTGATACGCCGGATCTTCAGGCAGCGGCATTGGAACACCGTCGGGAAAATAGAAGCATGCGAGTCGTTTCGGGTTGGGTTTTACGTCTTCAGCGTTAACCGTTGGTTGAACTGTGTCGAAGAGTGGTAATGCAAGCGCTACTCCTGTACCTCGGAGGAAGCGTCGACGATCCAGTGAATTGAGATTGATATTCATTTCCATACTGTATCTTTTGGAGGTTGCGAGGAAGCTCGTATAACTTCTCTATTATTCTATTTGGTTCGAAATAAGTCACTAGCAACAATTAACGAAATCATCGTTGCCAAACCGTCTTCTCTTTTCCTTAGTTCGGCGGTGATCTGGTTTACGCTTGAATGGTCTGCAAATGTAAGGGGTCGCCCTAATGCAAAGGTAGCCATCTTGTAGACCATTGCTCGTGTGAATTGATCCTGGCGATTCTCTAGCAGATAGCGTTTCAAGCCATCGATCCCGTTTAATTCCTGCTTGTTAAAAAGTTTGCTCGAAGCGTCTACGGGTTTTCCTTTGATGTCGTTTCGCCAGATCCCCAGAGCGTCATAATTCTCGAAGGCAATACCCCACGGGTCAATCTTCGCATGACATGACCGGCATGCCGCATGGTTTCGATGGTCTTCTATTCTTTCCTTCAATGTGAGCTTAGCGATCTCCGGGTCGGCTAAGTCAATTTCAGGCACGGCCGGCGGGGGGGGAGGTGGCGGATCGTTAAGGATGGCCTCCAAAAGCCAAATCCCTCTCTTAAGTGGGTGCGAATCACTTCCGGAGGAATTCATCGTCAACATCCCGGCTTGTGTCAGTACACCACCGCGCTCCGCTCTATCTTCTAGTTTTACGCGACGGAATTCATTGCCATAGACACCTTGTAACCCGTAGTGATTAGCCAGGCGTTCGTTGAGCATTGCGTAATCGGCATGAATGAAATTTAACAAACTTTCGTCATGAGATAGTATTTCATGAAAGAAGGCAACCGGCTCTTCGAGCATCGCTTCTTTTAGTTCTGCGTCGAATTGTGGTCTGACTTTTCGGTCAATGGTGAGGAAGTCTAAAATCTTAAGGTCCAACCACTGTTCGACAAAGTGTTGCGACAACCGGCGGGCTCGGGGGTCTTGCAGCATACGAGTTACTTGCTCTTTGAGTACATCGGGCTTATGAAGCTCCCCCTTAGCTGCGAGGTCTAATAGGATGGAGTCTGGGGTGCTGCACCAAAGAAAAATTGCGAGCCGTGTCGCAAGATCGTAATCCCCAAGGTGTTGCTTGCGGGATATATTATCACCGTTTTCCGAGCGGGTTAAATAGAGCATGTTCGGAGATGATAAGACCGTTGCCAAAACTTCGACAATGGCTGCCTCTGTAGTCGGGCACTGCGGACGTATGAGATCGAATAATTGTACTTTGCGATTCACTTCTTCTTTCGAGATGGCTCGCCGCCATGCTTTTGGCATGAAATGTTCCAAGACACCTCGGACATAGACTTGTTCATTTTCTGAATTCGCAGTGCCGATAAAGATGTCGTTATGAGATGCGGTCGGCCATTGAGAAAACACTGGAGTGGAGATCTGCACGAAGTCCACAATAATATCGGACTGTGAGACAGAACTATTCACAAGTCTGATGTATTCGGAAGGATTGGGAGTTTGGCCCATCGAATTAACCCCGCGTACCGAATTTCGCGGATAAATTTCACCAAGTGGTACCATGAATTCATAGATTCCCGGCTTATCGGAAGTGGCAGTTACGAACTGGTCCTTCTTGCTGACGCGAAGCACTGCGCGTCCTTCATTGCTCGCTCGCCACCCGAATTCCAGCCGTAAACTTGGTGGACCAGAAGCGAGTACCTTGTCGGTGTACGCCCGGACCCGTACACGCATCATCCCTTCGTCTGGGATTTGATCTCCAAGTTCAACGTAAATTCGTTGCCCTCGCGGAATGACGACCACGTCCTCAAAGGAAGGGGGGAATGGTGGCAGTGCGTTCTGAGGACTATTGGCATGACGTCCCCCATAGTAGACCCAGCTTGCCTGAGCTGCCCGCCCGGTCTTAAGATTCTTGTAATGGGCGCCACGGGGAATGGACTGAAAGGAAGCCAGAAGTTTTTCCAACTCCGCCTTCTGTTTTGCCGGATCGCTTTTGAGTTCCTCTCGTTTTTTGTCCAACTGGTCCTGTTGTTTTTTCAGGTCAAGCCGAGCATTATCTTTCATGGAGATCCCCCAATGAATCATGGGGGGTTGTTCTGTAAGGGAGGTTGCTCGGTTCAAAGCCTTTTCGGCAATACTGCGGTATGTTTGGAACTGATTGCCGGTCATGTGCAGCAAGTCGGAACTGTTTTGAAAACCGTCGTCGGAAAACGCTTCTGGAGGAAGGTCTTTGGCAAAATTCCATGGTAAACCGAGGATGTCCTGTAATGCATAGTTGTATTCATACTTCGTCATTCGTCGGAAGGAGGAATGGCCGCCTTCCGCGCGCCGAACCGCCGAGGCGACTTGAATTTCACTAGCGAGCCAGTCGATAATCATCGCTCGATCGTTATCCGCCAACTTGGTTGCATCGGGAGGTGGCATTTCACCGTTACTTAAAACCGCCATAACTTCAAGCCACCAGCTTACGTCCGCCCCTCTTTGGAGGTTTGGGTCGAGCATGTCGAGGCGAATGTTGCCTTCGGTGTGTTCTGCTCCGTGGCAACCGATACAGGTCTTGGTTAATACTGGAAGGATCTCTTTATTAAATTCTGCAAGCCGCGGTTTGGGAGTTGTAGCCTTAGATCGTTGATATTCACGTGTTAAATAGGTGGATTGATCGGCCCCGTATTGTTTGAGTTCGTTAAGTGATAATTGACCGGGTGCATTGGCTAGGCTCGTTTCCGTGTTTGCAGACGGAACTTGGGCATGGGTCTCCAAAGCGACAAAAAGTACAAGCACTGTATAGTAAGTTGGCTTTATCATTGGGAATCCGTAAAGAGTGTGTCTAACCTAATTTAAGGATAACAGCCAACGACGTAATAGTGAAAGTCCGAAGTCGAGTTATTGCTGTGGTTGTGGAAGAAACTAGAAAGTAGGAATGTAGGCAAGATCATCCTACAATAGAGAAAAATTCGTAGACCTAACCTAACGACTGAGCGATTCATGAAAATTAACCGAAGAGAAGCGATGCGTACAACGGCGGTCGCCGTTAGTGCTGCCTCGGCGGGGAATCAAATAAACCACGTAAGTGCAGCTATACAGATTCCACTTGAACGCCTATGCCCTCATGACGTCTTGACCGAAGCAGGAGGGTTTTACGATGTCTCGCGAGGTAATCCTAAGCCCTATTCACTGATGGGACAAGCGTTAGTCGAGGCGGGATTGACGAGGGATTCCTGGCGTTTAGAAATTTCCGCCGACACGTTCACTCAGCCCGGAATTGTCAAAGAACCATCTTTTTTAACACGTGAGTTTCAAAACGTTGACAACACCAGTATCACGTTTGATCAACTGCGGGACTTAGGAAAAACGCAGGGAGTCAAATTCATCAAGGCAATGCAGTGTTTAAATATTCCACAGCCTCTTGGTCAGGGCTTGTGGGAAGGGGTTCCATTATCCGTTGTTCTCCGAAAATGCGGCCCGATGAAGAATGTTAGGAGGATCTATTTCCGTGGGTTTCACAACGAGGATCCTAAACAGATTTTTCAGTCTTCGGTGAGTTATACGCAGGCAATGGAGACCCCGCCCGGAGAATTGCCGGTGTTTCTGGCATACTCTTTAAATGGCGAGCCTATTTCCCTCCAGAGAGGTGGGCCAGTTCGTATGATCGTCCCTTGGGCTCATGGATTTAAGTCAATCAAATGGCTTCAGCAGTTGTTTGCAACGAATGATTACCGAAACAATGACACCTATGCATTAAGCAACAATGATCCGGAATCGTTTCTAAAGACCGCTGCTTATTTAGACAAAGGCGCTGCGGAATTTTCCACGAATGACCCTATCGTGATTACCGGGCAAGCAATCAATGGTTATTCAGGGCTCCGACGTGTGGAGTATTGGATGCGGGAACTCCTGCCTGGCGCAAAACGGCTGGATGACGATTCGCCGGAACTGAAGAAAGCCTCATGGAAAAAGTGCGAGCTTGCAGCAGAACCGGATTGGAACACGGTGTTACCACCAGGCACGGATAGTAAAACGGTCTTGGGGTTCGATCGTCAAAGCGGAAAGGCCTTGTCCTGGCCTCTACGGTATGGAATGATTTCGTTTTATACCGTTTTTCGCGACCTCCAACCTGGCAAGTATGAGATTCGAGTTCGGGCGATAGACCAAAATGGTTTTGCCCAACCGGAACCACGCAGCATTCAGAAGAGCGGCAAGAATGAGATCTCTACACGGCGCCTGACGGTAACATAAGTCAAGCAGGGCCACTATTCAAAGGTGAGAGGATTGAACTCGACCGCTTTTTGAAAAAAACTTCGGTTCATAGGCAATTGCCCGGAATGGCTACTAAGTAGCACACAATTGTCCTTGCTTTTCGCCTCAAGCATTTTTTTATGGCCCGTTACCATGCTCGTCTGCGCCACGAAATAGCACGTTGGATGTTTTTGATGAAATACGATCTTGGCATATTCGGAATAGAGTCCAAATACATCGTTCGATATCCCCTGGTGAACGGCGGTATATCTTTTGGCTGGCAAGTCAAATTCATATCCTACGTTCACCATCTCAAAAACCTGGCCATGGAAGATATTGCCGGTCCCCTGGCATCTTACGGCAATGTCGACGCTGTTAATATGGCCACCGAATACCTGATTGGCGTTGGGCGCCAAATCGCCGTCGTCATGTGCAGCCCAGTCAAAACCGACGCAACCGTTGGATTCGCCACCCGGACCTGAAGCGTGACAATTAGTAAAAACGTTGTAATAAGGGGATTCACCATTAGAGGGTCCATAATATGCCGAGGTGTTTGATGCTCTTAAGTGGACGAACAGTGAATCAAATCGACTATAACTCATGCCCGTAAGTCGAAAGGCATATGTGCCTTCATTGTGTACAAGGGTATTAAGCCCGCGAAAAGACACTGAAGTTGCGGGGGAGCGTTGAGCTGCATTCCAACAGGCGGTTCCGGTCGGGCCGCCGTAGTGGATTTCTGAAAGTAACCCGTCACCAATGACCGATGTACCTTGATAGACATCGAGCGGGCGACTAATTGAGTAGTGGCCGCTAGGTATGTAGAGTCTGCCCCCTTTTTTGCAAGAGTAAAGCGCCTGTTGGAACTGTTTGCTTACGTCACCTGAGGAAGGGAATGCTCCAAAGAAACGGACGTCGTGATCGGAAGATTGAACGCGACGCCACCGTCCACGCGGCCGCACATGAGATCGGAAGACCCACCCGTTATCAGGATCAAAGCTGGAATCAGGTTCCCAGAAAAAGAGGCCTCCACCCCCATCGCCGGGTTTGAAATAGCCGGCGACATGTAGCTGAGTTGAGTCCATCGGATCGAAATTCAGCAAATCTTTAATCGTTGAGACGCCGTAAACATGTTGCATGATCTATTACCTAAAACGATCCTGAAGTTTGGTTAATCAATTGAACAATATATAGGAAAGACTAGGATGGCTGTTTGAAAAAATAGATTTGTGAGATTGGCTAGCATAATCGTCGGCATAAGTCCTTAGTCGATATTTAGGGAATATATGAAAATTCACTGTTTTACCCCGGCGGCCAGAGGTTCGGTTAAAGGAAATCGTGTTACTGCGGAACGATGGAAGCGATGCCTAACCGACTTAGGCCATGAAGTCAGGATTATTGATTCAGCGGAGCCCCTGCCCTGTGACTTATCGATTGCGATTCACGCGGGGAAATCTGCTGAATACACATCAAAGATGAAGCAGAGATACCCGGACACGCCGGTTGTCCTGTGCCTCAGCGGGACAGACCTTTATCTCGATATCCATCGAGATCAAAAGGTTACCAGTGGTATTGAGAGTGCTGATCGATTAATTGTCCTGCAAACACACGCCTTGACACATCTTCGAGCAATATGGGCAGAGAAAACCTTTGTAATATCGCAATCTTGCGAGCCACCCCGAGTTGTTATGCAACCCTTGAAACACGAATTTGAAGTCGTTGTTGTGGGACATCTACGTAGCGTTAAGGACCCGTTTAGGACGGCAATGGCCGTGCGAAAGTTACCAGCGAACTCCAGGATCCAGGTTCATCACCTCGGCACTGCGTTATCGGAAACGTTACACGCAAGAGCAATTCGCGAATCGAACAATAATGAACGTTATCACTACGAAGGATTATGTCCTTGGGAGGTCACACTTCAAAGAATCCAAAGGGCGAGGTTATTAGTTCTAAGTTCTAAGGTAGAAGGCGGCGCTAATGTGTTGAGCGAAGCTATATGTTGTGGGACTCCGGTTTTGGCAAGTCGTATTTCAGGGTCTATCGGGATCCTAGGTGACAACTATCCGGGATTGTTTGAAGTGGGCGATACGAAAGAGCTGAGGGCGCTTTTATGGAAATGCGAAACCACACCTTCATTTTACAAAAGCCTAACGAACGCCGTTCGGAAACTTGCGAAGCGTTATACACCATTGGCGGAAAAGCGGGCTTGGCGGGCGCTACTTGCGACAATCTAAGATCTGGGTTTCTAACTGAGTTCTGGCAGTGGACGGTAATCGTCTTGCAAATAACGAGGTCGTCCGGCTAAATCGTCGACCGTGGTTAGCGTTGGGTCGATCCCGAGATTGTAATAGATCTGCGAGAAGACTTCATTGAAGTGGACCGGTCGGTCAATTGCTTCCTCCGCGTATTTATTCGTGGCGCCGATTACTTGGCCGGTGGGCATGCCGCCGCCGGCCAGAATGGCGGAACATACTTTGCTCCAGTGATCGCGGCCCGCATTGGCATTGATCTTTGGGGTTCTTCCGAATTCACCCCAAACAACAACAGTAACATCATCCTGCATACCGCGTTCGTGCAGATCGTCGACAAGGGCTGTCAAGGCTTGATCTAAAAGCGGGATGACTTTTCGTCCGTGCTTAAAATTGGAACTATGCCAATCGAAGTCGGCATAAGATACTGTCACAACTCGTGCCCCGGCTTCAACTAACCTACGCGCGGTTAAAAACTTCGAAACGATTGCTTGGTAGCCCTTGTTGGAGTACGGCAGAACGTTGGGATCGTCTTTGCCGTAACGTTCGCGTGCGGCCGTTGGCTCGTTGGAGAGGTCTAGAGCTTCGGCTAACTTACTGGAAGTTAGGAGATCCAAAGCCTGTTTCGTAAAACCGTCGGCGCCCTGTGGATTTCCATCGGCATCCAACTTCCTTCGTACGGTATTAAATTTCGTAAGTAATTGGCGTCGATCGTCGAAACGACTCACGTCAATGTCCGTGAGGGTCATATCTGCTAACGACTCGCCCGTTGGTTTGAACGGAGTGTGAGTCTGGCCTAAAAACCCTGGTCCAGGGAGGTTGTAGGGTAGATGCTCCATGTGAAGAGACAAATCTATATTGGGGGGTATTGCTGGATGTACCGGGCCTTGTAGTTTGGAAAGACCCGAGCCGATCTCAGGCCATCCGCCTTGCGGCTGATTCGCAAAGTTTCTTCCCGTAGCACATTGAAAAGAGGAGTGGCGACCGTCGGACCCTTCCAGAGAACGAATGATTACAAACTTGTCTAGCTTGGCCGCCGTACGGGGCATCAGCTCAGAAATCTGTATGCCCGGTAGTTTGGTTGAAATAGGGTTGAATGCTCCGCGGATCTCGGAAGGTGCGTCAGGTTTAAGGTCTACCATGTCCTGATGAGGCGGCCCCCCAGTCAAATAAATCATGATGACAGATTTGTGATTACTAACCCCGGAAGCGGCTTCAGCGCGGAGGATGTCTGCAAGCGAGAGGCCCGAAAGGCCCAGCGTTCCGATAGTCAGGAACTCGCGCCTGGCGAGCCGGCCGGAGTTTGCTTTCTGGCGGGCGGTGAATTTAAACATTAACGGTACTCCAAAGACACCGCTATTCTAACCAATTGTTCCGACTGTAAACCAGTCTATTCGGTTAGACATGCGTTGCTATTGGAAGTGAATGTTAGATGTGAGATTATTAATCCGCGCGTAGGGAATTAGTAAATCAGTCTTATTTGGCGCCCACAGGGGTGTATGCTGTGATACGTGTGATGCATCCCGCTCGATGAAATCTGCGGCGTCGAAACGGGGGAAGTCGAGGTTGTTATATAAATCAGAAATACTGTTAATAAGGCGTGGGTTTTCAAACAACCTACCTAAGGATTGGGGTGCTCATTTTAACTAAACAGGTCAAGGATCGGTTTACCTGTCGTGATGGGGCGAGAAATCCCAGTATTATTTTGAGGTTCGTTTAGGGGTATGTCGAGCGCGTGATAAATCGAGGCTGAGAATTCCTCGGGACGCACCGGATTATTGGCCACGTACCCTGCAAGTCGATCGGTCTTACCATAGACCTGGCCTCCGGCAATACCGCAGCCCGCCATGATCGACGAGAAACATTTGGGCCAGTGCTGGCGACCTGGAGGCTGTTGCGTAAGGATCTTTGGAGTGCGGCCAAACTCGCCAGTTACTACTACCAGTGTATTGTCGAGCATGCCCCGGTCATGCAAGTCTCCCAACAGCGCGGATAGTGCCTGATCTAGTCGCGGTAGACAAAAATTCATACCGTACGAACCCGACCCAAAGGCATTGCCCATCCCCATATTACCGCCGTGCATATCCCAACTGCTACTAGGGGGCCCTTTGGTGTCATGGGGTGCTTGTCCAGTCCAGCCGTTCACCGTTACAAATCGAACGCCTGCTTCCACCATGCGACGGGCTAAAAGCAGGTTTTGTCCGAGCGGGTGACGGCCATAGCGGTCACGCACTTTCCCTGGCTCGCGATCCATTTCAAACGCTTCACGACCCTCCGATCGCGTCATAGCCTCGTAACCCATCTCCCGCAGATTGGACCAGTCTTTACCAATCGGCGATTCTCGAAGGATATTGCTCTCTAGGTCGCCGAGCAATGTTCGTCTCTTTGCTAAGCGGGCTGGATCTCCCAAATCATAAATCTGCGGTGGTTCAAAGTTTTCCATGGCGGGATGATTTTTTTCGGAACCGACGAAAACAGGAGCATAGGCAGATCCGAGGTAGCCTCCGATTCCAATGTTAGGTGCACAAAAGACCGGCGCTCCCACACATTTAATAAGCCAGGCGTTCGAGACGATGTTACGGGTGCTAGGACTATGCTTTGCTACGAACGAGCCAAGGTAGGGTTGATCATCGGGAACCCCCTGTTGAACACGTTTTAGGGATTGTCCACTTAATAGATTATGCATTGCATCGAAGTGATTGCTTATGGCGCCTGGATGCTGCATAGAATTGATAAGTGTGAATTTGTCTGTATGCTTGGCCAGTTCGGTATGCATTTCGTTGATACGCATTCCAGGCACTTTGGTGGAGACAGGGCGGTACGGTCCACGTATGGTATCTGGAGCATCGGGTTTCATGTCCCAAGTGTCCACGTGACTAGGGCCACCGCACAGCAGGATGAAGATGCAGGATTTTTCCGAACGAACGGGATTTCCGCTGGTGTCACGCTGGTCGGTGCCCATAACGGTGCCCGGCATCCCCAAAGCAGTGGTACCCATTCCGGCCGCCAACAACGCCTGACGTCGATTAAGCTTGTAGTTCTGCATGATATGTCCCTCAATGATGATGTTCATATTATCACATCGTCCACAATTAATTGCACGTTTAAACAATTAGTTAAATACCTGTTCGAGGTCTGAAAGATTATTCCGGTCTCGGGTTAGGCCAGTAATTCGGAACGATAAACAGCCTGCCCTGCTCCGTCCACGACCCTTTCAGGTGTCGCAGATGACTAATCATTAATGGATGGTGTTTGTCCCGGAAATGATTGGCTACGAAATTGACGAGGTCGGAGGGATCCTGATACACCGTTTCGTCAGCCGGTGGAGCCAGCCAATGAGGCTTATGGCAGATGCAGAAACGATCTGTTTCAAAAAGTTCTAAGCGATGGACTTCTCGTGCATGTAACCAAACCCCTCGCTGATGATTCTGAGCCAGGTAGGCCGGTATCGCAACGGGGCCCCGGTGATCGGCTGGGTAGAAGATAATTCCCTTGACGAAGGTTTCGCGTTTTGAAACCTTGGGGTAATACCGTTGGCTAAGTGGCAATTGATGAGTCAGTAACCGCGTGGTCTTAGATTCAAAGGTGTCATGTGGATTAGGGCCTATGAAATGGCTGCCGGTCCAATTCAAATTCGGATAATAGAGATAGTACTTTATCGCCGTTTCACAGTGCGTCAGCTCTTCATCGAGATCTAGATAGATAAAATCTAATTCACCAATAGTTTGTCCGGCGAGTTGTATTTGACGTGAGGAGTCACATAGAACATGAGTCTTAGAGTTTATCAACAGTTCTGCAACTAAAGCTTCAAAATAGCGGCCAACCTTCCACGGGGTGGTTCGAAGAGGCCCCAAGTTGAGAGGTGCGTCGTTACCAAGTTGCAAGTGCGGGCCATCACCTTGCAGGAGGTCTGGGCAGTTGAGTACCCAGTTCACATCATCGCGAAGTTGTCTGCTTTTCATATATACTATTTTAGCAAGGAAGCTGAAAGCACAGGTCATGAATGAATGGATTACGATAATTATGTGGCCAGCACTTAGGATTACCAGTTCATGTATAGAGTAAAGCTCGTTATCTTCGTCTATTTGTTTTGCGGAGGTTTTGATTTGCAGGGGGAGGAAGTTCCGACGCATCCGCCGGTGGATTTGGTCATCGCGAATGCACGTATTGTTGACGGGACTGGCCGCCCTTGGTTTCGGGGCGACGTAGCCGTGGTTAGTGGCCAGATTGTTGCCGTAGGCCGACAGCTGGAAATGCCAAGTCGGAGGAGAATTAACGCGGCAGGGATGACGTTGGCACCCGGCTTCATCGATATTCATTCGCACTCGGATAGGCTTCTTTTACGCGACGGTCGAGCTCTGGGGAAGATCCACCAAGGGGTCACAACAGAGGTTCTAGGAGAGGGATTTTCGGCAGGCCCCGCCATGGGACTTCGACCGGCGGGTGCGGTTAACACACCCGAAGGAGTCGCCCGCTGGACCACCTTGGGTGAGTATTTTGACGTGCTTGAAAAGCATAAGACAAGCGTGAACGTGGTGAGCTATGTAGGATTGGCCGCTGTTTGGGAATGTGTGATGGGTAAGTCGTTCGCTCGCCCCACGGAACCCCAATTTCTAGAAATGGAGAAACTGGTTCGAGAGGCAATGACGCAAGGGGCAAGAGGGTTATCGTCACAGGTGATGACGCCACCAGGTTCATTGGCTAGTACAGATGATGTAATCAGGCTTGCCAAGCAAATTCAACCGTTTGATGGTCTGTTTTCGATTCATATTCGAAACGAGGGGCTTGGCGTCTTTGCTGCCGTTACCGAAGCGATCGAAGTCGCGCGAAAAGCTGATGTACGTCTTGATATTATCCACTTGAAAATTGCTGACCAGAAATACTGGGGACAAATGGATAAGATAGTGGCGATGATCGACAACGCGCGGACTGAAGGAATAAATGTTCAGGCCAATGTCTATCCCTATACCCGTGGTAACAACAATCTTAAGAACATCGTTCCACCCTGGGCACATGAAGGTGGTGACGCCAAGATGCTCGAAAGATTGGCATCCACAGGTACTAGAGACCAAATTATTGCTGACATCGAAAATGGAATAGAAGGCTGGTACAACCATTATACTGCCGTAGGTAAAGATTGGAGTCGCGTGCTGATTAGTGGCGAACATCCATATAAGGGCCTCACGATGGATCGTGTGTTTGCATTACGAGGTACGAAACAGAAAACGGTTGCCGACCTGCTGGATATCCTGATTGAGAATGACGGGGGAATCAGTGCAGTGTTTGCACACCATGATGAACCGGATATGCTCCTCGCCTTACGGCAGCCGTGGTGCAGTGTGGGTTCGGATGGCTCAGCCTATGCCGTTCAGGGGCCCTTGCGTGAGGGTAATCCGCACCCGCGAAATTTTGGATCCTTTCCGCGTCTGATTGGTTATTATTCACGAGAGCGAAGCGTCCTTCCGTTGGAAGCGGCAGTGCAGAAGGTAACGTCGTTAAACGCCGCCAAACTCGGGCTAACTGACCGGGGTGTGATCGCCGTGGGGATGAAGGCTGATTTGGTTTTATTCGATGCATCGACCATAATCGACCGATCACGATATACTTCACCATTTCAATATCCTGTAGGCATCGACTATGTCATCGTCAACGGTAAAGTAACGTTGGAGAATGGGAAGCATAACGGTGCATTAGCGGGTCGAGTCCTACGTCGTGGTGGACCGAATTAGTCTGCATTAAGAATGAAGACGTGGTTTTCTACTGCCTTCACTTAGGAAGCGTGATTCGTAGGCAGCCAACTCATCCAGCCGGATACACACTGCGGCCTCATCCTGATAACATGTCGCCAAATCGATAAAAGTGTCATAGTTCCGCGGATCACTTTCGCTTATTTCATGATAGTGTTCGGCTATTGTGTTGTTGTCGATGTGATGAGCCATGAACGCGAAACGTTCGTAACTGCGTGCCTCCTGAAGGGCGGATATCAGTAGGCGGTCTACCACGCGTTCAGGCTCTTTGTTTATGATCAGTTCTTTCAACCGTTTGTCGTAACCAATGGGCTGTTGCCGGATAAAGAGTATTTGTTGTGACTTCAACAACTCTCTCATATCTTGGAATCGGGCCAATTTCTGGTTGATCATTCTGGTCATTGCAATGCTCAATGCTTCGTTATCGCAATATGCCAAAAGAAGGTTTAGACACCAACGCGCTGACTCCTTTTCCCAATGAGTGTGATCTAAGAGAATTTTGTCCAGATCTGATTCCAATTGAAGAGACCAGACGACGCGCGTGGGAATATGTAAGAAATCCATGGCCAATTCTCGGCTACGATTAAATGTGATTTGTCCTGACCCTGATATAATAGTCTAACAGGGTGAAATCGAAGTTTTTGGATATGTGGCAGACAACAGGTGGTAGAAGAATACAGAGAAGAGTATTGGAAACAGGCCTTAGAACAATTGAGGGCGGGGCGTGGTAGAGACTGTCGCGCGATCGGTGAATTGCCGGCCAGTGTGTCACCGGTGAATATGTCGGAAGCAATGCATCTTCAGGATGCATTGAATCAGCGGTTGGTAGCCGATGGCTTTGGCAACATCGTTGGTACCAAAATAGGGTGTACGACCCGAATCATGCAGGAATACCTTGGAATGGAGCATCCCTGTACGGGAGCAATTTTTGACTCGAGCTTGTTTTCCGAAATAGGGGTTTATGAATTCAATTCGTTTTTGCATGTAGGAGTGGAGTGTGAGATTGCCGTCACGCTAGGGGAGTCAATTCCTGTTTCCTCCGAAGGCTATTCCCTGGAGTCGGTCAGCCCTGCGGTGGCTTCAGTACACGCCGCTATCGAAGTTGTCGACGACAGATATCATGACTTTGAGAATCGAATCCCGGACTGCTATACGTGGGTGGCAGATGACTTTTTTGCTGCGGGCGCGGTTTTAGGTAAGCCGGTAACCGATTGGACCAAGCTTGATTTACCCTCATTGAGGGGAAACATGTTGATCGATGGCGAAGAGGTGGGAGACGGTTTTGGACGAGATATTATCAATGGACATCCCCTTGAGGCCCTGGTTTGGCTCGCTAATGAACAGTCTCGAAGGGGGCATGAAATACCCGCCGGATGGGTTGTCATGCTAGGTAGTGTTGTACAGACGAAATGGCTACAGTCAGGGCAAAAGGTCGAGGTTGAAATTGAAGGGCTGGGGAAGGCCGTTGCCCAGTTCTAGATCGAGCTTTGGTGCTGTTAGGTGCGCTGGTAGAATCGGTCTGGCAGCTTGAAATAAACTTTTTACGAAAAGAGCATTCTTTGAACTATTACTGGAAAACGATGTTGTCAGTTCTGGCCTTGCTGTGTCTGTCGTCCATCGGACTCGCCGCTGAAAAACCTAATATTATCTTCATCTTTGTTGATGATTTGGGTTGGAAAGATATTGGGTGCTATGGCAACTCGTTTGTAGAAACTCCGCACATCGATGGCCTGGCTAGTGAAGGAATGAGGTTTACTGACTTTTATGCCGCGGGAGCGGTGTGCTCGCCAACGAGGTGCGCGGTACAGTCCGGTCAAAATCAGGCCAGGATTGGTATCACGGCTCATATTCCCGGACATTGGCGTCCCTTCGAAAGGGTACGTACGCCCCAAACTGCTATGGCGTTACCGTTGGACACGGTCACGGTCTCCGAATCTTTAAAGAAAGCCGGTTATAAGACAGGTTACGTCGGCAAGTGGCACCTTGGGAATGGATCGCAATACGCACCGAATAAGCAAGGGTACGATTTTGCTGTGGAGATCGGCGGTCCGCAGCGCCCGGGTTCGTTTCGGACTATAGGAAATCCGGGTGCGGAACCGAAAGATGGTCAGTTTAGGACGGAATTCGAAGGAGAACTCTGCCGACAATTTATTCGTGAGAATAGAGAGTCACCGTTTTTTCTCATGCTCTCGCCATTCCATGTACATATCCCACTCTCGAGTCGCTCTGACTTAGTTGGTAAATACCAACGTAAGGCAAGGCAGCTTGGCGTGCCTCTTCCCAATCCGATCTATGCGGCAATGATTGAGGAAGTCGATAATCTGGTCGGCGCGGTGATCGATGAAGTTGAAAGACAAGAATTAACGGATAGCACGATGATTGTCTTTACATCAGATAACGGGGGCCTTTATCGTCGTTACGATTACCGCGAGCATGCCGATGACAATGTAGCAACTCAGGCACCCTTACGAGGTGAAAAAGGAACTTTATATGAGGGTGGTATTCGTGTACCACTAATTGTCAAGTTTCCAGGTGTGGTAAAACCGGGGCAGGAAGTGTCCCAGCTTTCTATTTCCTATGACTTTTATCCGACATTTGTCAGCCTGGCGTCGGGCGTTTTACCCGTGAACCAGACGATAGATGGTATTGATATGAGTCCGTTGCTCGATGGGACAGTTGAGAGCATTGAAAGGCGGTCTCTGTTTTGGCACTTCCCTCACTATCATCATGATCGGCCAGCTAGTGCAATCCGGGCTGGAGACTGGAAATTAATCCAATATCTGGATGGTACCGGGGACCTGGAGCTCTACAATTTAAAAGACGATCTTGGGGAAGAGAAAAACCTAAGTGCGACGCATCCGGGACGTAGGAACGACTTAATGTCGAAATTGAAGGCATGGCAAACTGATACTATTGCTCGCTTGCCCATTCCCAATCCCTCCTATGACCCAGCCAGAGCTCACGAATGGTGGAGTCGTCGTAGCGGCAAGCCTGTCGAAAGTGACCTTAGAAAACGTTTTCCTCCGACTGAATTAAAGCTAAAGTAGCGAAATGAGCAGAATTTCCAATTTCGCAGGATTCGTGTTTCCGTTGAGCGTAGGCGTCATTCTGATTGCGCTTTTCAATGACTACGCTGTGGGATTCGAGGAAACGCCACAGACACAAAAGGAAGAGCATTTCAAAAACAAGGTGCTGCCACTGCTCAAAGCCAGATGTTATAGCTGCCATAGCCACGACAGTGGCAAAGCAAAGGGTGGATTAGTTCTCGATTCTAAGCAGGGCTGGCAAAAAGGCGGTGGCCTTGGAACAGCAATCGTCCCAGGAGTACCGGATGAAAGTTTGTTGATTCAGGCTGTTCGTTATGATGGGCTCGAAATGCCGCCGGGCGAGAAGCTAAATGCAAACGAAATCAGGACTTTGGAACTGTGGGTGAAGGATGGAGCGTTTGATAATCGAAAATCCAAAGAAATACCGATTGGGAAAGGTGCGTTATGGGCATTAGCTCCGATTGTCCGTCCTGAGACTCCAGCCGTACAAAATCGGGCGTGGGTATTGGATCCGATCGATCAGTTTATTCTGTCTCGTCTGGAGGCCAAGGGCCTTAAACCGGCTGGGCCTGCAGACAGATATTCCCTGCTACGACGAGTCACGTTTGACCTTATTGGCTTGCCGCCGACACCTGAGGAAATTGATGCATTCATAACGGACGAATCTGAGGATGCTTACGCAAAGGTTGTCGACCGATTACTGGAATCCCCGGCTTTTGGTGAGCGATGGGCCAGACACTGGTTTGATTTATCCTGTTATGCCGATGTTCAACGTAACACCCTTATCGGCGAAGCCTGGCGGTACCGGGATTACGTGATTAACGCCTTTAATTCCGATCGGCCTTTTGATCGATTCATTCA
>MDSW01029663.1_pt1 | contig 16970 bp, 17 predicted proteins | sample 811171 | NCBI WGS metagenome assembly MDSW01 (sample SAMN05326641, study PRJNA326480) | marine metagenome | isolation source: seawater | place: Atlantic Ocean: North West | collected 2012
GATCTTTGACTTGCATATAAGCCACATCATCTAAAATATTATTATTTTCTACTTTACCACATTTAAGAATTTTTATTTCCAAAGGGCCAAATTTTTTTGACTCATTAAATTTAACAAAAATTTCAGAGGATTTAGCTGTTATTTTGTCTAATCCAATTAATACTGCATTATATTTAATTTGCGTATTATTAGTATTAATTTTATTTTTAATCTGCTTATTGTGTAAAATATTTTCATTATCAGTCTCTATTTCTTCAAAACTTGGTTTTAATTTTTCAAGATTGATCAAAGGCGAACTTATGATCTCATTTTCTGCAAAGGAAGAAAAACAAAATAAAAATGAGATTAAAATAATTAAATACCTTAAATTATTTCCATGTTTCGTATTTTTTTTTAACATTGTTTTTACTTATTTTGACAGGTTTATATTTCTCTTCTGTACCAGTTTTGTTTTCTGCATGTTTTTTTTGCCATTGATATTTTTTTAATTTATCATCTGGAATTTTGTCTATTGTATGGTGCATCCATAAGTACCAATCTGTAGTTATTTTCGTAGCTTCTATATCGGATGAATATATTACCCATCTTTCGTCATTTTTATTTTTGTAATACTTGTTTCCGTATTCATCCTTTCCTACAAGAATTCCAGTAAAAAAAGTTTTTATGAAAGTACCAAAAGTTTGTTTATTCCACCAAGTAAAAAAAATTTTCATTTTTGAATTTTTAAATCCACACAATCGATAATTGTATTTATTATAAAATAGACACTCACTGAAATAATATATATCTATAATAAAATAGATTCCATTAATTTATGAAAAAATTTATTGTTGAAACCTACTACACTTGCACTTTTAAAACCGTACATAAACTGGACGACCTAAATGATCAGGAGTTATCGAAAATCGACAGCCGCACAGATGGTGATGTTCAAGTAATTGATGTTAAATTGAATAATAGGAAAACCAAAAAAATTGGAGACAAGAAAGGTAATGATGATCAAAATTTCAAAATAGAGAATCCTATTGTCAACAATTTATCTGATAAAATATCTAAAAATAAACAAAATAAATCGGAAGATATAATAGGATTAAAAAATAAAAATAACTCAAGATTCAAGATGCCAGATAGACGTAAAGGTTATATTCAAAAATCTCAAATAGGAGATCACAAGGTGTATCTCCATACAGGTGAATACGATGATGGAAAAATTGGAGAAATATTCATTGACACAAACAAAGAAGGTGAACTTGTAAAAGCTATGATGAACAATTTTGCTATAGCTATATCTTTAGGCTTACAGTATGGGGTGCCTTTAGAAGAATATGTGGATGCATTCATTGACACAAAATTTGAACCTTCAGGAAATGTAATTGGAAATGATAGAATTTTAAGCGCATCATCTATACTTGACTATGTTTTTAGAGAGCTAGCAATCTCATATCTTGGTAAAGAAGAATTAGCTCATACTCCATCAATAGCAAGGACTAAAAATAATAATATCGAAGGTGGTGACGATAAGTTTCTAAAAATTGTAAAAAATATTACGTCAAAAGGGTTTGTAAGAAGCAATTATGAGGAAAAACTGGTTGATCTTTCCGATGTTAGAATAAATTTAAAAAGTAAAAATTAATTTTTTTTCAAATCAATTTTAATTCCTAAATCTTTGAGCATTTTATCTTCAACTTTTGAGGGAGCCTTCATCATTAAATCCTGAGCATTTTGATTCATTGGAAATAAAGTTATTTCTCTTATGTTCTTTTGATTAGCCAGTAACATTACTATTCTATCTATACCAGGAGCTATACCTCCATGCGGAGGTGCACCAAAACTTAAAGCATTTATCATTCCACTAAATTTTTCGTCAACTTTGCTTTTATCATAACCTGCGATCAAAAATAATTTGTACATAAGACTTGGAATATGATTTCTTATAGCTCCCGACGATAATTCAACTCCATTACAAACAATATCGTACTGATAAGCTTTTATTTCTAAAGGTTTATTAAAATTTAAATTTTTAATTTCACCTTGGGGCATAGAAAATGGATTATGACTAAAAACAATTTTATTTGTTGTTTTATCAAATTCAAACATGGGATAATCTACAATCCAGCAAAAAGCGAACTTATTTTCATCAATTAAATTTAAATCCTTTGCAATTTTATCTCTCGCAATTGATAAAATTTGCTCTACTTCATTTTCTTTGCCGCAAGCTAAAAAAACACTATCTCCTACTTCAGCACTACATTTTTGCATAAGCTCTTTGAGAGACTCTTCACTAAAAAATTTTCCAACTGGACCTTTAGCAAAAATTTTATTTTCTTTTAATAAAGAAAAATATGCTAATCCGGAAGCACCTTGATCTTTTGCCCATTTATCTATGTTGTCAAAAAAACTTCTTGGTTTATCTTTAGTTTCTTTTGTCACTATACATCTTACTACAGCACCGTTTTTAACTAATTTTTTGAAAATTTCGAACTTAATATCCGCTCTATTGAATAAAGAAGTAATATCTTGAATAATTAAAGGGTTTCTCAAGTCAGGTTTATCTGTGCCATATTTTTTCATAGTTTCTTGAAATGGTATTCGAGGGAATTTTTCTGAAACAATTTTTTTTTCAGAAAATTCCTTAAATACATTTACCATTAATTTTTCAACTACTTGAAAAACATCTTCTTGCTCTACAAATGACATTTCTAAATCTAATTGGTAAAATTCACCTGGGCTTCTATCTGCTCTTGCGTCTTCATCTCTAAAACATGGGGCTATTTGAAAATACTTATCAAAACCAGATACCATAATTAATTGTTTGAACTGTTGTGGAGCTTGGGGCAAAGCATAAAATTTACCTGGACTCAATCTACTCGGCACTAAGAAGTCTCTTGCTCCTTCCGGGCTTGAGGAAGTTAAAATGGGTGTTTGATATTCTAGAAACCCAAGTTTAAGCATTTCGTTTCTTATAAATGAAATAACTTTTGATCTTAAGATAATATTTTTGTGCATTTCAAAGCGTCTTAGATCTAAAAATCTGTACTTAAGTCTTAGATCCTCTGGGTAATCTTGCTCTCCAAAAACAGGTATAGGTAATTCGTTTGCTTCTGAAAGTATCTCAACTGCTTTAATACTGATCTCGACCTTCCCAGTTTTCAGATCTAAATTTTCAGTCCCTATGGACCTTTTAACCACTTTTCCAGAAATTTTTACTACAGACTCAGGGCGTGTTTTTTCTAGTATGGGAAAACACTTATCGTTATTTTCAATAACACATTGAGTAATCCCATAATGATCTCTTAAATCGATAAATAATAAATTACCATGATCTCGTTTTCTGTGAATCCAGCCTGATAAAAAAATATCTTTACCAATATCTTTCTCACTCAATTCTGCACAGGTATGAGTTCTAAATTTATTCATTATTTATTTATTACTTTTTTTATTAAATTAATATTTATCGATTTTCCAGATGATAATGATAATTCATCAACATCTTTTAAAAATTTAATCATTTTTTCATAAGATCTTTCAACATTTTTAATTATGTAATCACATAATTTTGGATCAAGACTAACTTGTTTATCGGACAATGACTTCATAATAATGACTTTTAATAAATCATCTGTAGGTAATTCAATACCAATTGGCAAAAAACTGTTAATTCTTGATTTTAAATCATTTGTTTTATATTGAAACTCTTTTAGGGGCTTTAAACTATTTATTAATACGTATTTTTCCAATTGTTTTGACTGATTCAATAATGAGTATAATAATTTCTGATCTATATTGTTTTTAAAGTCATCAATTATTATACATTCAACATTGTCTAAAATAGAAATCACATTATCATCAACGTTTTTAGAGGACAATATTTTTACGCTTTTAATTTTTTTTTCTAAAATTTTAGTTAAATGGGTTTTCCCTGAGCCAGGTGCTCCAAAAACATTTAACCACTTACTAGACCAATTTGGCCAGCTTTCAATTAATTTATAAGCTGAAAAATTGTTACTAGAAACAAAAAAATCTTGTTTATAATATTCTGTTTTAAAAGGAAATTTGAAAATTAACTGACTCATCAAATTATTTTGAGGCTCCACTGATCGTTTTTTAATTCTAATAAAATATTTTGTTTTTTTAATTGATCTATAATTTTATTTATTTTTCCTAGATATTTTATTTTAAGAAGTACATATTTTCTATTAATTTCCATAAAATATAAATTTTCTATAAGATCAATCTGTTTAATTCTATTATCTAATTCTACTAAATTGTTTTTTTTACCTAAAAAAAATTTAGTATTTATAAAAGAAGGAGTTCTTATATCAATTAAATTTTGTGATTTTACTAAATTTACAATCTCTTTTTTTGCTTTTACAATAATATCATCATAAAAAATTTTATTTTTTTTTTCTATATTTTTTAAAGTGAAACTTTTATTTATATTTTTTCCCATGATATTTGTTTTAAGAAAAATTTTATTTTTTCCGTTATCATTTTCATCTATAATTATTAATGCAAAATTCTTTTTAGAATATTCTATAAAAATATTTCTAAGATTAAGATCAAATAAATTATCTCGATTATTGTTGATATTTTGAATAATTTCAATTTTTTCTAAAGGTAAAATAAATTCTATCAGCTCGTTATTATCTGCATTGTTCCAATTCTTATAAAAATAATTTTGATTATATACAAAAATTTGATCATTTTTTTTATGTATAGGCAAAAAATATATTTCATATTGATTTATATCAGAGTAAGAAATTTCAAGATTATAAAATAAATTATGTATTTTTTCTTTATCAAAAAAAATATTGTATTTTTTTATAAGTTTATTTTTTAATTGGTCCTCCTTTGTCTCAGTAATTTGATAATAAGAGACTAAATCTTTAATTTTATCTGAATTTAAGTTTCTGAGTTTATTAATATCTTTCTCTAATAAAACTTTGTTTACCATCTCATTAAACCCTTTTTTAATCGCTTCATTTACAAATAACTGATTATTTGCAGTAATGTTGGCAGAAATTTCAACATTATTAACATTAAACAATGATCTTTCTGACAAAACGTTTCCAGTTTTGAAAAAAATAACTAGAATAAAAACTAAAAATTTAAAGCTTTTCATAAAAAATAAATATCATTTTATAAATGAAAAAAATGCAAAATAGTTATAAAAAAAGTGGTGTTAATATTTCATTAGCTAATAATTTTGTAAAACATATTAATAAATTATCTAATAAAGTTGGCAAAAAAACGAAAAATTCAATTTATCAAGAAAATATTGGTGGCTTTGGATCTTTGTTTGATATCAGCAATGTTAAGATTAAAGATCCAGTAATTGTATCTTGTACCGACGGTGTTGGTACTAAATTAGATTTAGCAAATAAATATAAAAAATATGACACTATAGGCATAGATCTTGTAGCAATGTGCGTAAATGATTTAATTGTTCAAGGAGCTAAACCACTTTTTTTTTTGGATTATATTGCAACAGGAAAATTGAATATAAATAAAACTAAAAAGATCCTGAAAGGTATCTTAAAAGGGTGCAAATTATCCAATTGTGATTTAATCGGTGGAGAGACAGCTGAAATGCCAGGAATATATAAGAATAATGATTTCGATTTAGCAGGTTTTAGTGTTGGGATAGTGTCGAAAAAAAAAATTTTAAGTAAAAAAAATGTTAAAGCTAACGATATAATTTTAGCAGTTCCATCAAGTGGTATTCATTCTAATGGATATTCTTTGGTCCGATCAATTTTAAAAAAAAATAAAATATCAAATAAAATAAAAAGTGATCTACTAATACCGACAAAAATCTATTCATCAGAAATCTTAAAATTAGTGAAAAGAAATTATATTAATGCATGTGCGCATATCACAGGCGGCGGTCTTATAGAAAATTTACTTAGATCTGTCCCAGAAAAGTTTTCAATTAAAATTGATTTATCTAAAATTAAAGTGAAAGAGATTTTTAAGTGGATAAAAAGTAAGAATATTTCGGATAAAGAGATGCTTAGAACTTTTAATTGTGGTGTTGGTTTTTGTTTGATTGTGCCAAAAAAAAACATAAAAAAAATAAGGAGATTCTTTTCAAAGAAATACTTACCTTATGAAATCGGAGAAATCATTTACAGTTCAAAAAAAATAAATTTACTTAATTCTTTAAAATGGTAAAAAAAAATGCTTGTGTCTTTATTTCTGGGGAGGGGTCAAACTTAAAAAATCTTTTAAAAAGGTCTAGAGATTACAATTTTCCAATTTCCATTAAATTAGTTATCTCAAATAATCCTAATGCAAAGGGCGTTAATTTTGCAAAAAAACACTCAATTCCTTGTTTAATCATTAATACGAGATTTAGATTTTTTGAGTCTGTAGTTTTAAATAATTTGAAAAGACATAGAATAAATATCATTTGTTTAGCAGGATATATGAAAATAATTTCAAAAAATTTTTTAAGATCATTTAAAAAAAAAATAATAAATATTCACCCTTCTCTTTTGCCAAAATTTAAAGGATTAAATACTTTTAAAAGAATATTGGAAACAAAAGAAATTAAGACTGGTTGTACAGTACATTTTGTCAATGAGCGACTTGATCAAGGAAGAATTATTGTACAAAAAAGTTTTTATATATTGATAAATTCAAATGCATCAGATCTAAAGAAAAGAACACAAATTCTTGAATACGCTGCGTACCCTGAAGCGCTTATAAAAATTTTTAGAACTAATTATTAAAAAAAAAGTTTATTTCTTTTTTAGCATTTTCCGAAGAGTCAGAACCATGCACGGAGTTTTTGTCGATTGAAATTCCATACAATTTTCTTATAGTATTTTCATCTGCATTTTTTGGGTCAGTTGCTCCCATAATTTTTCTATTTTTTATTACAGCATCTTTGCCTTCAAGTATCATTACTACAATTGGGCCTGAGGAAAGATAGTTACATAAATCATTATAAAATGGCTTAGACTGATGAACTTTATAAAATTCAGCAGCTTCCTCCTTGGAAATATGAATTTTTTTATTATCTTTTATACTTAAATCATTTTTAATAAATATTGATTTAATTGCCTCAATAAGATTTCTCTCAACAGCATCAGGCTTTATTATAGATAAAGTTTGCTCAATATCATTCATAATTTTCCTCGACTAACTTATTCAATAATCTTACTCCAAAACCAGTTGCTCCGCTTGAGTTTAATGCGCCTCCATATTTTGAAAAAGCCATTCCTGCGATGTCTAGGTGTGCCCAAGGTGTTTTGTTTAAAATAAATCTTTGTAAAAACTGAGCCGCAGTTGTCGAACCAGCTCCTCCTACATAATTAATATTTTGAACATCCGCATTTTTTGAATTCATAAGTTTATCATAATTTTTATGTAAAGGCATTCTCCATACTTTCTCTTCAACTTTTTCTCCTGCATCAAATATTTGATTTGATAGTTTATCGTTGTTAGAGAACAGGCCTGCATATTCTGAGCCTAAACAAACAATAATTGCACCTGTTAAAGTAGCTAAATCTACAATAAATTTTGGTTTAAATTTTTTTTCGGTGAAGGTAAGAGCGTCTGCTAAAACAAGGCGTCCTTCTGCATCTGTGTTTAATACTTCTATAGTTTTACCGCTATATGATTTTACAATGTCTCCTGGTCTTTGAGCATTTCCGCTCACCATATTTTCTACTAACCCGACAACACCAACTGCATTTATTTTTGCTTTTCTTAATGCTAAGTTTTTCATTAAGCCCACGACTGTTGCCGAACCAGCCATGTCATAAGTCATGTCTTCCATAAATCTAGCAGGTTTTAGTGAATAACCTCCTGTATCAAAACATACACCTTTTCCAACAAATGCTAATGGTTTAGAATTATTCTTTGTCCCCTTCCATTCCATTGTAACTAAATATGATCCCCTAATACTTCCTTGACCCACTCCTAGCAGAGCATGCATGCCAAGTTTTTTTAATTTTTTCTTGTCATAAATGGTAATTTTTAAACCATCTTTTTTTAGAGAATTTATTCTCTTTGCATATTCATCAGGATGTAACACATTTCCAGGCTCAGAAACTAGGTCTCTTGCATAAAAAGTTCCCTCTTCTAATGCTCTGAACTTTAATCTTGTCTGAGCAGAAGGAATATTTTTTTTTCCAATTATATTTATAGAAATGGTTCTCTGTTTATTTTTTGTTTTATATTTCTTAAATGAGTAGGATTTAAGTTTTAAGCCATGAAGAAAATGAATTAAAAAGCTCTCATTATTGCTTTCTAAACTATCAGAAATTAAAAAATATTCGCTAATTTTTCCCTTGTTTATATGGCCAAAAAACTCGGCACCCAAACTTTCTATTTCCGAAGCCCTTGAGTTTTTTTTTATTGAAACTAAAACTATTTTTTTTTTTGAGCTTAGTTCAAAAACTAATAAATTTTTTTTCAAATCACTTACTCTATGTAAATCATTTACATACGAAAACTCATTATTTGAAAGATATCTTTTTATTTTACTGATCTTAAATTTATCATCACAAAACAACACTAAATTAGATGATGGCTTAAATTTTGTTTTTAAATATTTGATTTTTAAAGACATAAATTTTATTTAAATCTATCTGTGATATAAGTCCAAATATACGAGTTTTCAATGGATATTTAGTCATAGTTAAACCATTAGTTGAATTTATTTAATGGATGCACTATTTATATACAATATAAACCTATGCTTCAAAACAAAATTTATCTAAATTATCTTTTTCAAATTTGCAAAACATTTATCATAATTTTATTTGGGTTATCTATCATCGCTCTTACTGTTAGGGCTGTAAACTTTTTAGATCTTATTGTCGATAGTGGATACGACGTAACAACTTACTTTAAATATTCAGTATTAAATTTGTTTGGTATAGCGCCAAAGTTTATTCCACTTTCATTTTTGTTAGCATTAATAATTTTTATTTTAAAACATAAACAAAATAGCGAATTTATAATATTATGGACATCAGGTGTAAAAAAAGTTTTTTTAGTAAATCTATTTTTTCTTGCTTCAATAATAATACTTTCAGTGTATCTCGTTTTCACTACATTTATCACTCCATTAGCTTTAAACAAATCAAGACAGCTTTTAAGTAATGAGAATTTTGGTTCCTTTGTTCCAACTGTAAGAACACAACAATTTAGCGACTCCTTCAAAGGCTTTACATTTATTGTTGAGAAAAAAATTAATAATGAACTAAAAAATATTTTTTTACATGATAAAGGGAACAATTTAAAAAATTTATCCTCTAACACCTCTAAAATAAATTCGACTACAATTCTAGCTGAAAGCGGAATAGCTAACGAAAAAATGTTGGTAATGTTTAATGGTCAAATAATTAGCGCTAAAGAAAATTTCGAAAATGAGATTATAAAATTTGAACAAATAAATATTGATTTAAGCTCTTTAAGCAATACAACAATAAAAAAACCAAAAATACAAGAAACAGGTACAATAAAATTATTAAAATGTTTAGTTGATGAAAATTTAAATCAAGCTGATTTTTGTAATGAGGATTTCAAAAAAGAAATTTTATCTACATTAAATAGACGAATTATTATACCATTTTATATTCCTGTCATTTCATTAATATGTTCTTTACTTTTAATAAAATCAAAAAGAAATTATTTTCAAAATTTAAGTGTTTTTTCTTATAGTTTTTTAATTCTATTATTTACAGAACTTGCAGTAAGGTATACTGGAATAAATTCTTTAATACTCTACACTTTTGTACTAATGCCATTTTCTTTATTATTCTTACTATACGTTTTTTTAATTTATAAATTTTCGAATGAGTCTGTAAAAATATGAATAAGATTTTCTTAAACTATCTTTTAAAAAATTTCTTAAATACATTTCTTGTGTTTGTTCTTGTCTTTTATTGTTTTGGAGTAATACTAAATTTATTTGAAGAAATTGAATTTTTTAAAAATATGGATGTAAGTATATTTGTTCCACTAATGCTCACAAGTATTTTTATTCCAAGTATGATTATAAAAATTTTGCCGTTTATTATTTTTTTTTCAAGCATGTGGTTTATGATGAGAATCAGAAATAACAATGATTTGTTAACATTAAAGGTTTTTGGTTTTTCAAATTTAAAAATTTTTCTTATATTGGCAACAACATCTTTCGTGATAGGATGTTCTGTTTTGCTTTTTGTTAATCCAATCACTTCCTCGATGTCAAAATTCTATGAAAAAACAAAATCAAATTATTCCAGAGATATTGATCATTTAGTTACATTTAATAAAAACGGTCTCTGGATAAAAGAAAATTTAAAATCAGGTCAAAGAATAATAACAGCTGCGAAGCCAGAAGGTCAAAATTTGCTAGACTTAACTATTTTTCACATTGATGAAAATTCAAAGCTGGAGGAAAAGATTGTTTCAAAAAAAGCAAACATTGAGAGTAATACATGGATTTTAAAAGACGTAGTAGTTTTAAGTCCAGTGAGAGGAGTTTTAACAAAGAGGAATTTAAAAGAATATAAAATAATCTCAATTTATAATTACGAAAAAATAAACAGTTTGTTTAAAAATTTCGATACTATGTCTTTCTTAGAATTAATAATTAATTATAAACGCTTGCTTAATAATGGTTATAACAAGCCCTTTTTAAACCAAAGTCTACACACTATGTTGTCTATACCATTTTTCTTATTTTTAATGACAAGTTTGGCGGCTATACTTACAATGAATACTCTTAAAAGGTCTGATAATATTAAATTTATCATTATAGGTCTTTTGGTAAGCGTTGTGATATTTTATTTCAAAGATCTTTCATTGGCGCTTGGACAAACTAACAGAATTCCGCTTATATTATCAGTGTGGGCACCAGTAATAGCTTTATCTCTATTCACCGCAATAGGAGTAATTCAAATAAATGAAAAATAGGTTTCTATTCATTTTTTTCTTTTTAACATTTAATTCAAAAATTATGGCAGATAATATTATTATTGAGGCTAAAAATATTACTTTAAATAAAAATCAGAAATCTTCATTGTTTGAGAATGAGGTTAAAGTAAAAACAAAGGAAGGATATATTATAAAAAGTGACTCAGCGGATTACAATAAAGAAACAGGAATTTTAATTCTTAAGAAAAATATAATTGGTTATGATGATAAAAAAAATACTATTAAAGCAAATTTTGCAAAATATAATGAAAATACTAAAATTTTTTTAACAGTTGGGCCAACAAAAATTATTACATCTGAAAATTATATTATTGAGAGTGCGGACATAACTTTAAACAATTCATCAAAAAAAATTTACTCAAAAAATCAAACTATAGTTACAGATGAGGATGGAAACAAAATATTTATGGGTAATTTTGAATATCAAACTGATAATAGTATTTTTAAATCAATTAGTAACATCGAAGTAGTAGATAAAAATCAAAATAAATATGAGTTTTCTCAAGTTTATATCGACACAAATAAAAGAGAGATTTTAGGTACTGATATAAAATCATATATTAATGATAAAAGTTTTAAAATAGATGAAAGAAATAAGCCAAGAATATTTGCAAATACATTTAAAATGAGTGGAAAAAATACTGAGTTTGCCAAAAGTATTTTTACTTTGTGTGATTACAGAAAAAAAGATAAATGTCCACCTTGGTCTATTCAAGCTTCAAAAATGTTTCACGACAGTCAGAAGAAAACAATTTATTACGATAATGCCGTAGTCAAAATTTTTGATCTTCCTATTTTTTATTTACCCAAATTATCTCACCCGGACCCATCTGTTAAAAGAAGGTCTGGTTTCTTAGTTCCAAGTATATCAGACTCGAAAAATTTAGGCTATGGATTATCAATTCCTTATTTCTTTGATATCAATAAAGATAAAAATTTTACTTTTTCGAATCAATTTTTTGTTGATGAAAATCCCCTTTTTACAGGAGAATATCATCAAGCTTTTCGAAATTCCAGTTTCATAGCAGACTTTGGTTATACAGAAGGATATAATAATATCAGCGCAACTAAAACAGAGGGTTCAAAATCCCATTTTTTTTCAAAATTTGTAAAAAATTTTAAAGGTGAAAATGAGTCTGAAAATTCTATTAGTTTATCATTGCAAACAGTTTCTAACGATAAATATTTAAAACTTTATAAATTAAAGTCTAATTTAGTAGATTATAATCAAGATACCTTAGAAAGTTCTTTAAATTTTTCACATGAAGATAACGATATATTTTTTGGGTTTAACGCAAGTGTTTTTGAAACTTTAAAAGAAAATTATAACGATAAATATGAGTATATTCTACCTGAAATTACTTTAGATAAAAATATATTTGCAAATGAAACTTTAGGAAATTTAAATTTACAAACAAATTTAAGGGCACACAATTATGATACAAATAAACTAACGAATTTTAATGTGAATGATTTATTTTGGAATTCTAAAGATTTTATTCATAAAACTGGCATAGAATCAAAATTTTTAGGTAATATCAAAAATATAAATTATGAGTCTAAGAATGTGAGTAAGTATAAAGATGATCCAACAAGTGAGGTGTTTGGAGCCTTAGGATACCAATCTCAAATAAAGCTAGAAAAAAATGTTGGAAAAAATCAACATTTTCTTATACCAAAATTTTTTGTAAGATATGCACCAGGCAGTATGAGGAAAGAAACCTCTGGCTCTAAATTAAGTCCTATTAAAGCTTTTAGTATAGATAGGCTCGATCATATAAATAATTTTGAAAATGGATTAACTGGGACTTTTGGTATTGATTATCAAATTAAAGGTAACGATACAAATTTTGATTTTTCTTTAGCTCAAATAGTCAATAATGAAGAAAACAAAAAAATGTCTAGTCAGAGTAGTTTGGACGAAAAAGTTTCAGATCTTGTCGGAGAAGCTAATTTAAATATTAATAAAAAATTCGATCTTAGTTACGATTTTGCTATAGACCAAAACTATAAAGAACTGAATTACAATGATCTTGGTGCTAAAATGAACTTTGGTGCTTTAGATATTGATTTTAATTATCTACAAGAGAAAAATCATATTGGCAATAAGGATTACTTTAAAACTAAATTCGCTTATAATAACAGTGATAAAGCCATGCTTTCATTTGAAACTAAGCGAAATTTAATTACCAATTCAGCAGAATTTTACAATTTGAGTTATGAATATTTAAATGATTGTTTGCGTGCTGGTCTTGTTTACAGACGAGAGTTTTATAATGATCCAGAACTTGAAGCCGAAAATTCTTTATTCTTTAAAATTACATTAACACCTTTTGGTGGCATTGATACTCCTGCACTCAACTAATGTTTAGAAGATACTTTTTTTTCTTTTCAATTTTTACTGGGTTATATTTATTTGTTCTACCTTTAAATGCTCTCAAAAATGAAATTATTGTAAAAATTGATAATAATATAATTACAGCTTATGAAATTAAGAATAAAATTAAAACGTCTCTAATACTTTCGAATCAAGATTTAAATCAAGTAAATATAGATAAAAATAAAAAAAGAGCACTTGCATATTTAATTGATCTTAAATTAAAGAAAAATGAATTGGAAAAATATAAATTTGATTTAGATAGTATAAATATAAATAATCAACTTCTTTCTTTATCTTCAAATAATATTATTGGGTTTGAAAAAAAATTTCAGGAACTTGGTATAAATTTTGAATTATTTGTAAAAGAGATCAAAATAGAAACAGCTTGGAAACAATTAATGTTTAATATTTATAAAGAAAAAGTAAAAATAAATCAAAAGGATGTAGATAAAGAGATTTTGAATTATATTCAAAATAATTCTAATGTAACAGAATTAAATATTTCTGAAATTGAAATAGCTTTTGAAAATGACTCTAACTTCAAAGATGACGTGAAATTTATTAACGATGAAATAAATAAAAATGGATTTGAAAAAACAGCGCAAAAATTCAGTATTTCCTCTACCTCTAAAAATTTTGGTAATATAGGATGGGTAAACTCTGAAAGTTTAAATTCAAAGGTGAGTAAAGTTTTAAATAATTTAAAAGTTGGGGAAGTGTCGACACCAATTAAAAGTTTAAATTCTTATATATTTTTTAAGTTAGTAGATAAAAGAATTTCTAAAATTGATGAAATTAATAGTGAAGAATTTAAAAAAAGATATATTAAACAAAAAAAAAATGAGTTATTTAATTTATATTCAAGAAGCCACCTATCAAAATTAAAAAATAGCTCATTAATTGAATATAAATGAAAAAAATTATTATTATCAGCGGAGATCCAAACAGTATTAATTCAGAAATTATATTTAAAAGTTGGAAAAAAATAAGCAAATCTTTGAAGAAAAAAATTTATTTGATTTCAAACTATGATTTAATCTTAGATCAGTCAAAAAAACTAAATTTTTTCTTAAAGATAAGTAAATTAAAAAGTATTAATGATAAAAAGAACGAATTATCTTTGAAAATACTAGATGTAAATTTAAAATATAAAAATCCTTTCGACGTTCCTTTCAAAGAGTCTTCAAAGTTTGTAAATAAATCTTTAAATTTTGCACATAACCTCAGTATGGATAAAAATGTTTTAGGTTTAGTAAATTGTCCAATTGATAAAAAACTTTTATTGAAAAAAAATGTTGGGGTTACTGAAATTTTATCAAAGAAATGCGATGTAAGAAATAATTCAGAGGTAATGTTGATAAGAAATAAAAAATTTGCTGTGAGCCCAATAACTACCCACATCGATTTAAAAAATGTATCAAAAAATTTAAAAACTCGAATAATAGTAAACAAAATTTTAACAATACATAAGTTCTATAAAAAATTTTTAAAAAAAAAACCAAAGATTGGGATACTCGGTTTAAATCCTCATAATGCCGAGATGAAGAAAAGTTCAGAAGAAAAGAAAATAATTATACCTTCAATTCTCGCGCTCAAAAAGAAAGGGATTAATTTAACAGGACCTCTTGTTTCTGACACATTGTTTATAGATGATTTTAAAAAATATGATGTAATAGTTGGAATGTATCATGATCAGGTATTGACACCTTTTAAAACTATTTTTAAATTTAATGCAATAAACGTTACATTGGGTCTAAAATATTTAAGAGTATCCCCAGATCATGGGGTAGCTAAAGAGCTTATTTTAAAAAATAAAGCAAATCCTCAAAGTTTAATTGAATGTATAAATTTTATTAATAATTTTGGCTCATGAGTTTCACAAAAAAATCTTTAGGACAGAATTTTTTAGTCGATAAAAATATTATTAGAAAGATAATTAATTTAGTTAAATTGGAGAAAAAAAATATAATTGAAATAGGTGCTGGACATGGTGCATTAACAGATGAGATACTAAAGAAAAAACCTAATTTATTAAATATAATTGAAAAAGATATTAATTTATTTAAAGAATTAAAAATGAAATATTCCGGTGTTAAAAATATTAAGATTTATAATGATGACATTCTTAATTTTAATTTAGAAAGTTTAACTACAAAAAATTCGATTATTATGGGAAACCTACCCTATAATATATCATCACAAATTCTAGTAAAAATTTTGAGATTTAAAAAATGGCCTCCAAATTTTGAAAATTTAATTTTTATGTTTCAAAAAGAACTTGGAGAAAAAATTCTTGGAAAATGTCCTAATGCAAACTATGGAAGGTTATCAATCTTATCAAATTATAGGTTGAAATTTGTAAGTAAATTTTTAGTTTCTAAAAATTGTTTTTTTCCTAAACCAAAAGTTACTTCTATGATGATTCTATTTAAGCCGATACTTAAAAAAAAGTATAGTATTGAAAATATTTTGAACTTAGAAAAAATTACTAATTTTTTTTTTTCAAATAGAAGAAAAATGATAAATAAAACTATAAAAAAAATTTTAAATGAACCACAGATAAAGAGTATAACTAGTTTAAAATTGAATTCCAGACCATCAGAAATAAGACCAGAAACTTATTATAAAATTACTGAATTGTTTGAGAAGAAATAGAAATTTTTTGTTTATATAGTTTAATTATACTTTCAATTTGTTTGAAACAAACATCCAAATTTTTATTTATGATTATATAATCGTAATCATTCCAATGTTTAATATCTTCGTCAAAAGCACTAAACCTTTTCTCTATTTCTTCATTGGAATTTTGATTTCTTTTTATAAGTCTACTTTTCAATTCATTTTTATTGCTTGTAATTAAGTAAACCTTAATAATTTTCAAATTTTTAAATTTTGATAGCTGTTTTGTTCCTTGCCAGTCAATATCAAAAAGAAGATCGTTTGTCTTAATTGAATCATCGACATTTTTTTTTAATGTACCATAATAATTTTCAAATATTTTGGCATATTCATAAAATTTTTTATTTTTAATGAGCTCCTCAAATTTTTTGTTTGAGACAAAATGATAATCTACTCCATCTACCTCATTTGATCTTGGAGATCTTGTCGTATGGGAAACAGATATTTTAAAAGATTGATATTTTTGTTGTATTTTTTTTGTAATAGTAGTTTTACCAACACCTGATGGAGAAGACAAAATTACCATGATATTTTCTCCACTCTGCATCTTTCAAAATAGCCTAAATAAATTCTTAGCTTGTTTTACTTTCAATAAACTTTATCGCATCTCCAACAGTAAGAATTTTCTCTGCTTCGCTGTCAGAAATTTCTGATCCAAATTCCTCTTCGAAAGCCATAACCAATTCAACTGTATCTAAGCTATCAGCTCCCAAATCATCAATGAAACTTGCTTCTTCTGTGACTTTTTCTTCATCAATGCCTAAGTGATCTGCAACTATCTTTTTTATTTTACTTTTAATATCATCTGACATGAATTCCTTTCCTGTATATAAATTCTTATTAGATTATTAAACAGAATTGTCAAGCCATATACATTCCACCATTAACATGAATGGTTTCACCATTGATATAATTTGATAAGTCTGATGCTAAAAATGCTACACAATTAGAAACATCCTCTCCTGTACCCAAA
>MDSW01218692.1_pt1 | contig 16970 bp, 18 predicted proteins | sample 811171 | NCBI WGS metagenome assembly MDSW01 (sample SAMN05326641, study PRJNA326480) | marine metagenome | isolation source: seawater | place: Atlantic Ocean: North West | collected 2012
CAAAAGAAAGTTTATTGAAAATATGTGAATATGCAATTGATAAAAAAATAAATATTTTAGTTGAAAATCATGGTTATTTATCTTCTAATGCATCCTTATTAATGGAAGTTATTAATGACATAAATATGACAAATTGTGGAACATTACCTGATTTTGGAAATTTTTGTTTAGGTAGAGTTGGTGGTGATAGATGGGATACAGCTTGTATTGAAGAATATGATAAATATAAAGGAGTTAAAGAATTGTTGCCAAAAGCTTTTGCTGTAAGTGCTAAATCATATGATTTTGATAATTTGGGTAATGAAACCTCAATTGATTATTTGAAAATGCTTCAAATGGTAAAAGATTCTGGTTACAGGGGATACATAGGCGTTGAATATGAGGGTGAGAGATTATCTGAGATGGAAGGTTCAATAGCGACAAAAAATTTAATTACAAGCACTATTCCAAAATTAAGTTGATTATCAAATAGATATAAAACTTTTAAAAGATTAATGCATTTTAATTATATTGTAAAACGAAAAATTAAAAAATAAAAAAATGAGTGAAAAATTAAGATTAGGTATTCTTGGAGGTGGTGGAGATTCATTAATTGGAGTTCTTCATCGGGTGGCAGCAAATATGTTTGACCAATATAAAATTATTGGTGGCTGTTTTAATCCAGACCCTCAAGAAAATAAAAAATTTGCAGAAAAATTAGGTTTAAATCCAAACAGAGTTTATGACAGTTTTGAGATTTTAATTGATTCTGAAATGAAACTGCCTTTAGAAGAAAGGATGCAAGTAGTTTCAGTTTTAACACCAAATTTTTTGCACTATCCAATGGCAAAAAAATTACTTGAAAATGGTTTCAATGTCATTTGTGAAAAACCATTAACTACATCCTATTCTGAAGCAATTGAACTAGAAGAACTTCAGAAAAAAAATAACACTGCATTTGCTGTAACATACACTTATACTGGATATCCAATTGTCAGACAAATGAAAGATATGATTAAAAACGGGGTAATTGGTAAAATTCAAAAAGTTGATATGCAATATTACCAAGGTTGGATAAATCCTATAATTCATGATAAATCTCAAAGAAATTCAGTTTGGAGGCTTGACCCAAAAAAAGCTGGAATAAGTAGTTGCATTGGTGATATTGGAACCCACGCCTATCATATGTTAGAATATCTTACAGACATGAAAGTTAAAGAAGTCTTGGCCGATTTAAATCATCTTTATGACGATAATGAATTAGATATAGATGGTACGGTCTTAATAAGATTTTCAAATCACAGCAAAGGGGTTATTAGGGCTAGTCAAATTGCAACAGGTGAAGAAAATAATTTAACAGTAGCAATTTATGGTGATAAAGGTGGTTTTAGATGGAAGCAAGAAAATCCAAACTATCTATATTATCTAACTAATGATAAACCCTTACAAGTTCTTAAACCTGGAAATCCATATTTATCAGAATTTTCACTTCAAGACACTAAACTCCCTGCTGGTCACCCAGAGGGTATTTTTGATTCGATGGGAAATATTTATAATGGTGTTGCAAGAAAAATAAAAGGTATCAAAAATTTTGACGGAGGTTTTCCAACGCTTGAGGAAGGAGTTAGAGGAATGAAATTTATCGAAAAAGTTGTTGAATCTAATGCCAAAGGTAATATCTGGCTTAATCTTTAAATAATTATAATATGAAAACTATAAAAGGACCTGCTATATTTTTAGCTCAATTTGTCGATAGTAAAGCCCCATTCAATTCCTTAGATGGAATGTGTAAATGGGCATCAGATCTGGGGTACAAAGGAATTCAAATACCAACATGGGAGAATTTTTTAATAGACTTAGATAAGGCAGCTGAAAGTCAAACTTATTGTGATGAACTTAAAGGAAAAATTAATTCTTATGGTTTGGAAATTACTGAATTAGCAAGTCATTTACAAGGACAATTAGTAGCTGTTCATCCTGCTTACGATTTGTTATTTGATGCTTTTGCTCCAGATAAAGTAAAAAACAATCCCAAAGCAAGAACTGAGTGGGCTATTGAAACAATGAAAAAATGTGCAATAGCAAGTAAACGACTAGGAATTAAATCACATGCTACATTTTCTGGATCTCTAATGTGGCATACATGGCATCCCTGGCCTCAGAATCCTGCTGGACTTGTAAATTTAGCATTTGAAGAATTAGCCAAACGTTGGATGCCAATTCTTAATACCTTTGACGAGAATGGAGTTGATGTATGTTATGAAATTCACCCAGGAGAAGATCTACATGATGGTGTAACTTTTGAAAGATTCTTAAAAGCAACTAACAATCATAAAAGAGTAAATATATTGTATGACCCTAGTCATTTTGTACTTCAACAATTGGACTACATAACATACATAGATCATTATCACCAATTTATCAAAGCATTTCATGTCAAAGATTCAGAATTTAACCCAACTGGTAAAAAAGGAGTATTTGGTGGATATGGAGATTGGATTGATAGAGCTGGAAGATACAGATCGCCAGGTGACGGGCAAGTTGATTTTAAAACAATTTTTTCAAAGTTGACACAATATGGATGTGATGTTTGGGCTGTTATTGAATGGGAATGTTGTATTAAAAGTCCAGCACAAGGTGCTAAAGAAGGTGCACCATTTATTAACAATCACATCATTGAAGCCACTCAAAAAACATTTGATGATTTTGCTGGTGTTGGAGATACTGACAAAGATTACCTGAAGAAAATTCTTGGCATTTAATAATTTAAAAAACAAAAAATGATTAATTCAATAATTTCAATTATAATTTTAATAACAAATCTTTATTTTTCAAATGAAATAACTTACGACAAAGACCAAAAAAAAATAAATACTGAGTGGAAAATACTTTTTAATGGTTATGATTTTGAAGGATGGCATCAATACAATGGTTCAAAAATTTCTGAAAAATGGACTGTTGAAGAAGGTATAATGATTTTTGATCCGTCAAAAGGTTCAAAAAAATACGGTGGAAATGATATTGTAACAAATCAAGAATTCACAAATTTTGAACTTTCTCTTGAGTGGAAAATCAGCGAGAAAGGTAATAGTGGTCTTTTTTGGGGAGTTCAAGAATTAGAAAATTTAAGAACACCATACTTAACCGGACCTGAAATTCAAATTCTTGACAATGAAAGACATCCGGATGCAAAAATTAATCCTAAATTTCATCAGGCAGGTTCATTATATGATATGGTTCAACCAAGTGAAGATGTTTGCAACCCAGCAGACCAATGGAACATAATGATTTTAAAAATTGATCACTCTAAAAATCTGGGAAGTGTAACTCTAAATGGCGTTGAAATTGTAAAATTTCCTCTTGCTGGTCCCAAGTGGCAGGACCTAGTTAAAAATTCTAAATTTTCAGATTGGGAATATTTTGGATCCTTTAAAACTGGTAAAATAGGTTTACAAGATCATGGAGACAAAGTATCTTTTCGAAACATAAAAATAAGAGAGTTGTAATTATGGTTCAATCCATGACTGGTTTTGGTAAAGCTGAAGCCATTATTAAATCAAAAAAGATAGTAGTTGAACTTAGAGCACTTAATAGTAAAACATTAGACTTAAATTTAAAATATCCAGAATTTTTAGGAGATCTTGATTTACTTATTAGAAAAAATGTTTCTAATAAATTAATTAAGGGTAAAATTGATTTAATAATTAATATTGAAAAAAATAAATCTTTAAATAGATTTAAAATCAATACGGAAATAGTCAAAGACTATATAAATCAACTGAATTCAATAAAAAAAGATACAACTAACAATTATATAAACATCGCCGTAAAACTGCCCGATTCATTATCTAAACTGACTGATGAGTTTAATAAAAATGATTTAAAGAGGATATTTAATGTAATCAATAAGGCTATTAACAGAGCTGTTAAATTTAGACTATATGAAGGAAAATCAATTACTAAAAGTTTTAAGTTATATATAAAAAAAATTGAAAATGCTCTTAAACAAATTAAAAAACTTGAAAAATCTAGAATATTTAAAATAAAAAGAAAAATTAAAAGTTCATTAAAAGAGCTAAAACTTAAAGTGGATCAAAACAGATTTGAACAAGAACTTATTTATTATATAGAGAAATACGATTTTTCAGAAGAAATAGACAGGCTTGACTCTCATTTAAATTTATTTAAATTAACACTAAACGACAATAGTAACAATGGAAAAAAATTGGGTTTTATTGTTCAAGAAATTGGAAGAGAAATAAATACAATTGGATCTAAAGCAAATGATTCAAAAATCCAAAAATTCGTTGTTGATATGAAGGATAATCTTGAAAAAATAAAAGAACAAATTTATAACATTATTTAATCATGAAAAGTGAGAAGATAATTGTTTGTTCAGGTCCCTCTGGAAGTGGTAAGTCATCATTAGTTGACTTTGTTCTTAAAAAAGAAAAAAAAATTGGATTTGCAATATCTGCCACATCAAGATTACCTAGAAAAAACGAAAAAAATGGTATTGATTATTATTTTTTATCCTTAAATGAGTTTAAAAAAAAAATTAGAAATAATGAATTTATTGAATATGAAGAGGTATACAATGGAATTTATTACGGAACTCTTAAGTCTGAGATTGAAAGATTGAATAACTTAAATTTATCTATTTTAATTGACATTGATGTTAAAGGAGGTTTAAATATTAAAAAAAAATTACCTGACAAAACCTTTACAATATTTATCAAACCTCCATCAATTAATGAGCTTGAGAAAAGATTAAGAAACAGAATGACTGATAGTGATAATGACATTTCAATAAGGATTGATAAAGCTCATAAAGAAATGCTGTATTCAAAATATTATGATTTTATAATTGAAAATGATAATTTAGAAAAAGCACAAAAAATAATTTTAGATAAAATTACTTCTTTCACAAAATAATTGAAAATAATGGAAAAAATCGGTCTTTTCTTTGGATCTTTTAATCCGGTACACAAAGGTCATATTAACATTGCAAAATATGTGTTGAGTGAACAAAAATTAAATAAAGTATTGTTTATTTTAAGCCCTCTAAATCCATTCAAAATAGAAAGCAAAAATATTTTATTAGAGGTTAATCATAGATATGAAATACTTAAACTAGCAACCAAAAAATATAAAAATATGATTCCCAGTGATATTGAGTTTGGTATGAAAAAACCAAATTATACATTTGATACTATTGCTAAATTGGAAAATATTTATCCAAAAAAAAAATTCTATTTAATAATGGGGTCTGACAATTTTAAATATTTTAATAAATGGAAAGATTATGAGAAAATATTGACAAAATACAAGCTGTTAATTTACCCAAGATACGGAGAAGAAAAGAATTCATTTTTAATAAAATACAATTCAGTTACGTTCTTAAAGGGAAGTTTTTTTGATATATCATCAGATATAATTAGACGAAAAATAAAATCTGGAGATTCCTTAGAAGAATATATTTCAAAAGATACTATTACTTACATCAAGAATAATAACTTATATATTTAATTATATTTCATTTAAAACTTTTACTAATTTCTTAGTTAAATTTTCTCTTGAATAAAGATCAATATTTTTAAATTTATTAGAATTTTTTCTACCCCTCTTCCAATTAACTATAAGATTATTGAAAAATTTGTAAATTTTTTTATTATTTCCATCAGTAACAAGTGAATTTTCTCCTTCTAGTAATAATTTTCCCATCACACTATTTTTATCACCAAAACAAAGAATTGGTGAATTAGCTGCCATATACTCATATATTTTACCTGAAATAGTTAGCTTTTCAGCTGATTTGTAAACAAAATTTACTAATAAACATGAATCCTTTATTAGTTTAACAGACTTTTTGTGATTAATATATCCAATAAACTTAGTTTTTATCTTCGGTAATTTTTTTTGAAATTCATTTAATATTTTTTTGGATATATTTCCAGCAAAAATTAACTCAATAAAATTCTCAGAATACTGATTAGAAACTTTTAAAAGTACATTTATAAATTGTTTATATGATTGCTTATTTGTCAGATTACCTGTATGAACTATTTTAAAAAGATTTGATTTTTTATACTTTAATGTTTTAAAAAGTTCCTTGTCAAAACCATTTTTAATTGAGTAAAAGTTTTGTTTTGATTTAATTTTATTCATTAATAAATTGTGAAATTCGTCATCAGATGAAGTTAACACTGCTGAAGCGTTTGCCAAAACCTTTTTTTCATAATTCATATCTCTTTTTATAGAAATAGGTAATCTAAATAAATCCTTATTATAAAAAATTTCGCTCCAAGGATCTCTGAAGTCAACTATCCATTTTAAATTAAAATTTTTAAATAATTTTAATCCTATTAGATGAGTTGAATGAGGAGGGCCAGTAGTAATTAGATATTTTATTTTTTCCCTTTTTATAATATTAGCTGCAGCCTTCTTTGCGTAGAAGCCCCAACCAATCCTTGCGTCAGGTATAAAAAAATTACCACGTACAAATGAAAAAAATTTTAAGAAAATGTTACTGTTATTAATTTCTCCAGAAGGAATTCCCTCTCTTTCACTATTCTTTGTTAATCTTGAAAAAATTTTTAATGGCTCGAGTGTATTAGTAGTTGTTACTTTAATTTCTTTAACAATATCTGATAGACTTTCATCAAAATTTCTGTAAGAAGCTTTTTTTGGTGAAACTGTTAATACCATTGGATTCCAACCAAACTTTTTTAAGTATTTAGAAAAATAAACCCACCTTTGAACACCTGACCCTCCTGATGGAGGCCAATAGTAAGTAATTATTAATATATTTTTATTTTCCAATCAATAATTAATTTGTAGTTATTATTTTTGTGTTTTAAATAAAGGGACTGAAGAACAGGCTTCTCCGTAAAAAATACTCTTTGCAACTAATTGAAGTCTATTAAATAACTGTATATAAGCATTTTCCGGAATTTTTTTATTAGTACATCCCTTGATAATAACAGGTTTATCCTTGTATTTATTGAAATCAATTTTTGATATAATATCATTAAAAACTTGCTCCTTAAGATTTTCAATTGAACCGTAAACTACTTTTTTTGATACTCTATTTAAATACATTGAAACTAACATAGATGCCCAAGATGGAATTATCGCTTTTGATTCGCATTTAATTGCAACAAATTGATTTCTAAATTTCTCCCAATTAAAATTTTTTGCTTTTTCTCTAAATTCTTTTTCTCTTAGAACGAAACCTTGGTCAAGCCATAGACTTATGTCAAATACCAGCATTTTATTTTTAGGATAAAATTCCTCTAAATCAATCAAAATAAGAGGGCTTGAGTTTACTCTATTAATTATTTTTTCTTTCATAGTTATAATAAACCTAATTCAAGCTTAGCTTCCTCACTCATTAAATCTTTAGACCAAGGAGGTTCAAAGGTCATTTCAATTTCAACTTCATTAACTAAATTAATGGAGCTAACTTTTTCTTTAACTTCTTGGGGTAAACTTTCAGCAACAGGACAATTTGGAGATGTTAAAGTCATTACAATTTTAACATCATTATCTTCATTAACAAAAACATCATAAATTAGTCCAAGTTCATATATATCAACAGGGATTTCTGGATCAAAAATTGATTTTAAAACTTTCACAATTTCATCACCAAGAGGCACAGAATTATTTTTTTTATTCTGCTCCATATTAGTTTATTTGAGTTTTATATGCCAATGCATACATTTTGATTTGTTTAATCATAGAAACCAAGCCATTAGCTCTAGTTGGAGATAAGTGTTCTTTTAAACCAATTTGGTCAATAAATTTTGTGTCAGCATTAAGTATTTCATCCGGGTGTTGTTTTGAAAAAACTCTTATTAAAATTGCAATTATACCCTTAGTAATAATTGCATCACTGTCAGCCGTAAAAATCAATTTTGTTTCCTCTAATTCAGCGTGCATCCAAACTTTACTTTGACAACCTTTTATAATATTATCGTCTGTTTTATATTTCTCTTTAATTAGAGGTAAAGATTTTCCCAGATCAATCATATGCTCATATCTTTGCATCCAATCCTCAAAGAATGAAAACTCCTCAACTAATTCTTTTTGTATTTTACTTATAGAGTTCAAATTATGATAACATTTTAATTGCTTTATTAATAGCCAAAATTAAAAAATCTATTTCTTTTTTTGTATTGTAAAAAGAAAATGATACCCTAACTGTTCCTGGAATTTGATAAAAATCCATTACGGGCTGAGCACAATGTTGCCCAGTTCGAACAGCTATACCCATTTTATCTAATATGCTTCCTAAATCGTATGGATGAATACTTTCTATATTAAAGGAAATAACAGAAATTTTATTTTTAGCTTCACCAAAAATCCTCAATCCCTTAACTTCTTTTAACTTTCTAGTTGCATATTTCAATAATTCATTTTCATAGTTTTCAATTTCTTTTAAACCAATTCCATTTAGATAATCTAAAGCTGCACCAAAAGCAATAACACCTGATATGTTTGGTGTTCCTGCCTCAAATTTGTGAGGTAAATCTGCATATGATGTTTTCTCAAATGTAACTTCGGAAATCATTTCTCCTCCACCTTGATAAGGGGGTAGCTCATTTAATAGCACCTCCTTACCATATAAAAAACCAATACCTGTTGGGCCACAAAGTTTGTGGGCTGATGTGACATAAAAATCAGCATTCAAATCAATTAGATCTGTTTTAATATGAGGGGCGGATTGTGCACCATCAATCAAAACTTTCGCGTCATGAATATGCGCTTCTTTAATTATTTCTTTGATTGGATTAATTGTCCCAAGAGAATTTGAAACATGATTAACAAAAACTAATTTGGTTTTATTATTAAGTAATTTTTTATATGCTTTTAGATCTAAATCACCAGACAAATTCATTGGTATAACCTTTAAAATTGAACTTGTCTTCTCAGCTAACATTTGTAAAGGAACAATATTAGAGTGATGTTCTAGATTTGAAACTATTATCTCATCCCCTTTTTGCAAAATATTTGAATACCCCGAGGCAATAAGATTAATACCGTGAGTTGTACCAGATGTAAAAATAACCTCTTTTTTTTTTGCAATATTAAAGTGATTTTTGATTTTTTCACGGACTAACTCATATTCGGATGTAGCCTCTTGGCTCAAAAAATGTACACCTCTGTGAATATTTGAATTGTATTTAGAATAATATTCAGAAATTTTATTAATAACTTGAATAGGTGTCTGGGAAGTTGCAGCATTATCAAAATAGATCAAATCATTTCCTTTGATTTTTCTACTAAGTATTGGAAAATCTTTTCTTATTTTTTCAATATCCATGTCGAGTACTATAAATCATATACCAGGTTAACACCTAACTTGTTTGCTATTAAAGATTTAATTCTTTTTTTCAATATTGGTATTTTAACGCTCTCAAGTACGTTATTTGCAAAAGCATAAGTCAAAAGCGCTTTTGCTTCTTTCTTTGGAATTCCCCTAGATCTCAAATAAAATAATGAATTATTATCTAATTGTCCAACAGTGCAACCGTGAGAACATTTGACATCATCAGCAAAAATTTCAAGTTGGGGTTTTGTGTTAATTGTTGAATTTCTGTCTAAAAGCAAATTGTTGTTTTGTTGAAAAGCATTAGTTTTTTGGGCAATTTTATCGACGTATATTTTTCCATTGAAAACTCCAACAGAATTATTTGAAAAAATGCCTTTATAATCTTGATGACTTTCACAATTTGGATTAGAGTGCTTAACAAGAGTATGATGATCAACATGTTGAGTACCTTGTAAAATAGTAATTCCCTTCATAGTTGATTGAATAAATTCTCCAAACTGATGAAAATTTAGATTATTTCTAGTTAGATTTCCACCAAATGAAAATGTGTGAACACTTGCATTACTTCGAGCCATTTGAGATAAATAAGTATTGTCAATTAGTGAGGAATTTAATGAGTCGTTTTGAATTTTGTAATAATCCAAAACTGACCTCTCATTCAAAAAGATTTCAGTTACTGAATTAGTTAAAACATCTGATTTACCTAAACTTTGATGTCTCTCAATTATTTGGGCAGTTGAATTTTCTTCTAAAATAATTAAATTTCTAGGTTGTAAAAATAAATTACCTTGTTTTCCAGAGGAAAAATGAACTATTTCGATTGGTTTTTCAGATGAAACTGATTTTGGGATAAAAATATAAGCACCTTCCTTAGTAAATGAAGTATTTAGTGTTGTAAGAGAATCAGATTTATGGGTAATTTTATCAAAATAATTATTTATTATTTTTTCATACTTATTTTTATTTAGTGCTGCAGAAAGAAGACAAACGTCAATCCCGTCATGAGTAGTATCAGATAAAAAGGGACTGTATATTCCATCAATAAATACAATTTTATATGTATCTAATTCATACAAAAAAAACTTTTTAACCTCCTTTAACTCAATTGCAAATTCCTCTTTGGTAAAAATTCTATAATTTTTTTTTAATAAATTGTCAAGAGATGTATATTTCCATTCTTCATCTTTCTTTGAAGGGAAACCAGTTTTTTCAAAATGATCAAAATTTTTTGACCTAATCTTATGGACCCTAGTATTTAGGTCCATTTCTTCCTCAAATGCAACAAATGAGGAAATTAATTTTTCCTTGAGTTCCATTTTAGTTAAGTTCTTTTTTTATCCAATCATAACCTTTTTCTTCTAAATTTTTAGCAAGACTTTTATCACCTGACTTTACAATTTGTCCGTCAAACATTACATGAACAAAATCAGGAACAATATAATCTAATAGTCTTTGGTAGTGAGTAATTACAATTGTAGCATTTTCTCTAGTTTTTAAGCGGTTTACACCATTCGCTACTACCTTAAGAGCATCAATATCTAATCCTGAGTCAGTCTCATCAAGTATTGAAAGTCTAGGTTCAAGCATAGCCATTTGAAAAATTTCATTTCTCTTTTTTTCACCTCCAGAAAATCCCTCATTCAATGACCTTGACAAAAATCTAGAATCAATATCTAAAAGTTTAGACTTTTCTCTTATTTTTTTTAGTAGATCTGAAGAATCCATATCACCAAGTCCTTTTGCCTTTCTTATAGAATTAATAGCAGTTTTTACAAAGTTTGTAACAGTGATGCCAGGTATTTCAATTGGATATTGGAATGATAAAAAAATTCCACTATGAGCCCTAGATTCAGGATCCATATCTGAGAGATCATTGTCGTCAAATAACATTTGTCCTTTTGTAACATCAAAATCATCACTTCCAGCAATAACAGAAGAAAAAGTACTTTTACCAGAACCATTTGGACCCATTATAGCGTGAACCTCTCCAGGATTGACATTTAAATTAATCCCCTTTAAAATTATTCTTCCATCTGCTGATGCATGTAAATTATTTATTTTTAACATATTTTTTATTTTAACCTACTGAACCTTCAAGAGATATTTCAAGTAATTTTTGAGCCTCAATTGCAAATTCCATTGGCAACTTATTAAGTACTTCCTTGCTAAAACCGTTAACTATCAATGCGATTGCTTTTTCGGTATCTATACCTCTTTGGTTACAATAGAAAATTTGATCTTCTCCAATCTTACTAGTGGTAGCTTCGTGTTCAATTTGAGATGTATTATTTTTTGCCTCAATGTATGGAAATGTATGAGCTCCACACTTATTTCCCATTAAAAGAGAGTCGCACTGAGAAAAATTCCTAGCGTTTTTTGCTCTAGGACTTATTTTTACCAATCCCCTGTAGCTGTTTTGAGATTGCCCGGCAGATATTCCTTTTGAAATAATAGTACTTTTAGTGTTTTTACCCAAATGTATCATTTTAGTTCCAGTATCAGCTTGTTGAAAATTATTAGTCACAGCAATAGAGTAGAATTCACCTATAGATTTATCACCTTTTAGAATGCATGACGGGTACTTCCATGTAACAGCAGAACCAGTCTCAACTTGCGTCCAAGAAATTTTTGATCTATTATGACAAATACCTCTTTTAGTTACAAAATTAAACACGCCTCCTTTGCCTTTTTTGTCTCCAGGATACCAATTTTGAACTGTGGAATATTTTATCTCGGCATCATCTAAAGCAATCAATTCAACTACCGCAGCATGTAATTGATTTTCATCTCTCGAAGGAGCAGTACAACCTTCCAAATAACTTACGTAGCTTGATTCATCAGCTATAACCAAAGTTCTTTCAAATTGGCCAGTTCCAGCTTGATTAATTCTAAAATAAGTTGATAATTCCATTGGACACCTAACTCCTTTAGGTATGTAACAAAAAGATCCATCAGAAAAGACAGCAGAATTCAATGCAGCAAAGTAATTGTCTTTGGGCGGAATTACAGTGCCTAAATATCTTTTAACTAACTCTGGGTAACTTTTAATGGCTTCAGATATAGAACAAAAAATTATCCCCTTCTTAGCCAACGTGTCTCTAAATGTAGTAGCAACTGAAACCGAGTCCATTACAATATCAACTGCAACTCCAGTTAATTTTTTTTGCTCATCGATAGAAATTCCAAGTTTATTAAAAGTTTTAATTAACTCTGGGTCAACCTCATCTAAACTGTCATACTTCGGTTTTCCTTTTGGAGCAGAATAATATGATATTGCTTGATAATCTGGTTTATTATATTTTACATTAGCCCAATTAGGTTCATCCATTTCTTTCCAAACTTTATATGCAGAAAGTCTCCATTCAGTCATCCATTTAGGCTCATCTTTTCTTTTGGATATTTTTTTTATTACATCCTCATTTAAACCAATTTCAAACGTGTCCGACTCAATATCAGTATAAAACCCATACTCATACTCTTTTGTCTCTAATTCTTTCTTTAATTCCTCTTCAGTATAACCCATATTATATTAATTTAAAGTGAAAAACTTTCTCCACATCCACATGTTCTGTTAGCATTTGGATTATTAAAAACAAAACCTTTACCATTTAATCCTCCAGAATATTCAAGTGTAGTACCAATTAAGTATAGTAAACTTTTTTTATCAACTAAAATTCTTACGCTGTTATCAGTGTAAATTTTATCGTCGTCTAATTTTAATTTATCAAATTTTAATTCATATGATAAACCTGAGCAACCACCACTTTTCACTCCAACTCTGACGAAATCAACCATAGGGTCAAAACCTTCATCTTTCATTAGTGAACTTACTTTTAATTTAGCAGACTCAGAAACTTTTATCATAGCATTGATAAATTTGTAATTATACTGCAAATATAATGCTTTTTGTGGGGGATTACAATTATTTGTAATTCCATAAACCCTTATTTACAAGTAAAACAGTATGATTTAGTTAATTTATAACTATATATTTGAATATTACAATTTGCTTTATGAAAAAAAATAAAAAAATAACAGAGATATCTGAGTTGGGTGAATTTAAATTTATTGAAAAAATCACAAATTCATTTGAAATTAAAAAAAGTGAGACAATTATGGGAATTGGTGATGATAGTGCAGTTTTAAATTTTAATTCGAATGATGTAATTATATCAAATGATATTTTAATTGAAGGAATTCATTTTGACCTTACTTACAATCCATTAAAGCACCTGGGTTACAAGGCCGTAATTGTCAATTTATCAGATATTTATGCAATGAATGCTCAGCCAAGCCATATAATTTTATCAATAGGTTTATCAAACAGATTTTCAGTTGAAGCAATTCAAGAGCTATATGACGGAGTTCTTCAAGCATGTAAAAACTACAGTGTTGATTTGGTTGGAGGTGATACATCTTCTTCAAAAAAAGGCTTAATTATATCAGTAACTGCAATCGGTTCGACTAAAAGAAAAAGAATAACTTACAGAAATAATGCTAAACCTAATGATTTAATTGTTGTTTCAGGCGATCTTGGTGGAGCTTACATGGGCCTTCAAATTTTAGAGAGAGAAAAATCTGTATTTATTGTCAATCCAAACTCAAAACCTGATTTATCAAATTATAGTTATTCTATTCAGAGATTTTTAAAACCTGAGGCTAGAAAAGATATCATAAAATTATTAGATGAACTAAATATTTTTCCCACATCGATGATTGATATAAGTGACGGTCTTTCGTCTGATCTAATTCATATTGCAAGAAATTCTAAAGCTGGATTTAATTTATTTGAAGACAAAATTCCAATTGATGAAGAAGTAAAAAGAATTAGTGAGGAATTTAAAATTAACTCTACAACTGCTGCCCTAAACGGTGGCGAAGACTATGAACTTCTTTTCACTATTAATCAAAAAGATTATGAAAAAATTAAAAAGATTAAAGATTTATCAATTATTGGGCATATAACAAAAAGTCGTGACCGATATTTAATTAATAAAATTGGACAAAAAATTGAGTTAAATAGTCAAGGCTGGGACACATTTAAATAATATTACCCCAGAGCGACATCTAAAATCATCATAATAACAAAACCTCCAATAAATCCCAAAGTTGCAATATCAGTATACTTATCTAGCTGTGTTTCAGGAATTACTTCTTCAACAACAACAAAAATCATTGCTCCAGCCGCAAATGAAAGAGCGTAAGGTAAAATTGGAGTGAAAAAAGTTACTGCTAGTGCACCTAAAACTGCTGCTATGGGTTCTACAATTGCAGATAATTGACCATACCAAAAACTTTTAAATTTGCTCAATCCAGCTCTTCTAAGTGGCATCGAAATTGCAATACCCTCAGGAAAATTTTGTATTCCTATACCCAATGCTAATGCGATAGCACCTGAAACTGTTGCTTCAGGAACACCAGCTGCTACTCCTCCAAATATTACACCGACAGCCAACCCTTCAGGAATATTGTGTAAAGTAATGGCTAATGCTAGCAAGGTAGTCTTTCTCCAAGGAGTTTTTATTCCCTCACTTTCTTGAAAATTTATATGTATATGAGGTAAAAGTTTATCTAAAGCAAATATGAATAGAGCTCCCAATGAAAAACCTATTGCAGCTGGAAAAACTTTATAAAATCCCTCTCCACTTGTCATTTCAATACCCGGAGCCAATAAACTCCAAAAGCTTGCTGCAACCATTACACCACCTGTAAAACCCAGCATTCCATCTAAAAATGCTCTATTTATTCCTTTAAATAAATATACAAAAGATGCACCTAAAGCAGTTAATCCCCAAGTAAAAAGTGTTGCATAAAAAGCAGCTATTATAGGGTTTAAATTTTCAAAAAAATTAACAATATTTTCCATAAAAAAATTCTTTCAAAGATATTAAAGTTTTGTAGTGTAAAACAATATTATTATAAAAAAAACAAATTAGTTTATAGGTTGTAATAAAGTATTTATTATTTTGAAAATAGAATGAATAAAAAAATAATTTATGATTATGTTATTTGTGGCTCTGGAGCAGCTGGACTTTCTCTTATAAACGAGCTAATTAATGACAATTTTTTTTTAAATCATAGAATTCTATTGTTAGACAAAAAAAAAAAGATTACAAACGATAGAACATGGACCTATTGGGAAAAAGGAGAAGGAAAACATGATGATATTTTAAAGAAAAAATGGAGTAAAGCCTATTTTTCCTCAAAAAATTTAAAATTAACTTTTGAAACTAAACCTTATCAATTTAAATGTATTAGAGGTATAAATTTTTACGATAAAATTTTAAAAAAAATCAGTAAGTATAAAAATATTACTGTGTTAAATGAGGAAGTTGAAAAAATAATTGACCAAAATGACATGGTTAAAGTAATTACAAACAAAAATACCTTCAAATGTAAGAAAGCATTTTCTAGTATTATGAAACCAATTAGTGATAATAAAAAATATCCACTTTTAAAGCAACACTTTATTGGTTGGTTTATCAAAACAGAAAAAAATATTTTCAACGATGACAAAATAACTTTTATGGATTTTGATATTGATCAAAAGAATAATACTAGATTCATGTATATATTGCCTTATAAAAAAAATGAAGCATTAATAGAATATACATTATTCTCTAAAAATATATTAAATGACACTGAATATGAAACGGAAATAAAAAATTACATTGATGAAAAATTAAAGGTAAATTTTAAAATAATTGAAAAAGAAAATGGTGTAATTCCAATGACTTCATTTGAGTTTTGGAAATTTAATTCAAAAAATTTAATTTACATTGGAACAGCCGGTGGATGGACAAAATCTAGCACAGGATTTACTTTTTTCAAGACAATAAAAAAAAGTAAAGAATTAAAAGAATATTTAAAAACCAATGAAGCTCTAGACAAATTTGAAAAGAAAAATAAATATTGGTTATATGACAGTGTTTTAATTGACGTTTTATATGAAAATAATTCTTTAGGTGAAAAAGTATTTGAGACAATGTTTAAAAAAAATTCCCCAAAATTGATATTAGATTTTTTAGATGAAAAAACAACTTTTCAAGAAGACATAAAATTATTTTTAAACTTCCCAAAAATAATTTTTTTAAAGTCATTGGTTAAACGACTTTTCAAAACTATTTTTCTCTGAATAGTATTTTGTCTGTTAAATTTTTGTATAATTTCTTTTTGATGTCCTCAATTGGAAAATTGTTAATCAATTCGTAACACTTTTTTTGGTATTTCATTATATCCTTTAATACTTTTTTATCAGCTCCATTTTTTAAAAAAATTTCTTTAACTCTTTTTATTTTTGTTTTTGAATCTATGTTATTTGTCGATGAATATAACTTTATCAATTCTTTTTTATCGTTAACTGACGAACTTTCATATGTATTGATGTATAATAAAGTTTTTTTATTTTCTAAGATATCAGTTCCAATTTTCTTTCCAAATATTTTTTTTCTACCAAAAATATCTAAATAATCATCTTGTATCTGAAATGCAATTCCTAAGTTTATTCCATATTCGTAAAACAAATCACTGTATCTATTAGATAGCCCTCCAATTAAGGCGCCCATTTTAAGTGAACAAGCAATCAACTCCGAGGTTTTATATCTTATCATCTCAATATAATTAGATCTAGTTGTTTTTTCAATTTGTGAATAATCAA
>MDSW01141276.1_pt1 | contig 16966 bp, 17 predicted proteins | sample 811171 | NCBI WGS metagenome assembly MDSW01 (sample SAMN05326641, study PRJNA326480) | marine metagenome | isolation source: seawater | place: Atlantic Ocean: North West | collected 2012
GTTTTGTTTCCCTAACTTGTCTTATGAAAAATATAAATTGTTTGCACTAAGCGGCAATGATTTGTTCTATCATGCAGAAGAAAAAATTGGTTTTTTAAATAGTTTGATAACACCTACATATGACAGTTTAATTACATTAACACTATTTGATCCTAATATAATTTCTGTTCAAAGTAAAGACTCTTTGTGTTTAGATACGCTAAATTTATTGAGTGAAAACACTGGCATAATCTCAATTAATTCTAAAATAAGTACTCCTGCTATATTTGAATTAATTAAAAATGATCAGGTTATAAAATCTTTCTCCTTTAAAAAACCTCCTTTTATTCTAAAAAATATCCCTCCTGACACATATAAACTGAAATATATTTATGATAAAAATAGTGATAACGCGTGGACAACAGGAAGCTGGGAAAAGAAAAAACAACCAGAAAAAATAAAAATTTATAATAATGTTGTTGTAAGGCCTAATTGGAATTTAGAATTAGATTGGAGTTTTAATGAATAGAAAAAATGTCTTGATCTTTTAAAAATGGCATTTGCCTTCTTTTAAGCTGTAATTCTTTTAAACATAAATCAATATTTAATATCTCTTGCCTGCTTTCTAAAAAAAGCAGCTGATGTCCAAAAGAATCATAAACAGAAGAGTGACCATTAAATTCCACTCCATTATTATCTTTTCCAATTCTATTAACTCCAACTGTAAAACACTGATTTTCTATTGCTCGTGCTTTTAATAAAGTATCCCATGCCGTTATTCTTCTAATAGGCCAATTAGCAACATATATTAGGATATCATATTTTGTGTTATTTCTACTAAAAACAGGAAAACGCAAATCATAACATATTAATGGACATATTTTCCAGCCCTCTTCTTCTACAACAAGTCTTTCACATCCTTTTTTAATATATTTATCTTCTTTTGCCAAGGAAAATAAATGTGACTTATCATATTTATGTATTTTTCCCTCTTTAGAAACCCAAATTAATCTGTTGTAAATTTTTCCCTTTTCCTTAATCATTAAAGAACCTGCTATAGCTGTTTTCTTTTTTTTGGATATATCTAGCAGCCATTTTACCGTTTTTCCTTTCATTCCCTCTGCTAAATAAGATGAGCTAGGCGAAAATGCTGTGTTAAACATCTCTGGTAACAAAATAATATCTGTGTTCGTAATTTTTTCTAAACGTTTATCTAGCTGTTTTAAATTTGAATCTATATCCTCCCAATATATATTAGTTTGAACAAGAGTAATATTTAATTTATTCTTCATCAAATATACTTGTCATTTTAATTTAATCTTTCTTTAGTTTTGCCTTAAAATACTCTCGATTCATTCTAGCTATATTTTCTAAAGATATCCCTTTAGGGCATTCAACTTCACAAGCTCCTGTATTTGAGCAGTTTCCAAACCCTTCTTTATCCATTTGATTTACCATGTTAATTACTCTATTAGTCGATTCAACCTTGCCTTGAGGTAATAATGCATATTGAGAAACTTTAGCCCCAACAAATAACATCGCTGAAGAATTCTTACATGTCGCCACACAAGCCCCGCACCCAATACATGTTGCTGCATCAAATGCAGCATCTGCATCATTTTTATTTATAGGAGTAAGGTTGGCATCTTGTGTGTTTCCTGAAGTATTAACTGAAATATAGCCTCCTGCTTGTTGAATTCTATCAAACGAACTTCTATCAACTACTAAGTCTTTAATGACAGGAAAAGCTTTAGCTCTAAAAGGCTCTATATAAATTGTGTCCCCATCTTTAAATTTTCTCATATGTAGCTGGCAAGTTGTAATTAATCTATCTGGGCCATGAGCTGCACCATTAATAACCAAAGAGCAAGAACCACAAATACCTTCTCTACAATCGTGATCAAAAGCAACAGGATCTTCTCCTTGATTAATAAGCTGCTCATTCAATACGTCTAACATCTCTAAAAAAGAAGAATCTCCAGATATTCCGGTTACATTATAATCTACTATACTGCCTTTTTCTTGCCTGTCTTTCTGTCTCCAAACTTTAAGTAATAAATCCATTTTTTATTATTTATAACTCCTTTGCTTTAATTCTATATCATTAAACTCTAACTCTTCTTTATGTAAAATAGCTTTTGAGGGTTCTTTATTATACTCCCAAGCTGAAACATATGCATAATTTTTATCATCTCTTTTTGCTTCTCCTTTCTGCTCTCCTTCTAATTCAACTGACTCTTCTCTAAAGTGACCTCCACAAGATTCATTTCTTTCTAAAGCATCTTTTGCAAAAAGCTCTCCTAGTTCCAACAAATCAGCCACCCTTCCTGCCTTTTCTAATTCTGGATTTAAGCTGTTTTTATTTCCTGGTATCCTTACATTTTCCCAAAATTCTTTTCGGACCTCACCAATCTCTTTCATTGCTTTTGTTAATCCTTTTTTATTACGAGACATCCCTACATGCTCCCACATTATTTTACCTAATCGTTTATGAAAATAATCTACCGATTTATCCCCTTTAATTGCAAATAATTTATCTATTCTTTGCTCTACATCTTTTTCAGCTTCTTCAAATTCAGGTGAATCAGTTGATATCGGCCCTGTTCGTATTTCTTTTGCTAAATAATCTCCTATAGTATAAGGCAAAACAAAATATCCATCTGCTAATCCTTGCATTAATGCAGAGGCTCCTAATCTATTAGCCCCGTGGTCAGAAAAATTTGCCTCCCCTATACAATAACATCCAGGTATGGTTGTCATTAAATTATAGTCTACCCAAACACCTCCCATTGTATAATGAACTGCAGGGTAAATCATCATGGGTGTTTTGTAAGGGTTCTCGGCTACAATTTTTTCATACATCTGAAAAAGGTTGCCATATTTTGACTCTATTATCTTTTCTCCTAATTCCATGATTTGGCTTTGTGAGGGGTTTTTTATTCTTGCTATTACCGCTTCTTGTTTTCCATATCTTTTTATTGCTGAAGCAAAGTCAAGATATACGGCTTCTCCTGTTTTATTTACCCCATAACCCGCATCTATTCTTTCTTTAGCTGCACGAGAAGCTACATCTCGTGGTACCAAATTCCCAAAAGCAGGATATCTTCTTTCTAAATAATAATCTCTATCTTCCTCTAATATGTCAGTAGGCTTTAATTTTCCTTCTTTAATTAACTGAACATCTTTTAGTTTTTTTGGAACCCAAATTCTTCCGTCATTTCTCAAAGACTCTGACATCAAGGTCAATTTTGATTGATAATCGCCACTTCTTGGAATACATGTAGGGTGAATTTGAGTATAACAAGGATTAGCAAAAAATGCTCCTTTTTTGTGTATCTTCCATGCTGCAGTAACATTTGAACCCATAGCATTAGTTGATAGAAAAAATACATTTCCATATCCTCCACTTGCTATAACTACAGCATGAGCAGAATGTCGTTCTAATTTTCCTGTTTCTAAATTTCTAGCTATAATACCTCTTGCTTTACCATTTATTTTAACTAATTCAACCATTTCATGTCTATTATATGGTGTTATTTTCCCTTTTCCTATTTGTCTGTTCATGGCTGAATAAGCGCCTAATAACAGCTGCTGGCCAGTTTGGCCTTTTGCATAAAATGTTCTTGAAACCAAAACCCCTCCAAAAGATCTATTATCTAAAAGACCCCCATACTCTCTTCCAAAAGGAACTCCTTGGGCAACACACTGATCTATAATGTTTGCCGAGACTTCTGCAAGCCTGTATACATTAGCCTCCCTAGCTCTATAATCCCCTCCTTTAACTGTATCATAAAATAATCTATAAACAGAATCTCCATCATTTTGATAATTCTTTGCCGCATTTATACCTCCTTGTGCGGCAATAGAGTGTGCTCTCCTGGGAGAATCTTGATAGCAAAAAGTTTTAACATTATATCCTAATTCAGCAAGGGTTGCAGATGCAGAACCTCCCGCTAATCCTGTTCCCACGACAATCACATCTATATTCCTCTTGTTAGCTGGATTTACTAAATTAATTTTATTCTTATGATTTGTCCACTTGTCTTTTATTGCTCCCTCTGGAATTTTGGAGTTTAGTTTTTTAGAAGTAGTTCTGTTGTTTTTTATCATTTTTTTATTTTTTCTTCTATAATCATGCTTTATGCTATATAATGAAATAGCGCAATAAATATAAATCCTAGAGGAACAAGTACTGCATATAAACTGCCTGCGGTCTTAACTACAGCGGTATATTTACTATGGTTTAATCCTGCTGATTGAAAAGAAGACTGAAAGCCATGTAAAAGATGTAGGGATAAAAAAACAAAAGAAACACAATAAATAACTACCCTCCATAAATCATGAAATTTATGTTCTAAATGAGGATAATATTTGGTTGGCTCATCCCATTTGCCATCAATGAACTTGTCTTTAATTTCAGGAATCCAAAAATCATAAAAATGCAATGCCAAAAAACACATTATCATAACTCCCGTTATTATCATGTTTCTGCTCATCCACGTAGAATTTTTAGAATTATGATCAGCTATATATTTAACATTCCTTGCCGTTCTATTTTTAACATCTAAATAAATACCCATAATTAAATGAAAGAGCACTCCAAACAACAAAATTGGCTGAAGAAAAAACTGAACTAATGGATTTGTTCCCATAAAATGAGATGCTTGGTTAAATAGATCAACACTAATTACAGACAAGAAATTAATAATTAAATGTTGTAATAAAAATATCATTAAAAAAAACCCAGATAGAGCCATAAGGACTTTTTTAAAAATTGACGAATTTGAAAAACTTTCAGCCATTAAAAATTAATATTAAAACACAAAGATAATATAGAATTTACAAACTACACACTTATTTGTTTTTCAAAATTATAATTCAGAATAATTATAAATTATATTAATTTAATACTTTTGATTATTATCAAATTTTTTAACATGAAATACCTACCAATAAAAAACAAGTTGTTTACAGAGAACAGAAAGCTATTGCGTGACAAGATGGAAAGCAACTCAATGGCTATTTTTAATGCCAATGACATTATGCCAACTAATTCTGACGGAACAATGCCTTTTATACAAAACAGCGATCTTTTTTGGTTAAGCGGTGTAAATCAAGAAGAAAGTGTCCTGATTGTTCTTTCTAGTAAAAACGAAATGGAAGCCTTGTTGTTCTTAAAAGAAACTAATGAACATATCGCTATATGGGAAGGGGAAAAACTAACAAAAGAAGCTGCTTACAAAACCTCCGGTATTAAAGATGTGTTTTGGTTAAAAGATTTTAACGATAAACTTGATGAGCTAATTAATAAATTTGGCACAATATATTTAAATAAAAATATTCATAGCCGCGCTGCTTCTAATGTTGAAACAAGGGATGATAGATTTAGGTCTGTAATAAAACAAAAAAATCTAAAAAACACATTTAAAGAAATTGCTCCTATAATGCACGAACTAAGAGCTGTAAAAACTGAAGAAGAAATCAATCTTATTCAAAATGCATGTAATATAACAGAAAAGGGCTTTAGAAGGATTCTCCCTTTTATAAAGCCTGGTATTATGGAATACCAAATAGAAGCTGAATTAATACATGAATTTATTAATAATCGTTCTTCAAGATTTGCCTATCAACCTATAATTGGCTCTGGAAGAAATTCTTGTGTGCTGCATTATATTGAAAACAACAAACCGTGTAAAGATGGCGACATCTTGTTAATGGATTTTGGTGCAGAATATGCAAACTACGCATCAGATCTGACAAGAACTATACCTGTTAACGGGAGATTTTCTAAAAGGCAAAAAGATGTTTATAAATCCGTGTTACATGTAATGAAAGAAGCGACCAAAATGCTTCAACCAGGCGTTTATTTAAAAGACTATGAAGTTGAGGTGGGAAAAATTATGCAGCATGAGCTGATAAAATTAGGTCTTATCGATAAACATGATGTAAAAAATCAAAACCCTGAAAAACCAATATATAAAAAATACTATATGCACGGAACATCTCATTTTCTAGGCTTAGACGTTCATGATGTTGGTGATTTTAATAAACCTATTTCTGAAGGTATGATTTTTACTTGCGAGCCCGGGATATATATCTTAGAAGAAGAATTAGGAGTACGGCTTGAAAATGACATATTAATTACTAATAATGGGCCAAAAGATTTAATGGAAAAAATCCCTATAGAAATAGATGAAATAGAAACGCTAATGAATTCTTAACATGAGTGCCATCCTTGTGCAGTAAGCGGCTGAACTTCACCTGTTTTACTAATAAAGCTATTACCTTCTGATTTTTCTGTTATATGACCTATAATAGTAAAGTCAGGATCTTTTTCTATTTTAGCATAATCCTCTTGATTAATTGTAAATAACAACTCATAATCTTCTCCGCCATTTAAAGCACAAAAAATTGGGTTTAAATTAAATTCCTCTGACATGTTCATAACTGTATAGTCTATCGGTATCTTGTCTTCATATATACTAACGCTAACATTTGAAGCTTTCGACAAATGCAGCGCTTCAGAGGAAAGGCCATCAGAAACATCAATCATAGAGGTTGGTAATATGTCTAGATCTCTTAAAACTTCAATATATTTTTTTGCAGCTTTAGGTCTTAACTGTCTTTGTAATATATAGTCGTTCCCTTCCAGGGCAGGTTGGGTTTTAGGGTTTTTTTGAAAAATTTCATTTTCTCTTCGCAATAATTGTAACCCTAAATATGCTGCACCTAAATCACCTGTACATACTAACAAATCATTTCTTTTTGCCCCAGATCTGAAAGTGATTTTTTTCTTATCAACTTCTCCAAGCATGCTAACACTAATAATAAAGCCTGACCGTGATGAGGTTGTGTCTCCCCCCACTAAATCTACACCATAATCTTCACATGCTATTTTTACTCCATGATAAAATTCTTCTAAAGATTCTATTCCAAACCTGTTAGAAACTGCTATACTAATTGTTAACTGAGTAGGAGTTCCATTCATCGCATAAATATCTGAAGCATTCACCGCAACAGATTTATATCCCAAGTGTAATAAAGGGGTATATGTTAGATCAAAATGCAGCCCTTCAACTAACATGTCAGCAGTAAATAACAAGTGTTTTTTACCATGCTTAATAACAGCAGCATCATCTCCTATGGCTGTATGCGTGTTGTTGTTTTTTGGAATAAATCCTGATGTCAGGCGCTGAATTAAACCAAACTCTCCAACTTTAGATATAGGTGTCTCGGTTGTCGTTTTTTTATTTTTTAAATCCACAGCGTAAAGATATATAACTTTTATTTTTTTTGTAATTTTGTGAGCTGAAAACTTTAAACAAATGATACAAATAAGCGATTCTGCTAAAAACAGGCTTTTACATCTTTTAAAAGAGGACGGGAAAAACGAAAGTTATGTTAGGGTAGGTGTAGAAAGCGGAGGCTGTTCAGGGCTAAGTTATAAGTTAGATTTTGATAATTCAAAAAATAATGATGACGAGTTAATAGAGAACAACGGGATAAAACTTATAATTAATAAAAAAAGTGTCTTGTATCTAGCCGGAACCATATTAGAGTTTTCTGATGGTCTTAATGGAAAAGGCTTTGTGTTTAATAATCCTAACGCAAGTAGAACTTGTGGCTGTGGAGAAAGCTTCTCGTTATAAAAATGAAAGAAGAAAAACAATCAGAAGAGCAATTGTTAGAAGAAATTACTTCTAATGAATATAAATATGGCTTTACAACCAACATAGAGTCTGACACCATAGGAAAAGGATTAACCGAAGAAACCATTCGTACTATATCATCTAAAAAAAATGAGCCTGATTGGATGCTAGAATATAGATTAAACGCATTCAGAACATGGCTAGACATGAAAGAACCAGACTGGGCAAACATTTCATACAAAAAGCCAAATTATCAAGACATAAGCTACTATTCTGCTCCTAAACAAAAACCTGTCTTAGATAGCCTAGATGATTTAGACCCAGAAATGAAAAAAACTTTTGATAGACTAGGAATTTCAATTGATGAACAAAAAAAATTAGCTAACGTAGCTGTTGATGTGGTTATGGACTCTGTGTCTGTTGCAACCTCTTTTAAAAAAACGCTGGCTGAGAAAGGAATTATATTTTGCTCTATATCTGACGCCATACAAGAACATCCCGCTTTGGTAAAAAAATATCTAGGAACCGTTGTTCCAACTAGAGATAATTTTTTTGCCGCCCTCAATTCTGCTGTGTTTTCTGACGGTTCTTTTTGTTATATTCCAAAAGGAGTAGAATGCCCTATGGAGCTTTCAACATATTTTAGAATAAATGAGGCTGGAACAGGCCAGTTTGAAAGAACATTATTAATTGCAGATGAAGACAGTAAGGTGAGCTATTTAGAAGGGTGTACTGCTCCAATGAGAGATGAGAATCAACTACACGCAGCTGTTGTGGAGCTTATAGCGTTAAATAATGCAGATATTAAATATTCTACAGTACAAAACTGGTATCCAGGAGATAAAGATGGAAAGGGAGGGGTTTTTAATTTTGTTACTAAAAGAGGGATTTGTTACGAAAACGCCAAAATATCATGGACTCAAGTAGAAACCGGCTCTGCTGTAACCTGGAAATACCCATCGTGTATTCTAAAAGGAAATAATTCTGTTGGTGAATTTTTTTCTGTAGCAGTTACTAACAACAAACAACAGGCTGATACTGGAACAAAAATGATTCATTTAGGAGAAAACACTAAAAGCACTATTATTGCAAAAGGAATTTGTGCAGGAAAATCAGATGGTAATTATAGGGGCTTGGTGAGAATAGCAAAAGGAGCTAAGAATAGTAGAAATTTTTCACAATGTGATTCTTTACTAATGGGAGACAAGTGTGGCTCTCACACTTTTCCTTATATCGAAGTGAAAAACAATTCTTCAAAAGTAGAACACGAAGCTACAACTTCTAAAATTGGAGAAGATCAAATATTTTATTGTAACCAAAGAGGAATTGGCACAGAAGAAGCTATAGCCTTAATAGTTAACGGTTACTGTAAAGAGGTTCTTAATCAATTACCCATGGAGTTTGCTGTTGAGGCTCAAAAATTATTAGAAATCAGTTTAGAGGGTTCTGTAGGATAAAAAATATAATTATGTTAGAAATAAAAAATTTAAAAGCTAGTATTGAAAATACTGAGATACTAAAAGGCATAAATCTTAATGTTAATAAGGGAGAAGTACACGCAATAATGGGGCCAAACGGATCTGGAAAAAGCACTTTAGCCTCTGTTATAGCGGGAAAAGAAGAGTATACTGTTGATGAGGGGAGTATTAATTTTGAAAAAGAAGACCTGCTAGAATTAGCCCCAGAGGAACGGGCACATAATGGGCTTTTTCTGTCTTTTCAATATCCTATTGAAATTCCCGGGATATCAGTTGCAAACTTTATAAAAACCACCATGTCAGAAAAACACAAAGCTCTTTTTATTGATCCGTTATCATCAAGTGATCTGCTTAAAAAAATGAAAGAAAAAATGGATCTGCTTAATATTAAAACGGGCTACTTGTCAAGAAATATGAATGAAGGGTTTTCTGGAGGAGAAAAGAAAAGAAATGAAATTTTTCAAATGGCTATGTTAGAGCCTAAGCTAGCTATTTTAGATGAAACAGATTCAGGTTTAGACATTGATGCATTAAGAATTGTGGCAAATGGTGTGAACAAACTAAAAACCAAGAATAATGCCACAATAGTTATTACACATTATCAAAGGCTTTTAGACCATATCGTTCCTGATTATGTTCATGTTTTATATGATGGTAAAATTATTAAAACCGGCGACAAGAAGCTTGCTTTAGAATTAGAAGAGAAAGGATATGATTGGATAACAAAAAATTCTTAAAAATGCCTTTAACTGAAAATATAAAATCATATGTTCAAGCAAACAGCATCTCAAAAGATAAAGAAACTCTATTTAAATTATTTTTAAAAAAAGGCTTTCCCACAACTAAAAACGAAGAATGGAAATATACTTCTTTAAAAAACGTAATTAATTCTAGCTACACACTTCATCATGATAATTTTAGTATTGATGATTATGACATTAATAGACATACAGTTGGCTTTGCACATAAAATAATCTTTTTTAATGGCAAAATGGTCTGTTCTCCAAAAATTGATGGGGTGAATATTAGTCTTAATTCTAATTTTAAAGGTTTAAGTAATGATGCATTTAGCTTATTAAACGAATCCGTTATAAATTGTGGCTTTACATTAACGGTAAATAAAAACACTATAATTAAAAAACCTGTTGAAGTTCTTTTTTTTACCTCCACAAGAAACAGTTTTACTCAATACAGAAATCAAATTAATCTTAACAAAAACTCAAACATAAAAATTGTCGAAAAAATTCAAAATTTAAGTGATTCGAACTGCTTGGTTAATCACAACACTCAGATTAATTGTGATGAAAACTCAATTATAGAATACAATAAAATCCAGGACAACACATATGATTCTAGATTAATAGATTACACAAATGTTTTTCAGAAAAAAGACTCGGTGTGTAATATCAACACATTAATATTTGGGGGTGATTTTATTAGAAACAATCTAAGTTTTGAACAAGACGGTAATAATTGTGAAAGTAATATGAATGGAATTACAGTGCTAGACAGAAAACAATTTGCTGACAATCATACTTTTGTTGACCATAAAACAGCAAACTGCAGAAGCAACGAGCTATATAAAGGCATCTATTTAGATGATTCTAAAGGCGTTTTTAATGGCAAAATTATGGTTAGAAAAGATTCTCAAAAAATCGATGCGTTTCAGGCAAACAACAATCTTTTGTTAAGTGAAAACGCAACCATTGACAGTAAGCCTCAATTAGAAATTTATGCTGATGATGTGAAGTGTAGTCACGGCTGTACTATTGGGCAATTAGATGAGGACGCTATATTTTATTTGCGCAGCAGAGGAGTAGGCACTAAAGAGGCTAGAGCTATACTGACTTATACATTTACATCAGAAGTGATAAACAAATTAACAATACCTGAAGTTAAAAAATTAGCTCAAAGACTATTAGCAAAAAAACTAAATGTTAATTTAGATTTTGAACTATAATGCTAGAAACAAAAGAAATAAGGCGTTTATTTCCTATTTTAAATAGAAAGGTAAATAATCAGCCTTTGATTTACTTTGACAATGGTGCTACTACACAAAAACCGAAAAAGGTAATAGATTCAATTAATAAATATTATAAAAATGAAAACGCTAATGTTCATAGGGGGGTTCATTTTTTAAGCGGATTGTCAACTGATAATTTTGAAAAAACTAGAGATTCTATAAAATCATTTATAGGGGCTAAGCATAGTCATGAAATTATTTTTACAAAAGGGACTACGGATGCTATAAATTTAGTAGCAAATGGTTTTAAAAAATTTTTAAAAAAAGATGATGATATAATTATCTCTGAATTAGAACATCATTCTAATATTGTGCCTTGGCAAATATGTTGTGAAATTACTGGTGCTAAACTTAAAGTGATCCCGCTACTTGAAAATGGGTCTCTAAACCTGAAAATATTTGATGAATTAATTTCAAAAAAAACAAAATTAATTGCCATCTCACATGTTTCAAACACACTAGGGACTATTAATCCAATTAAAGAAATCATAAAAAAAGGCCGTCAATTCGGGGCAAAAGTACTTGTAGATGGGGCTCAAGCCGTAGCACATATTAAGTTAAATATGCAAAAATTAGATGTAGACTTTTATTGTTTCTCTGCACACAAATTATATGGCCCTACTGGTGTTGGTGTATTATATGGAAAAGAAGCGCTGCTTGAAGAGCTTCCTCCTTACCAGGGTGGTGGAGAAATGATAAAAGAAGTTTCTTTTCAAAAAACTTCCTATGCTGATTTGCCTCACAAGTTTGAGGCGGGAACACCAAATATTTCTGGTGTTATTGCGTTTAGAGAGTCAATCAAGCTTGTTAAAAATATCGGGTTTAAAAAAATTGCTGAGCACGAAGAATTTCTTTTAAAACATGCAACAAATAAACTTGAAGAAATCGAAAGCTTAAAAATTTACGGAACTGCAAAAAATAAATCTGCGATTATTTCATTTAACATAGCCGGTGTTCACCCATATGACCTTGGCTTAATTCTTGATAAAATGGGTGTTGCTGTTAGAACAGGACATCACTGCACGCAACCAATAATGGAAAGGTTTAAAATTCCGGGCACTGTACGTATTTCTTTTGCAATATATAACACCAAAAAAGAGATTGATGTATGCGTTAGCTGTATTAAAAAAGTACTAAAAATGCTAACTTAAAATGAAAAGTATTAACCAAATAGAAAAAGAAATTATTGATGAGTTTGAGATGTTCGAAAGCTGGATGCAGAAATATGAATATTTAATAGATTTAGGAAAAGAGCTTCCTGCTATGCCTTCAGAGCACCAAATAGAAGAAAACTTGATAAAAGGCTGTCAAAGTAAAGTGTGGCTAAATGCAGAATTCACTGATAGTAAAATTATTTTTTCCGCACAAAGCGATGCAATTATGACCAAGGGAATTATCGCTCTACTAATACGAGTTTTATCTAATCAAAAACCAAGTGATATTCTAAATGCGGAATTAAGCTTTATCGATAAAATTGGCTTAAAAGAACAGTTGTCTCCTGTTAGAGCAAACGGTTTATTATCAATGGTTAAACAAATGAAGATATATGCTGTTGCATTAAATAATTAATTTCATGAAAAAAGAATTAGAAAAAAATATTATAAATGCTTTATGTACAATTTATGATCCTGAAATACCTGTAAATATTTATGACCTAGGGCTTATCTATGATGTCTCAATAGATGAAGATTTTGCTGCTCATATTACTATGACCTTAACATCTCCTAACTGTCCTGCAGCAGAAAGTTTGCCAGCAGAAGTTGAAGAAAAAACAAGGATATTAGATGATGTTAAAAATGTAAAAGTAGAAATTGTTTTTGATCCACCTTGGGATAAGGATATGATGAGCGAAGAGGCGAAATTAGAACTTGGAATGCTATAGTTTATGAAAGAAGAAATTATTAATCGTGTTGCGAAAAGTAAGCTTATAACAATTGATCTTGCAGAGTATTTTCCAAAAGAAGAAATAGTAGAGTTTGATATAAAATCTCTTCTTTATAAAGAGGCTGTGTTAAAAGAAAAGGAATTCAGGTTAAAGCTAAAATCTATGGATTTTGTGACTTTTAAAGGTAAAATTATAGCTTTATTTTGTAGTAAAGAAGCTATTATTCCAATGTGGGCATATATGCTAATCTCGTCTCACTTAAATCCTTATTGTGATCAAATTTATTATGGCAAAAAAGAAACCGTTATTCAACATATAATGTTAGAAAAAATCAAACTGATAAACGAAAATGAATTTCTTGAAAAAAAAGTAATTGTTAAAGGCTGTGGAAGCATCCCTCTTAGCGAGTCTTTATATATAGGTATTACTAAAAAATTGCAAAATACTGTAAGTAGTTTAATGTTTGGAGAGGCTTGTTCTGCTGTTCCAATTTATAAAAAAAGAAAATGAATCCAAGAATCCACAAAATTAATAAAACTTTAAGCCCATATCGAGATGAAATCACAAATCATCCTATTTATAAAAACTTAAAAGGCGTACGTGATATTGCTATTTTAATGGAACATCATGTGTATGCTGTTTGGGATTTTATGTCATTATTAAAAGCTCTTCAGTATACTTTAACATGCACAGCATCCCCTTGGAAGCCTGTTGGAGACAGTAAAATTAGGCGATTAATTAATAGTATCGTTTTAGAAGAAGAAAGTGATATAGATGCAGATGGCAACCCCTCGTCTCATTATGAAATGTATCTAGAAGCAATGAAACAGTGCGGTGCAAATACCAGTACTATTGAAAAATTTGTTTCAGAGGTAGAAAGCAACAATATTCCATCAGTAAGTAATGCTGTCGATAATTTTTTAAACACAACATTTAGTGTTATTAAAAGTAATGAACCTCACAAAATTGCCTCGGCCTTCACATTTGGAAGAGAAGATTTAATTCCAGATATGTTTACAGCAATTGTAAATGAATATAATACTAAGAACAATCTCAATAAATTTGTATATTATTTAGAAAGACATATTGAATTAGATGGTGGGGAGCATGGGCCACTTGCTTTGCAACTTATATCTGATTTGTGTGATAAAGATGAAATCAAATGGAAAGAGGTTGAAGAGGTTGCCATAGCGTCTTTAATTGCTCGAAAAAAATTATGGGATACCGTTTTGTCTGAGTTGACATAGAAAGCGTTTTACCTGCTTATCGTTTTTCAAAACAATTATATTTTTAGCTTTTTTTGCCTTTTCTAATCTATTATAAATATTTAATCTGTTCCTGTGATTAAACATTAAAACAAATTTCAAAAAAGCCAAATTAAAATCTTCTTTGCAGCCTGCTGCCATATCAGGTCTTGTTCTGCCATAATGTGTTATGTTTCTTTTAAGAACCCTAAAAAAACATCTTATGCTAGAATAATCTAAATAAATTATTGTATCTGATCTTGGAATTCTAATATCAAAAGAATCTGAAAAATTCCCATCCATTATCCATGCTTTTTGATTTGCTAATCTTCTGACGATCTTATTCCAGTCTTCCTTTTTAGGCTCTTCCCAATTAGGTTTATGATAATATTTATCTAAATGTATTAAAGGAAGGTTTAATATTTTTTTTAATTCTTTAGAGAATGTGGACTTTCCTGCCCCGCAGGGCCCAATCACTAAAATTCTTTGTGTCTTAAAAACCTCCATCAACTGTTTTAGATGAATTTTTTAAAAGCTGATTGAGTTGCTTTAGCTCTGATGATGTGACGCTTCTATACTCTCCTAATTTTACATCTAGTTTTATGTTCATTATTCTAATTCTTTTTAATTGTTTCACTTCATAACCTAAATACTCACACATTCTTCTAATTTGTCGATTAAGTCCTTGAGTTAAAATAATTTTAAAAGTTTTTTTGCCTGTTTGTTTTGCTTTACATTTTTTAGTGACAACACCTAAAATAGGAACTCCTTTTTTCATTGCCTCAATAAACTCTTTAGTTATTGGTTTATTTACCGCAACCTCATATTCCTTTTCATGATTGTTTCTTGCTCTTAAAATTTTATTTACAATGTCTCCATCATTAGTCAATAAAATAAGTCCTTCTGAAGGCTTGTCTAGTCTGCCTATAGGAAATATTCGTGAAGGAAAATTTATATAATCTATAATATTATTTTTTTCTCGCTTAGAATCAGTAGTACAAACGACTCCTCTTGGTTTATTAAACGCTATATAAATTTGTGTTTTTTTCTTAACAGAAATTATTTCTCCATCTAAGGCAATTTGATCTTTATTAAATACTTTTTCTCCTAAACTAATAGTTTTTCCATTAACTGTAACCCTTCCCTGTGTAATATATTGGTCTGCTTTTCTTCTGGAGCAAAAACCTCTTTCTGAAAGGTATTTGTTTATTCTTATTCCTTTACTATTTTCCATAAACAAACATACTTAAAAATTAACATCTCTATCTTTTATAAACGAAGCTGTTTGCTTACATTTGTAAAAAAATTGCCATGAAAAAACACGTTATATACATTCTAATTATATTATTCTCAAATGTTAATGTTGTTGCTGATGAAGGAATGTGGTTGCCTCATCTTCTAAAAGAAATTAATGAAGAGGATATGAATTCTCTAGGTTTAAAATTAACTACTGAAGAAATTTACAGCATAAACAATTCTTCTCTCAAAGATGCTATAGTTTCTTTAGGGGGGTTTTGTACTGCGGAAATGATTTCAGATCAAGGTTTAATGCTTACAAATCATCACTGTGCTTTTGATGTTATTCAAAATCACTCAAGTATAAAAAATGACTATTTAAAAGACGGTTTTTGGGCAATGAATAAGAGTGAGGAGCTTCCAAACGAATCTCTTACGGCTTCTTTTTTAATTAGTATTGAAGATGTTTCTTTACAAATAATTAGCTCATTATCTGACACAATGAGTGAGGCTGAAAGAAGTAAAAAAATAACAGCGGTTTCTAACAAAATTATTAAAAAAGCAACTGAAGACACACATTACAATGCTAGAGTAAAAGCGTTTTACGGAGGAAACAGTTTTTATCTTATGAAATATGAAACCTTTAAAGATGTTCGTTTAGTTGGTGCTCCTCCTTCTTCAATAGGGAAGTTTGGGGGTGATACTGACAACTGGATGTGGCCAAGACATACCGGTGATTTTGCGTTATTTAGAGTTTATTGTGGTCCTGACGGCAAGCCTGCTGAATATGCTATTGAAAATGTCCCTTATAAACCAAAACATCATTTGCCAGTGCAAGCAGCGGGAGTTGAAAACAATGATTTTACAATGGTTTTTGGTTTTCCTGGGTCAACAGATAGATATTTAACTTCATACGGGGTAAAGGAGGCGTTAGATATTAAAAATCCAACTATTGTAGATATTAGAACTGAAAAGCTTTCCATAATGAAGTCTTGGATGAGTTTAAATAAAGAAATAGACATAAAATATGCTGCAAAACATGCACAAACCTCCAATTATTGGAAGTATTACATTGGTCAATCAAAAGGATTAAAAAGGATGAAGGTGTACGAAAAGAAATTAAAAATTGAAGAGGAATTTATATCTTGGGTAAACAATAATGAGGATCGTAAAAAAAAGTATGGTGATGCTTTAAACATGATTAAAGAAGCGTATGATAATAATCAAGATATTGCTGTTAATAGAATTTTTTTAAATGAAGCTATCTTTATGGGTTGTGAAATAATGTACTTTTCTTTTAGAATGAATAGAGCTATTGGGCAGCTACCTAAAGAAGGCGAAGAAAGAAAAGCTGCTATTAAAAAAATAAAAAAAGAAGCGAAAAATTATTATAAAGATTACAGCTCAGAACTAGACAAAGAATTATTTGGTTCAATGTTAGAACTATATTATTATACTGTTCCAAAAGATCA
>MDSW01145055.1_pt1 | contig 16965 bp, 31 predicted proteins | sample 811171 | NCBI WGS metagenome assembly MDSW01 (sample SAMN05326641, study PRJNA326480) | marine metagenome | isolation source: seawater | place: Atlantic Ocean: North West | collected 2012
ATCAAGTTCGGGTTTCCACATAGTATCATCGGAATAGGACTTTTTTTCTCCTGAACCAGGCGCTGATGCAGATTCCATAGCTGCTCTCAGTTTTTCTAATGATGCATTTGACATTGTATTCTCCTATCGTATTGCATTGTATCGCATTTTATCGCATTGTATCGGACTCAAAGCCTTGACCAAGAATCCACCTATCACTACTTTCATAATAATATAGTTTATTATACTCTACTTTTACAGTTTCTGTAAGAGGGTTTTTGAAATAAACATCTACCCCTTCAAACTCCTGTAGGAGAGCAATAAACTGGGAACGCTGAGCACTTATAACTCTGCTTTCCTCACTGTATTTATGCAGGTAATTTTCGGTTCCTTCATATTCATTAGAATAATCTTCGTTTTCTAAAGCATTGAATCCAATTAATGTGATTTCCTTTTCACCATTAAGCATAGCATAACCCATCGCACTCATTCCACAAAAGAGGTTCTTGAGCTTCGGATTATTATACATAATAATGTTCTTCATTTGGGGACTGCTTAAGCCAAGGAAAGTGGTACTTTCATCATCACCCTGAATTACAAAGTGCGTGTCAAACGGGCGAACCGATTCGATTATCCTATTAGTAAATCCAACCTTCATTATATCTAACATTTCGATTGGAAGATAATCCCACTCACCTACCGCAACTTTGTTTCCGTCAGCATAACCCCATTCTATAACTTCTCTCTGCATAGGTATGTCTACGGTAAAAAGAAGGTCGGGACTTGCGTCTCTATAGACTGCATTACAACCCCACCACCTTTCGTTATGTGGAATCTCTCTTCCTTTACCATTACCAACTATGTAGAGCATAATTCAATTAACTTTGTTTTGTACTTCGCATGGTCATAATCTATAAATGCTTTGTACTTTTTGATTTGATTACTTATGTCAGGATAAACTACTTGTTCTGTTATCAACTTATCCCAATCTTCTGTGAATCCTATAATAGCGTCCATGATACAAATAGTTTCCAACGATACCTTTTTACTCATAAAGGATTTTAATAATCTAGGGTGTTGTCCGTTGTCTACTTTAAGTATTGTGTCTATCTTGAATGTTTTAAGTAACGTAGATACTTCTGTTTCAAAAAGATAGGTTAGTTTCTGTTTATTCTTCTTCCACTCTTTATATCTACGGTCTGCTTCTTTGTCCAGTAAGTCACCAACCCAATAGTCTTTATGTGATAGGTTAGCAACAAAAAAATCTTTTAACTCGTGTTTGTATGTACGAGAAAGTTTACCAAAATGAAACTTATCCTTTCTCTTCATAAAAGAAGGAAGTTCTGCTTTTACAACACCGTTGTATTTTACAAAGTCATAGTCCTTGGAATGAAAGTGTAATTTAATCCCAAGGTATAACTGATACGCATCAAATCCTTCTCTTGAAGTCATTCTTCTATGGGTTCACAATTGACTTCGTGCCAAGGAACAGTATTACCCCATATAAAAAATCCAGTTACAAGTGCTACTGCACCACCTGTTGCAACTGAACCTGAGATAACTCCAGCACCTACACCTGCGGTAGAACCTATGAGAAGAATTCCACTTGTAGGACAGTATTCGTTACCGTATCCATTACTTCTTTTTAAATCAAGATGAGGATTAGAAGCACAACCACCAAATAACAATAATGTTAAAAGTTTTTTCATCTATTTGACTAGTGTCGGTTTAGTTGGTGTGACTATTTGACTTGTAGCTTCTTCCCACGCTGTTCTAACTCTGTCGTTAGTAGGTGTAACAAATACTACAGATTGAAATGTAACTTCGTCAGGATTCTCCACCCCAGTTACTGCTATTCCTCTTGCGAATCCCATTGAATTATTTTCAGGATTCTGCAGAATCATTCTAGGACTGGATACTGTAACCCAACCGTTATTGAAGTCTGTAAGTTTTCCAACGTACTCTCCACTTAGTGTCACTACTGTGACGATTTCACCATTTTCCATAATTACCTCACTTAAAAAATGTAGTTAAAGAAGCTTGCGAGTTACCACCACGATTAATCATGTTGAGTTTCTTTGCTTCAGCTTCTAACCGTTCCTTCAAAGGGTCACTCAGTAACCGCTTCGTTGATTCGGGTTCAATTTTGTTATTCTCGCATACCTTAATGATTGCGTCCATAACATTTGCCCCTTTCGAGACAAGTTGTTCAACTTGTTCTGTAAATTCTTTTTTTGATAACATCATATTCCGTATAGGTTTTTATATTGAAGTCTAACCTTAGCTAAATCATCAATATAGTTTTCATGAGAGTCAACAAATATTTGATACTGTCCGTTTTCTAACATCACTAACGCTACTAGTTCATCAATCTTTTGACCAGTTAATTCTTCTACCATGATAGCATAAGCAGTCATTTGTAGAAACCAAGGTCTTGCCATATAATCTTGTTTATACTTAGCAGAAGTCTTAAAGTCGATTATCGCAAGTGCACCATCAAACATTCCAATACAATCAACCCTGCCTGCCATTTTTAATGTCTTAGAGACTAATGGTGCTTCTAGAGCAAGCGGAGTAATTTCATCTAATATTGGACGTATTCCTTTGAACATACCCTCTTGGATAATGTTCTCAAATTCTATAAAGTCTTTTTCACTGCGTAAGTAGTCTTCTACATACTGGTGCATTTTGGTTCCACGAGTTGTAGCAGCTTTCGTAATCCTATTTGCCTTTTCTTCACCTACTCGTTTACGCCACTCTTGAATATGTTTTCTTGATTCTAATCCTACTACTGTTGTAACACTTGGATACTTTTCACCACTGGTATCAACATAGAACCTCTGACCGTCTGATTGTTCTGTTCTAAGGTCTAGGTCTTCTAAGTCTGTTATCTCTAATAGGTTGTAACGTACTTCTGTCATATATCTATTTTACTTCCTTTTGTTTTGTATGTCTACATGCTTTTCGACAATTTCTTTTGTCTTAAGATGTTTAGCGTCTTGTTTATTGTATCGTTTGTCTAGCGGAGAATCGGGGAACTTACTTCCCACTTTTGATAGCACTTCTTTAAAACCTGCGTCTGTTTTAACTCTATCACCTACACCACCTACTAGGTTGGGTGCAGTTACTTGTTGTTTGAGGTGGGGACATTCTTCTTTGAATGCGTCTAGGTCTTTATAACTCATGAAGTGTTCTTCAACTTCACCTGTTATTGTATTTAAAAAATCATATGTTGGCATAACTATTCCATAAATGAAGGGACAGGTCTCTTAGTCCATTTCGCAAAACTTTTCTTTTCGTTACGGTAGTATTTATGGTATGCTTTTATAGAGTCATATTGTTTGCAATAATCAGGCATACATTGTGGTATTTTAGTCATAGGATAAACTGGTATGTGCATTGGATTAGCTCTTAGAACATATCTAAGTTTCTTATCAGTTAAATGAACCTTACCATATCGATATGTGTATTCGTCACACAATGCTACAAACAAGTTATAGAGATATCGATAATTTTTATGAGTTTCACGCACCCATTTTGTGGAAGGGTGATTGACATGTGCTTTTTTGTACATACCCATTTGGTCAGCAAACTTATCGCCGTCCAATTCTCTATGTGCAGTAGAAAGCATTTGTGCACTTTCCAATATCATTTTTACTACGTGCTTATCACAATGTAGCGAAGCACAGACGGTGGGGTCACCGTCTAGATAAAAAATATTCATTAGTTAACGTAACATTCGATGTTATCAACAGTTGATTGAATTGAATCAACGGTACTTTCTATACCACTGAGTTCGGAAGATAGGTTACTTGTTGAAGAATCAATATCTTGGATTCTACTTTCAAGGTCATCTATCCTATCAATCACTCTATTAAGGACATCAATTATTTCGTTATTAACTACTGTTTGCTTCTCATAAATAGTTAATTGTCTATCAAAAGCAAGTTTAATTAAGTTTTCCATAATTTTATTTTCCTTCTTCTAATTCCCATTCAAGGTCATCTTTCTCATTGTCGATATCCCTTTTCTTTTCTTCAAAGGGTTCGACCAAATCGTATATAGCAGATTCGAGTTTGTTCACATACTTGCGAACTTCGTCAATCTTCCATTCCAATTCCTGTTCGTCAATACCATTCTCTTCTGCAAGATTTTGTATTGCGATATAGATATTCATAGGAACATCATTATACTTGATTTCCTTAGTTTTGTTGTTTACCTGTCCAATGACTAAATCCATATCCCAAGACTGGTTTTCCAACGCATCAATTTTTTCTACTAAATTACTCATGATGTTAGCTTAACAAAAAGTAGCTGTCACTGTCAACAGCTTAAAGAAACTTTTTTTTGTACTTTAGATAGTGTTGGACTGCTTTGTTTTCGTCTTTAGATAGGTCTTTGATTGTTTGAAGACCCCAAGTCGTACCCAACGTAGTTAACTTATTACCAGCAACCACAGCACGATTCCACATGAAATCGTCATCGGGATACATCTTATTTTCTTCACAAGCGGTAATCATGTTCCGCCCAATCTCAACAATCTGTAAGACCGCCTCATGGTCTTCATATATTCCACGTTCTTTCATAATATAATACTCCAATTTATGATGTGACAGCCATCTTATCAAAAAATAGCTGTCACAATCAAGAGGGTTTTTAAACTAATTTAGTCCAGTTATCATTATCCCTGTCTTGTGGTAGAGAACCTAAATGTTCTAAAAAGTCTTCCGTGACTCCTACCCCTTTCATGATTTCTTTCATGGAATCTAATTCCGATTGAAAGTTCTCACGCTTCTGAGAGAGTGTAGCACTCTTGGTAGGTGCTCCCATGTGAGAAATAACGTAAGATTTCTCTCCGTCCTGAACAAATTTTTTCATTGCTCTCCAAACGGTTCTGTAAAGATATCCTTCTTTACATAAGAAACCATTCAACTTTCTCTTGGAATCCCATTCCCCACCAAATTGGTAATCACCATTTGAGTAAAGATTGCACCATTGTATTGCTTGTGAAGGCGAATAGAACATGAATCTTGATGGTATACCGTTATCATGCATAACCATTTGCACGATTTTATCTTTGGATTGTTTCTTCCTACTTCTCGCAACTAGGTTAAGTTGTGCCCTAACTGCAGGTTCTGTCTTTTCGATAAGACCTTCCTTAATCATTGAACCCAAAGCAGCTTTTAAATCAACTTCTTTGTTGTCCAATTTTGGTAAAGGTTCATTCTCTTCCATTCTAACAGAATAGACTCCCCTTTCGTCTGTAGAAATTACAGTAAAGAAATAAGTTTTTAAATGCAGTTCGATAAGTGCCCCAAGTCTATGAAACCCATAAACCAATTCATATGGTTTACTAGTTTTAAACTCTTCCTTAGTTTTCTGCGTAGTTGGAATTACACAAGGCGGATATTGATTAAGGTCGATACCCTGAGCAAAAGACATCTTCAAACTTTCAATGTGTGCAACATTGTCGTTTGTTATCTGTCTAGTTTTATTACCTTGGGTTGGATCAATAAAGATATCATCTATACTGATTTGTTTTGTACCTAAGACTTGAACGTCTAGGTGCGTGAATGAAGGTTGTGCAACCTTCGATAGGTCAACGGACGTGACCTCGTCTGTTTTAATAAACATACTTTCTCCTATTAAGTTATAGTTATAGTGAGACGTTCATCGTGAATCCACGTGAATGTCAAACTTCATGAGTATTTATAACACTCATAGGCTTATTATACTTTATAAGGGGGATTGCTGTCTAGAGGTTTTTTTGAATTTCGTCCAACTCTTTTAACTTCTTATTAATTATTTCTACTCTGTTCGGCCAATAGATATAATCCTTGTCTGAATCCTTTGCAAGATTCTCAAGAAGAGGTCTTACGAAATTATCAAGTTTATTGATAACCTCAGTAGCAGTAGTTGTCTTTTCTACAATCTTAGTATCAATAGACGCAAGTTCATCTGCGTCTACAGCAGTGAAACCAAAATCGTTGTATTCTAAATCTGACATACTAGTATTTATACCGCAACCTTTTCAACAATGTAATTTTTGTTGGGGGTGTAAGTCAAATGAATAATGTTAGGAACCGACATTACTTCAAACTCATGTTGGTGATAGAACCCTGCTTGAGTTAGCTGTTCGATAATATTAATCTTCCTCTTATCGAACTCAACTCCTTCTATCTCTTGAACTTGAATTATTACCTGACCAGTTTTAGTCAGTGCGGTTTTGAACAGGTCAGTGTCCCTCGCTGTCCACTTTTTGAATTTCCCCATCAGTTGAGTTGTGGGCATGTTCCAATCCATGTTGTTCTCCTTTATGGATTAATAGGTGTCGTTCACCTTCTAGTACCGTGGTCTTATCTATTCCCTGCGTCCAATATGCATTTGGTGGACAAGGGTCTACATAATTAATAGTAATTGTATCACCGATGTTATAATCTGTGAAGTCGTTTTTTGATAAAGTTATGAATTGCGAATCATAACATTCGTCTACGTTTGTTGATTCGGGGTTACCGTTCTCCTTATGAAAATAAAGTGGCACGTCATACACGTGTTGTAGGTCTTGTTTAAGATAATAATTAGCAGTTAATACTATGTTACCTTCTGAGTCTAACCAAACTTTTGCTTGGTCTACCGAAAAGGTAAAACCAAGTTTAGCGGAATACTCCCAAGGGATATCAATTCTAAAATGTTCCTCAGATATTCTGTAGTTTGGATTGTGAGGACTAGGTGTCTTTATCTTCGTCTTCTGCGAAGTAACCACCGTCTCTGATAATGTTTTCATCTTGACTTATCGTTGCCTCTTCGTCTTTCTCTGCTTGTTGAATTAAGTTCCATGCTTCTTCTTCAAAGTCTCTAATCATTGAGTCTTTAGTTTGACTTTCGGAAACTTCAAAACCTAGACTTCCAGCAACTTCAGCAATTTTCCCTTTGGTCATTTTCTGTAGTTCCATAGAGTTTGGAATTACAATTTCGTCATACTCATCTTCAACTGCGTCTTTCATTTTCTGAACGTCTTCAATTGATTCAGGGTCTTCTGAAACTTCAAGTTCTACTTCACCGTCACCTTGAATAGGTTCAAAGTCATCGTCCTCAGTTCTTTTAGCAGCTTCTAAATCATCTGATTCATCATACTCTGTAGTATTCATGTTGATATCTTCTTCTGAAACCTTTTGACCTAATGGAACGTTACCGTCTTGTCCCATTTGGATAGTAAATAAAGGGGTCTCGGTTGAATGATGTGGTGCAGGTTCATAGTCATCAAACAAATCTGTTTGAAGCATACTATCTTCTGTCGCATCTTCCTGAGTTATCTGTTCCCAAGCTTCTTCCATTAGTTGATTAATTGGGTCATCTGATGGTGGGGTTATTGTAAATTCAGGTTTGGGGTTAGGGTGCGGAAAGGTTTTAGTTGTCTCAGATTGTGGCACTGAACCTTCGTATGATGCAGGCAAATCATTAGTTGCGTCCCAACTTTCCATAGGGTCAGGTGCTGGTCTATGTATCTCTCCATTACTAGGTTCACTATGTGTTATTGGTTCCAACTCGTCTTGCATTACCTGTGATTCACTTCTTGCCCCATTTCGCATAGTCAGACTTGGTTGGTTGGTGTCAGTTATGGGAACTGGGTTTCTTGCTCTAGCATTATCAAATGCTTTAGAGGTAGAACCTTGAGACGCTAGGAATTCTACAGGGTCTAACTTCATAGACGGTTCTACAGGTTCAATGTTCCTTGCTTTAATTTGATTCTCAAGTTCGGTAACTCTGTTCTGTAAAATCTTAGCAGTTTCCTGTGCGGATTGTACTTTAGCATCAGCAGTCGCTTTCACTCCGTCCATTTCCTTCTGTCTGTCTTCAATTGCTTTTTGTTCAGCGAGTTGACGTTCTATTGCCATAATCTGCTGACGCTTTTGTTGCCAGGCTTGGAAGTCTTGTAGTTCTAAAAGACAATCATTTCTTATTTGGTTAAGAACTGTTAATTCCTGTCCTTTGATAGAACCACGTTCTAATGCTATTTCTACCAATGAGAGAATACCGTTCACGTCCTCAAACGTAATGTGAGACATGTTGTATTCTGTTGGTACGTTTTGTAATTCAGGTGGGTACTGAAATTCTTGTTCAACTGTATCATTCATAATTAAAAAACTCCATGGAGAAGAACTCGACTAGATAATGAATTACTGAGTTCAATCAAATCATAAACTCTTGAGTCTATGTATAGTCTCTGTCTTCTGTTAATATTTATTTATCCTAAAAGTTCAGGAAACGCTATTTTTATTGCGTCCTCACTTATATTTTTAAATGGAAATTTTCCTTGGTGGACTAAATCCATCATTTCTGCTTCTTGAGCAGGAATCCCTTCTAACATACCAATCCACATTTGCTCTCGCTTCAGTGTTGGTAGTTCTTCGGTAACAAAATATCTAAACAACTTGTGTTCAAATCGTAATGACGTTTCAGTAAGGTCACTTGAAGGGGACTCATTTTTACCGTATGGGGTTTCACCAGCTGGTAACGTTGAATTGATATTTTCATCAAACGCCCATTTCAAAACTTTACTAACAGCACCGTTTCTTTCGTTGTAGACTTTCAGACCATGTGCCTGTTTGTCCACGTCTTCTACTAGGTTTGCTTGTCCTAGTATTTCAAAAACGTCTGCGTCTTGTGTGAGATTAGTTCTCTCACTAGGTAGTTCCATTAGGGGTTTGTTTGGTGCCCCTTTAGGTCTACCTCTTCCTCTTTTTTTCTCTGTCATAATCTGAAATCCTCGACATTATTTAATAGGTCATCTAACCTATGGGTACGTAAGTAGTCAAATACTTTACCTTGTACAGGTGCAGTTTTTTCATACTCTTCTAAAATTCTACTCTCCACATCTTCGGGAATGAAATCAAAGTCAATAAGAGTTTGGTTTCTCAAGTAGTTCCTATAGTATTTATCGTCATTTTCAATGTTAATTCTCATGTAGGTATCAAACAATGCTTTACGCAATGGTGTCTGTCTTATACCTTCAGCAAGACAATTATCATTAGAAAGAACATTGGGAATACCATCCGACTTATCTCCTCTCAATGTATGTTCTTTTAAAAACTCTTCGGGTCTATCCTGTACTACAAACTTATTTAGATTAGGTGACCACTGTTTTACATAATCATATTTATGCAGTTGTTGAAAGTCTTTATCTCCACTTACAATAAGAATCTTCTCAACTACAGCACCACCGTTACCTAAAGTAACTGACCTCGTTCCATTCTCTGCAAGTTGCCCCATGGTTTTTATTTCTGCGTGTTTAGTAAGTACAGCAATGATATCGTCTGCTTCACACCCTTCAACTGCCATGTATCTATATGGGAAGTTCTCTTTGATTTCCATTTTTACTTTATGCAAAGTATCAAAGATAAGAGTCCAATCCATATCGTCTTTAGCTCTCGCTTTCTTTCTGTTTGCTTTGTATAGTGGGAAGTAAGTTCGTCTCCAAGGATTAGCTGCGTCAGTGCATAGGACAATTTCACCATACTCTTCTGCATAACGTTTCTGATAATTCCTTAAGGAATTGATTATCATATGACGTAGTAAGTCTTCGGATAACTCACCTTCATTCACTTTTAACTGTGCCATTAGACCAGCTATTATGGTTTGACTAAAATCTATTAGTATCATTTAACAACTTTTAATAATATACAATTTTTATTTACAAGATTATTGTCAGGTTCTTTGGACTTAGTTCTTAACTCGTCCATGAACCCATTTGCAATAATATTGCCACCTTGTATAAGCCTATCAAGTAACTTGATATCTGTCAAGGTCTTTTCTTCAACTTTATCACAACTTACAATCTTGGTGCCTTTTACATTTAGTCCATAGGAACTATAGCACCTTATCTTTCTGCTTTTAACATTGTAGGTAAATAACTTTTTAGCACGAATGATTTCTATCGGGTCGATACTCTTAAGACCTGTTTCTTTATCTTCTATGCAAATGTTCTGTCTTAACTTCTTTACCTTTTGTGTTGGTGTTTGGATTCTAGGTTTACGTACAGTCTTATTATTCTTTAACCATAGTTCAATGTCTGATTCAATCTTCTCGTGGAACTCTAGATACTTTTGTTTTTGTTTGGGGGTGAAATGAGAATACCCCTCTTCCAATTGTTCGCAACCTTCTTCGTTTCTGATTTCATATAGATTGTTCTCATTAAGTCCTTTCATATATTTTACAACCATAGGACTATAACCAAGTTGGTTTAACCACTTGTACATGTCAAACTTCTTCGGGTAATTGTCGATTGCTTCTTCTACGTCACCATAAGCAACCAAAGCTTTTTCTCGACACCTTTCCTGAATAGAAGGTTTAGTCTTCTGCGGAATCATCTCGTTTATTAGTTAGCAAAAACTTCCTCGCTGGATTTATCATTAAGTTCGCTCGTTTCATGAAGTCACGATTCACTAGGAAAGGAATAAAGTTTCTCTTGTCTAGTGATACTTCTACTTCGTATATAGTATTTAAGAAGTTTATCTCCATCATAACAACTGGTCTTTCTTCTGCAGGTTTTACTAACTCAACCATGCGTACTAACTTAGCAGTATGTTTCTTTCCATGCCAACCAGTCCATGTAACTTTTTTACCCACGATTTTTAAATCGTCTGCGTGTAGTGAACAAACTGTAGTGTTGTTCCCTGTATCAAGTTTAGCAGTCATTTCCTCACCGTCTATTTCCATGGTTTCTAATACACCACATTCTTTTGGTGAGAATTTCCAAATGTCCCTATCCATATATTTCTTTATGACTAGGTCACTCATATTACCTTTCATAATCTTACTGATACCTGCAGTGCCAGGCGAATGATTAACTTCTAAAATGAACGGTGCATCTTTCTCTCTATTCTTTGAAGGAATAAAGTCCACACCAACCCACTGTCCGTTAACTGCTTTAGCAGCTTGAAGACACTGGTCTTTTTCCATTTCTGTAAGTTCTACTTGTTCTGCTTCCGCACCTTGTGACATGTTACTTCTAAAGTCACCAGTAATCTTATTACGTTTCATTGCACCGACTATCTCACGGTTTACAATTACAACTCTAACGTCAAAGTCTGATTCGATATATTCCTGTAAAAGAATATCACAGAAAGGGTCAATCTTATAAATCAAACTTACTTGAGATTGAAGTGAACGTTCTGTTTCGATTAACAAAACTCCAACTCCCTTACTACCCTGTAGTGTCTTTAGCACCATAGGGAATTCATTGTCTAATGCTTCGTGTGCTTTGTCTACTGTCTCAGGTTCGTCATTTGGAATCAGGACAGTTCTTGGTTGGTTCATACCAATCTCTTGAAGTCGTAGATAAGTTCTAAACTTATCAGAACAAACTTCAATACACTCTCTTGGGTTACAGGTAGCAATACCGTAACGTTCTATTTGAGAGATTAAATCTAGATAGGAATCCTTGCGAGTCACACTACCACGGTTCATGACGATTGTGTCAGCGTCTAATACAAAACCTTTATCATCGTCTGCATTATGAATACGAATCTCGCCAGACTCTTGGTCACGTAAAACAAATGCTCCATTAACTCTGCAGTTATAAACTTCTAGACCTTTCTTTTCGGCTGCTACAGCTAACTTGGTAGAACTTGCATTCTCCTTTATGGTCTTTGGTCTATCCGCAAGAACAACAAGACGAAAAGGTTTATTTCCCTCGTCTTTATCTTCGGTTAATATGTCATTAAATGTTTTCATTAAACGTGTGTAAGTCCTTATCTCCGTATTCACCAACTATGCTTAAGTTCATTGCAACGGTTACTGCTGGTTCAAATGTTGTTTCTTCAACACCTCTACCACCAGTAGTTCTCTTTTTATAGTATGCATTCGTTTGAACACTATGGTACATCCACGATGGAAAGATAATCATATCTCCCTTGTTAGGTTGTATCACATGATAGGGGCCTCTGAATTTACTTTGGTCAATAACCTTGGGCATTATCTGCCACTTAGCAACTCCAGCAGGGTCTATCAATACTAACTGGTTATTATTATCTGACACATAATACACAGCACTTAAAAATGCATTCGGGTGATTGTGTTGTGTCAATCCAGTTTTACCGTCATACGTGGTTGTCCACATATCCGATACTGTTAAATCTAAATCTTCTAATCCTGAATACTGCACCCACTTCTTAGCAGTCCTAATTGCCCTCTCTCGAATGAATTCAAATACAGGGTCTTTATGTACGCCATAAAGTTGGGGCGGTAACTCAGGTATTATTTGTTTGAGTTTATAGTGGTCACCACTCTTTCTATTTATTATAGTATTTAACAATTCACCATTATCGTCAGCTGCAAAATGGTCTTGTAATACTAATGTTGGGAATAACTCATGCTTTATCATGTAACCTCACAAATGCTTCTGCGTCCATAACCACCAATGGTTTAGACCGATTCCTCTTAATAACTACAAGGGGTTCATACCCTTTGCAGTTGTCCGTTGCCTGTTCGTATGCTTTCCATACGTTAACTGCTTCTTGGTTCTTACATTCTATACTATAAGGGAAAATATTTCTAGTCTGTTTTCCCATAATAATATCTTCACCCCCACTTCCCATAGGACGTGATTCTAAATCTTCGGGGTCAACGTCTAGTTCTTCTACTAGTAATTGTGCAAACCACTTCTGTAGTAATCTGCCTTTTGCTTTTGCACTTGAAGGTTTCATAATTTTATCGCAAGTAGTAATAGTATGGCGATTAACAATACCACGTTAAGGAACATGCCAATGCCAAGAATCGTATGATACCATATCCATCTTGTTTTATATGCATTGTCTATTGTTAGCTCATCAGGGTCAGGTTCTTTATAACCATCGATATCCTGTTCAGGATTTTGTTTCCATAATATTTCCCACCATTTCATTATATACCTCTTTCGTTAAACGTTAAAAAATTACTGAGACTCCGCAACCGCATCGGGATTCTTCATCGGGGTTGATGATTTCAAATGACTCATTGATTCCACGCACAACGTAGTCGAGGGTGGCATTCCGTAAGAAGGGTAAGGATTGCTCGTCAATCCGTATTGTAAATCTTCCGTAGTCAAACACGGTGTCGCTCTCTGCATTATCGAGGGGTTCGTTAAACTTAAATACGTACTCCATACCAGCGCACCCACCCCCAGTAAGACCAATCCGCACAACATGATTATCTCGTGTTTTTTCAATTAATTTTCCTATTGCTTTGTTAGTTACTTCCATGCATTTATTTAGACTCAAGCGCTTTCTTGGAGAGGAATGCATTCTGCGATTCTTTCTTTGGTTTAATCTCAGGGTCAACCCAAGGTTCGGGTTCCTCTATGTCTTGGTCTTCGGGGACATATAGAAAGTTTATATTAGACCTATTGCAAGTATCCATTGCATCATCTAAACTCTGCACCATTGCCTCACCACCTAGATTAAAGGAAGTGTTAAAGATAATCGGACAACCTGTTTCTTCATGCCATGCTTTAATTAAATTGTAGTAGTTCTTGTTCTGTTCTTCGGTTACTGTTTGTATACGACAAGTGTAGTCATGGTGAACGATACTTGATATCTCGTGCACCTTCTCTTCCTTTACCTTAATAGCATAGCTCATGTAAGGTGACTCTTTAAGAGTTTCAGTATGGAAGTATTCGTCAAAGTATTCTAACAACATAGAACCAGCAAACGGTCTAAACTCTTCACGTTCTTTAATACTGTTTACAATTTCTTTTGCAAATGGATTCGTAGGGTCGAACATTAATGAACGGTTTCCTAATGCACGAGGGCCGATTTCTGCTTCTCCCTGAAAGATTGCTACCATTTGTTGTTCACACAATTTTTCAATTGCTTGTTGCTGTTTACGAATAAGAAACTTACCTTCACCAAACTGAATCATACTGAATACTCCTTCTCCCGATAGAACGTGTTCTTAACGCAAGACCCGATAGCAGTACCACCGTCATGTGCACAAGGGTCAACAAAGAATTCTACATTCGGGAATAACTTTAGATACTCATAGTTTGCAACACAGTTCAGTGCGTATCCACCTGTAAGAATAATACGATTGCATTCGGGTTTATAATCAAGTGCTCTTTGAATTAGGTTTGCTGTATGTTCTATTGTACTTCGTTGTAACATACCACTCAGTGTGTTCTTTCCCCAGTGGTCGCCGTTGTTAATGTCATAGTCTAAACCATAACTTGCCATACCCATAACCTTACCAGCAGCTCGTCCATATTTGTCAAATCCTAAAACCTCAGAGAGAGTGCTGAACTTCATTCCTTCGGATTGTTTACTGGATAGGTCAACGTCAAAACTACACAAATCGTCCATACCGAATACTTGGTCATGGGCAAAATATTGATTGTCCCAACAACCAACCCTGTCACTTATCAGTCTAGCATTAGATAGGTGTTTGTATAATGGGTCAATGTCTTGCTTACTTAGATAATAGATAGATTCTATTTCTTGGTATTGTGGATAGAGTTCATAAAAGAATTGTGAACCACCACCGTCACAAACAATTGCTAATGCGTCTTCAAATGGTGAGAGATATAAACCACACAATGCGTGGAATAAGTGGTGTTCGTTTTGTAGAAAATCAAACTGTTCAATACCTAATTGATTAGCGATAGGTTCATTAGTACACATATCTAAATCATCGCCAACATGGTCAATGTCATTCTCTTCGTTATACTCTATCTCAGGGTCAACCACTCTTTCCATTAATCGCATAACTTTTTGGTCACCGTCTTCGGCGTGAGGAAGTAAAAACTTTTCACTTGCTTCTTCCCAACGGTCACGTGATAAAGGTTCTGCTTTAATAAACCCACGTAGGTCATCAAAGAATGCTCTGTCTACTAGATAGTTTGAAGGTTCATACTTCCAGTCATAAATTCTTCGGTCATAGGAAACGAATCCAACTTCGTCCCAATCCTTTTCTTGAGTTTCATTCACCCATTCAATCGACTTCCAATTATCGTGACCAATTTTAATTCTTTGTTCATTCTCCCTATATGGGTCTTCGGGATATACACAGGAAGGCACCCAATGTTTGTCCCTACGCCAACGTGCTTCTTCCTGAAACCAATCAATCTTACCATCTGTCATTTGACAGATACTTGATTCGTGCGATGTGTTAATGCCTAAAACTTTCACTTCTCGTCCTCATTCAACAACACAGGATTTTTCTCTGCGTCCTTGTGGTGTTGTTTTAATAATTTAAGTAATACGATTCTCTCGTCCCATGGTAGACGATTAAAACTGTTGATGATTTCCATGTAAATTGTATTGTAATCTTTATCCATAATAAATCACTGGTTAATAAAAAAAGGGTAGACCCGAAAGCCTACCCTTTATTTAGTTCACCTTCATAGGGGCGGAAACAGTTTACACACATGTCGTGTAAGAAATTGTGGACTTGGTGTTGTTTCGTTTCCGTTATCCCTACTCCCAGTCACTTAAGAAGCGTAAGCGTTCTCAGTGCCAAGAACTGCTTCAATACCTGCGGTAATGATTGCAGCTGAAGGTGTTCCCAACCTATAAAAGGTTTTTCCACCAACGGTGTTCACATAGATTACATGACCTTCACTCTTAAGAGTGTCAATCATTGCTCTAGGTGATGTTAGGTCAAAACGATTACGGATTGTAGTCCATGCAACGTTTTTCCCACTCGATAGAAGGTTGAGTACCTTCTGCTTTTTACTCAATCTAGCTGTCATAATATCTCCTATGTTTTCGCTTATTGAATATCCATTATACTACAAGTACAATGAAACCGTCAAGAGTGTTTTTAAAAATTATTTAAATTTCTTAAAAATGACCTCACCGCCTTTTGGTCATTACACTCACAAATCATTTTACTTCCATACTGTTCACATACCTTTACTTCATCTTTGTAGCACGTCACATACTCAGGTGCTTGGTAATGGAAAGCATTGCCTCCACCACCAGTTGAACAACCTGATATTAGTACGAGCCCGATGAATAAGATAATTGCCATAGCGATTGATTGTCGAACTTCTTTATTCTTCATCATCGGTAATAATTATTTCTCCTTCGTCTTCAAACATTACTTGATAGGTTCGAGGAAGAGTTATTGCCACCAGTTCACACAGTGCGTCATAGGTTCTCGCAAAATCTCTTAATACATTGATTCTTTGTTTGATGTCTAATGGCACAGGGTTAAGTTTCAGCAATTCTTCTTCCAGTTCGTCTAGTTCAAACTGCAATTTCAGTCTCCTTTATTTGGAAATAAACTTGACCAGTATCGCCTTGTTTTACTTCTAGTGTGTCTCCTAGATTTATTTGAAGTTGTTCTAGGGTCAACTCTTTATCCATAATAATAACATCGTCCTTCCTCATGAATTTGTAATCCACAAATGTCACACCTCTAGGACGCTCAGCGTTGTGAGCTATACTCATGGTATTTGTCTCCTATACCCAGTTCGCAATTATGTATAGTAGTAATCCCACAGGGACTAACCACTTAGCTAACGTCCAACCGATACGTGCAAATGCCATGACCATTACTATGACCAAACCAATTGTAATACCAATTGAAAGAAGCCACCATATATAGTCAAATACTTCCATATTACTTGTAAGGTGATTCCATATTTCTAAAAGAAATGCCTTATCATTCTCCGTCAATTTATTTTCCAATATCCTTAATGTTATTCTTACCGATAACTTGGTAAGCACCCTTGTTGTATGCTGGTGCTATGGTGTACTGTTTGCTGATTTCCTGTTTCTCTTTTTCCCATTCCAAATCTGGGCCAGTTCCAGCACCTGAACCTCTAGTCGATGTATGACTAGGGATTATAACTTGTTCTTTGTAACCTTCGGGATATGCTCTGTCGAATGTCTTCTTCGACTCAGTTATAGCATGTCGTTTCTTCTGCTTCCACGCATTCGTCTTTCTTCGCTTACCATTGGGCCCATACTTCATTGACCCACTCATATTCATCATACCCATACTACATTG
>MDSW01143825.1_pt1 | contig 16960 bp, 19 predicted proteins | sample 811171 | NCBI WGS metagenome assembly MDSW01 (sample SAMN05326641, study PRJNA326480) | marine metagenome | isolation source: seawater | place: Atlantic Ocean: North West | collected 2012
AAAAGAACCTGAATTGTTGCGCCTGCTGCATACCAAAATGGACCACTTACACCATAAAGATACGCAACTGTTGAGGATTGAAGTAGTGTTGCCGCCCATGTCCAGGCAGATACAATTGCTGCTGCAGTTAATCCTGTCTTGATAACTCTACCAGCAGTGTTAAAGAACTCGGAATTTTGTACGTGACCAAGATACTTCTCTTCAATTTTAATTTCAGCTGAGATAATACCAGCAAAGACCATTCCTAGCCCTACAACAATAAACCAACCGATAGATTCGTCCAGAACTTCACCAAGTACAAACTCACCTTCAATAACTCCAGCGGCTTCTGCAGATGGTGTTGTTAGAAATATACTAGACCCAACTGCAAATGCTAAGAGCACTACTAACCAGCTAATTTTCAACAGAATTTCTGACGAATTGTAGTAATTAAAGCTGTTGCTAGGGGTGTTTCAAAAAAAATCTTATATAGATCCAATTTCTGCTCAAGTAGTACAAAAGTTAGGCACTATGAAATTTTTACATTGGCACTATGACAAAAATATAGTATGCCTTAAATATAATAATTTACGAATCAAAAAAAGTGGTCTCAGCCATACCAGCTGATTTTCAACGATTCGTGGGTAGGACTGAGACCCATTCTATAATATCATAATTAAATAAAAGAATTTGGATCCCTGATATCCAATAATCATGCATTGATTTTTTACCACTAGAAGTTACCTAATGCCTACCTTAAATTTTCTTACCTACTATAATAAAGTAAATGCCATATGATTTCGAAAAAATAAAAAAACCACACGATATCATGCCTACACTATGGATGTTTGTTGGTTTAACAGTTTTAGTTGGTTCAATAATCGGAAAAACAATTGCAACCACAGATATCCCAGTTCAGTTTTTAAAATAGTAGGATTTTACCTACTTTATGGACTATGAAGCCACCGATATGAAAATCCTTGAGCTCATAAATCGTGGACAAAATACATTTGGTGCCATGAAAACTCTTCTAAAGCTAAAAAATGAAGAATTAGAAAAAACACTAGATATTCTAGATCAGACTAAATTGGTTACTACAGGCACAAAAACTGGTCTTTTAGGTCAGAAAAAAATTATCATAAATATCACTGAAGCAGGAACGAAAAAGAATAATGAGTACATAGAAATGCTAGCCAAAAAATGGCAAGAAATGCTAGATCTGGCTATTGCAGGTGAACGAGCTACTCTTGATCAAATGATTGTGGACAACCCATTTTTGGTCAATACCATGGTATTTTTTGGCGTAACTGACTTACCTACACTAAGTAGATTAAACCTAAGATTTCTGCTAGAAGGTAAACACCTATGCTATGAATGCAAAAAAGAACTCAAGAGATTCTCACAAAAATTCTCAGTCTCTGATGTGAGAAAATTTAATTTCAAACTTCCAAGAGGAATGACCACCAGAGATGACCTATGTGCTGATTGTTTTAACAAATTACCTCCCGCCCCAATGAGTGATTAGTCAGATCTTGCTCTGCGTTTTTTAATAATTTTAAACGCAACTCGTACTATCAGTAATGATGCGACAATTATTATAGAAATTGTCCAGATGTCTGATACTTCTTTATCCTCTTGCTCTGCCTCATCTAGTGGTTTTGAATCAAATTGCGTGCCAGCAGAAAATGGGTCAGTGTCTAAATCTGCATGAGCAAATGTGATGTATGGTATGATGGTCATAGTTAGTAAAATTAGGATGATATTTCGAAGTTTCAAACTATTTTGTGCATGAGTTGATGAATTTAATAGTTTGTGAGATTAGTCAAAAAATCCTGTGGTTGCAAGAAACAGCCCAATTACACTGAATATCACTATAATAAATCCCATAACTTGTTTGTCATTGAACCTAGTTATGTCTGGCATATCTTACGACCTGTGCTTTCATTTTTTAAGGTTATTATTTTGGATGTGAGCAAAGTTCTGCTAGTACACCTTCAAGTGATTTTGGATGAATAAATGTAACCTTGGTGCCGGCAGAACCAGGTCTGACTTTACCTAGGAACTGAATTCCACAGCCTTCCATCCGTTCAACCTCACCGTCAATGTCATCTGTTTCTAATGCCATATGATGAAGTCCTTGACCTTTTTTATCTAAAAATTTCTTAATTGGACTATCGTCTTTAGTTGGCTGCATGAGCTCAATTCTTCCATTCTCCATAGGAATTATTGCAACTCTCACACCTTCAGATTCAACTGTCTCGAATTCAATTTCATCTATACCTAGTGCTTGTTGATACACCTTGGCAGATGCATCTACGTCATTTACTGCGATTGCGATATGGTCAATTTTCATTAGAAAATCTCCTTTGGTCTATACTCACCAAATACTTCACGGAATGTATTACTAATTTCACCAGTTGTAGCATATGCTTTAACAGAATTAAGTATGTATGGCATCAAGTTCTCATCTGATTCTGCTATTGATTGCATCTTTGATAGTGCTTTTGTAGTCTTTTTGTTATCACGTGACTTACGAAGAGCCTTAATGGCCTTCTCCTGCTTTTTGCCTAACGAATCGTCTATTCTCAAAAGATTCTGTTTAGCTTCTACCTCATCAGCAAATTTATTCACACCGACAAGGACTCTTGAGTCATCATCAACTTCTTTTTTTAACCTGTATGCATTTTGCCTAATTTCTGCCTGGAAAAATCCTTTTTCAATTGCCTTGAGTGCTCCTCCCATCTTGTCAATCTTTTTGAGATATTTCCATGTCTGTTCTTCTATCTCGTCACACAGTTCCTCCAAGTAATATGAGCCAGCCATTGGATCAACGGTTTTAGTTATGCCGCTTTCATATCCTACAATCTGTTGAGTCCGTAGGGCAATCTTTGCTGATTCTTGCGTTGGAAGTGCCAATGCTTCGTCTCGTGAATTTGTATGAAGCGATTGAGTTCCACCCAATACAGCAGCCATCGACTGTACTGCGACACGAACTATATTGTTGTCAGGTTGCTGTGCGGTAAGTGATTCACCACTAGTCTGTGTATGAAATTTTAACTGTAAAGATTTTGGGTTTTTTGCATGAAATCTCTCTTTTAGTATTTTTGCGTAAATTTTCCTTGCTACCCTGAATTTTGCTACTTCTTCAAAGAATTCAATTGTACAACAAAAGAAGAATGATAATCTTGGCGCAAAATCATCAATTTTTAGCCCCCGGTCAAGACATGTCTGTATGTACTCAATTGCATTTGCCAATGTAAAGGCAATTTCCTGTACGGCCGTTGAACCTGCTTCCCTAATATGATACCCTGAAATTGATACGGGATACCACTGTGGTACCTCAGTTGCACAATATCCAATCATGTCACCGATTAATCTCATAGATGGCTCTGGTGGATAGATGTATGTATTTCGTGCAACATACTCCTTAAGAATGTCATTTTGTGTTGTTCCACGAAGCTGTTTACTTGAAAATCCTTGTGATTGACCAACTGCAATGTAATAAGCTAACAGTGTTGATGCTGTAGAATTGATTGTCATCGATGTGGAAACATTCCCTAATTGAATTCCATTAAAAACTGTCTGCATATCCTTTAGTGATGATATTGAAACCCCTACCTTTCCTACCTCACCCTCTGCTTGTGGTGAGTCTGGATCATGACCAATTTGTGTTGGTAAGTCAAAAGCCATAGAAATCCCAGTTTGGCCTTTTTCTAACATAAACTTGTATCTGGCATTACTCTGTTTTGCATCACCAAATCCTGCATACTGTCGCATAGTCCAAAATCTGTCGCGATACATTCCAGCGTGTATGCCCCTAGTAAATGGGAATTTTCCAGGTTCTTCTTTACTTGATTTTGTTGGTTTTTTGTAGAACTGCTTTACAGGTATGTTAGAATCAGTTACAATCTTCTTTTCTGTTTTTTGTTTTTTTGCTACCATAATTCATCACTTTAAGATGCCCTTAGTCAACTTGTCTGCAGCCTCAAATGGGTCCAATTTCTTGTCTTGAACCTTTTTGAGATAAGTGGAAAATGACTTACTACTTGCAAGCATTGCTGAAATTTCTTTTGAAACGTTATTTAAAACAATATCTTGTAGTTCAGATTCTAACTGTACTTTAACTAAATCTTTTTTGGATTTTCTTTTTTGTGCCATCATTTCTTTAAGAATTTTTGCAAGTTCTTTAATTCCTTTATTCTTTTTAGCAGATGTTTTTAGAATTGTTGGTTGGTCTTGAGAATTTCCAATAAAATCCTGTATTGCCTGAAATAACTGGGAAGCCCCATCCAAATCACTTTTATTTACAAGATAAATGTCACCAATTTCTGTAATTCCTGCCTTGATTGTCTGAATACTATCTCCGGTATGAGGATTAAATGTAACTACTGTAATGTCAGCAATTTTGGATATCTCGATTTCTGTTTGTCCTGCTCCTACACTTTCAATAAGAATTGGATTAAATCCTGCATATTCTAAAATTCTAATACTATTTCTTACCGAATGTGCAATTGCACCTGTTGCACCTCGTGATGCAATACTTCGTATGTATGTTCCAGAATCTGTTGATTCAGTCATCCTTACTCTGTCACCAAGAATTGCTCCGCCTGTTACATGACTTGTAGGATCTACTGCAAGCACAGCGGGTTTTAATTTTAGTTTTCGCAATTCTAATGATAATTTGTTGATTAGTGATGATTTTCCAGCACCAGCTGGTCCTGTAATTCCAATGATTATTGACTTGCCTGCATTTTTGTATATTTTTTTAATTAATTTTCGTGCCTCTTTTGGATCATTTTCAACTATTGAAATTGCCTTTGCAATTGCTCCACGTTTTGCTTTTTTGAGGTCAGAAGTAAGTTCCATACACAAATCATGTGCTTTGGTTTAATAAAACGTATTACCTCATTTATACATCTGGAGCCATGAAGGAAAAAAAAGCCAAAAAAAGTGAAGAACATTTTGCTAATGATGATCCAACTGAATTTCCACATGATGACATGGAAGATATGGCTAAACAGGCTATGAAAAAATTCAAATCGCTAAACTCCTAGACTGATAAAGCTTAGACTAATTTCAAGAAAGATTTTAAAACAAACCATCAAAGTAACATTATGAAACAACAAACACAGACTCGTCGAATAAAAATCCTAGTTGCAAAACTTGGTCTTGATGGACATGACAGAGGTGCTCTTGTATTATGTAGAGCATTCCGTGATGCTGGAATGGAGGTAATTTATTCTGGTTTGTTTGCTACACCAGATAGAATTGCACAAATTGTTGAAGACGAAGATGTTGATGCAGTTGCCCTAAGCTTACTAAATGGTGCACATGGTACACTATTTCCAAGAGTTGCACAGCAATTGAAAAAACGAAAGATAAAAGATGTGTTGATTGTTGGTGGTGGTGTAATTCCTGATGAAGACAAAAAAATACTGGAGAGATCAGGCGTCACAGGAAATTTTGGACCCGGTACATCTTTGGAATTAATAATAGATCACATAACAAATGGTGTTTCTAAATTAAGAAAACTATAATCACTCAGTAGAGTCAGGCCACATCATCTTTCTCATCTGTTTTCCAACAGTTTCAATTTGATGATTGTCCAAATCTTTCATGTATTTATCAAATGCGGCTTTTCCTTCTGTTTGATAATTTTTAATCCATTCTTCATTGAAGGTTCCATCTTGAATCATTGTTAGAACTTTTTTCATTCTTTCTTTAGTATCAGAAGTCATTACCATGGGACCCCTAGTTAGTCCGCCATACCGTGCAGTCTCTGAAACGCGTCTCCACATTCCATTGATTCCATATCTTTGAATCATGTCAACGATTAATTTCAATTCGTGTAATACCTCAAAATATGCAATTTCTGGCTGGTAACCTGCTTCAACCAAAGTTTCAAATGCGTTAACTACCATTGATGCAGAGCCGCCACATAGGTCCGCTTGTTCACCAAACCAATCAGTTTCAACTTCTTCTTTGAATGTAGTCTGAATTAACCCAGCACGTGCACTTCCAATTGCTTTTGCAATTCCAAGTGTTCTATCCCATGCTTTGCCTGTTTTGTCTTGCTCTACAGCTACAATTGATGGTGTTCCAAAGTTTTGTTGGTATGTCTCACGCACCTTAGAGCCAGGCCCTTTTGGTGCAATCATGATTAAATCAACATTTTCTGGTGCATCAATCCACTTCCAGTAGATTGCTGCAGCATGTGAAAATGATAATGCTTTTCCTTCCGAAAGGTATGGTGCAATCTCTTCTTTGTACACTTTAGCTTGAACCATGTCAGGAATTAGAATATGAATAATGTCTGCCTTTTTTGTAGCATCAGATACTGACAAAACCTCATGACCATCATCCTTTGCTTTTTGCCAGCTTGTTCCTCCCTCTTTTAGACCAACGATAACATTTAGCCCAGAATCTTTCATGTTATTTGCCTGTGCATCCCCTTGTATTCCATAACCAATTACAGCGATCGTTTGGTCTTTAATCGTGTCAAGCGAAATATCTTCATCCTTCCAAGTCTGTGCCATATGCGTATCCATAGAATTGCAAATATAATCTATGAGATATAGATTATATCATGATAACAGAAAATCCAAAATTTTTGAAAATTCTCATAATATCCGCATTTGCAGTTATAATCCCCGCAAGTATAATAGGAATTAACTTCTACGAAAAAAATGTCTCAAACCCACGAATCTGGGAGAACTGGACATGTGATGAGATGGAACAATTTGCATTGGAAGACAAAGATGATAACCTAAATGATTATCAAGCAAGCAAATTTCATGAAGATTTAACAGAATGTTTGGGCAGATAATGATGATTTATGACATAGATTGTCTTAATTTGTGCTGACTCATACCAAGTTTTTTTCTCCCATCTTTGATTAGTTTCATTGCACAATCAAGTGATTCCTGATACGTATGCTCTGATAGTTTCCTTGAGCACAGATTACATAGCGGGTCATTCATACCTGTCATACCACTTTATAGTAAAAAAGCTCAGCGATCTGATGCATTAACTGATTTTTGTAGTTCTTCGAATGCAGATTGAACTTCAGTCACTGCTGCACCATCTTCTAATGTACTTACATCACCAATTTTCTCCTTGTTTGCAATTGCCTTAAGTAGTCTACGCATAATCTTTCCACTACGAGTTTTCGGAAGTTTTGACACAAAATAAAATTCCTTTGGAATAGCAATTGCACCGACACTATTTCTCACGGTATCTTTTAAGCTATCATTTAGTTTTTCATTAGAATATTCTACACCATCTTTTAAAACAACAAATGCAATAATTGATTCGCCCTTAATTTCATCAGGAATTCCACATACTGCTGATTCAGCAACGTTATCATTAGAAACTAGACTACTTTCAAGCTCTGCGGTTCCAATTCTATGCCCTGCGACTTTTAATACATCATCTGATCTTCCTAATAGCCAAAAGTATCCATCAGAATCACGTATTGCATAATCTCCTGGATAGTACATGTTTTCAAATTTTGACCAATAGACATTTTTGTATTTTTCATCATCTCCCCATAATGTCATTAACATGCCAGGCCATGGATTTTTTATTATTAGTGAACCCTTGGTGCCTGAATCTACGTCATTTCCATCATCATCTATAACACTTATGCTTACACCTGGAATTGGTTTTGTTGCTGAGCCTGGTTTTAAAATATTTGATTCTATTCCAGGTAACGACGAAATCATCATTCCGCCAGTTTCTGTTTGCCACCATGTATCAATTATAGGACAATGTTTTTTTCCAATTATATTGAAATACCATTTCCAAACTTCAGGATTTATTGGTTCCCCTACAGTTCCAAGTAATCTCAATGTTGATAAATTAAATGAGTTTGGTATGTCATCGCCAAATTTCATAAACATACGTAATGCAGTTGGTGTTGTGTAAAATATTGTAACGTTATATTTTTGAATTATATTCCACATTCTAGATATATCTGGGAAATCAGGTGCACCTTCATACATTATTTGTGTAGCACCATGTAGTAATGGACCATATGCTACATAACTATGACCAGTTACCCAACCAATATCAGCTGTGCAGAAATAAATGTCAGAATCTTTTATGTCAAATGCCCACTTGTACGTTGAGTGTAAATGTGTGAGATATCCACCTGTTCCATGCAAGACACCTTTTGGTTTTCCAGTAGTCCCAGATGTGTAAAGTATGTAAAGTGGATGGGTACTTTCTAATTGTTCTGCATCACAATCATCTGATGCATTTTCCATCAATTCTGACCATAAATGATCTTTTTCATTTAATGTAATTCCATTTTTTATTCTTTCAAAAACAATCACATGCTCTACAGAATTTGCCTCTGAAACAGCATCATCTACTATATCCTTTAACTTGATGATTTTACCTTTACGAAATCCACCGTCCGCAGTAATGACAATTTTTGACTTGGAATCTTCAATTCTGTCCTTTAATGAAGAAGAGCTAAAACCAGAAAATACTACTGTATGAATAGCACCAATTCGTGCACATCCTAACATCGAAATAATAATTTCGGGTATCATGGGAAGATAAATTGTAATCCTATCGCCTTTTTTGACTCCAAGTGATTTCAGAATATTTGAGAATTTTTTTACCTCAGAGAATAACTGCGAATATGATAAAGTTCTCTGACTTTCATCTTCACCTTCCCAAAATATTGCAATTTTGCTAGATTTATCCTTCTGGTGTATGTCAAGCGTGTTATATGACGCATTGAGTAATCCCCCCTCAAACCATTTGGCAAATGGTGGATTCCAATTTAATGTGTTATCCCAATGCTTAAACCAAGTTAGTGAATTTGCTTGATTATCCCAGAATTCAATAAAATCTTCCTGTGATGATTTCCTAATATCGGTAAAAGAATTTCCTAAGTTTATTTCAAAATCTTCTGATTCCATATGTGTACTTTAAAGAAAGTAATTAGTAAATGTTAAAAAAATTATAAAATTATTCAGAGCGCATACGTTTAAGCCATTCTGGTTCAGAGTCTGGCTTAGATTCATTCTTTCGCACCTGAGGTGGTAACATCATTGTAGGTGATGAGACATTATTTTCTTGTTTTGTTTCAGTTGGTGGTTCAGGTAAACGTGTCTCATTTGAAATTGTACTTTTATTTTCAGACAGATATGAAACAGCAGAATCCTGTATATGGTGAGATTCAGGTTCTGTAGGAATCACATCCTCAAGAGAAAGGTTTGCTAGTCTGGATTTGACTTTTGCAATCTCAGTTTTCTCGTGTTTCATATGTTGAAGCATTTCGTCAGTTTCTTTTTTAACTAAGTCGAATGTCTCTTGAGAAATCTCATTACTCTTACTTTGAACTTTTGCGTCAAAGAGCATAACTTTTACAGATTTAATTTCTGCATCGATTTCAACGACTCTTTCTTCTAATTCAGATTTGATTTCAGATTCAGTTTGTTTGAGCGATTGTAATTTGCTCTTATATTTTTCATGAATTAATTCTGCATCAGATTTCATTTTATCGTTGTCAGAGACAATTTCCATTAACGCAGATAGTCGACGGACAGTAAGCTCCTTTTCTCGGAGTAGACGTTGTGAGTCCATACGCCATTTTGGAATGAAAATTACTACTTCTGATTGAATTACAAGCTGGGAATATGGCACTTGTTTTAAACATCCTGACCCACAGTTAATACCAACTGTTTGTGTTGAACCGTCGATATCAGTCGTCGTGCCTAAAATTTTACCCATTGGGGCACCGTACATATCTTTTACAGGCTTCCCAATGATCACAGCGTTGTTATCACTCATGTCGAATAGTTTATTGTTTCATATAACCAACAAAGTGTTAACAAGCTTAGAATTTTTAGTAGAAAGAAATTAACAAAATAATCACGCTAGGCACAAGGTTTTAAAATTAATTAAAAAATGATAGAATATATTGATAGAAAAAGATGAAGTTGGAGAAATACTTGCATTTCTTTCAGAGTACTGGACAAAACTAAAGAATGATCCTGGTAATGATGCAATGAAAATGCTACCAAGTAAATTTTGGATGAAATCACTTGGAGGACCAGTGGGAAACAAGGATGGACCTAAAGGTAGATGGATTACTACATTGATGTACACCGAAGATCCAGAAATGGATAACGCATTCAAAGAAGTATTAAAACGCTGGCAATCAAAAGGACAACAGACAAGTACTGAACTCCCAAAGAAATCACCCGATCTAATTCAAATCAAAAGAGAATAAGATTAATACCGATTAGAAGACTTGGAATGTGTTGTCAAAGTTTTCCAAAAATGAAAAGAAAAAATTAATCAAACATTTTTCCAATACTGAAAATTCTGTTTTTGCAATTACTACACCAAAACAAGTTGACCGCGGTGCATTGATGTCAAGATATAGTAGAACTGATAAAGATATGAGAAGGGTTTTTCTTGATGAATTTCTGAAAAATAAAAATAGAGGTGAAGAATTCTATACAAGGGTTTTACTAGAATATGGTGATGATTCAGTTGCTGAATTAGGTAGTGCACAAATTGCAATTGAAGGTATTTCAAATATTGCGGTAAAAAAAATTGAAGATAGAAGAATTGGTTTTTCTTATTTAGAAAAATCCTCAAGATACGTATCATGGGATAAAAAAATTAATGGTAGATACAAATTTTATCGTGAACCTACAATAATGAAATCAAGACATGCTGATAAATACTTAGATGCTTGTAATTTAGATTTTGAAGTTTATACAAAAAATATTCAACCAATGTTGAAACTAATTCGTGAAAAAGATTCAATTGATAACTATACATTTAGAGATAAGTCGGGAAAAGAAAAAAAATATTCTCAACTAACCGATCAAGATAGAATAAAATCAGCAGGTAGGATATACAATGCTGCAACAAAAGCTAAAGCACTTGATGCACTAAGAAGTTTGTTACCTGCATCAACATTAACAAATGTTGGGATCACTGGAAATGGTAGAGCATTTGAATATCTTCTTACAATACTTTATAGTTCAGAATTAAACGAAGAGAGAAATCTTGCATCACAAATCAAGCGTGAACTAGACAAAACCGTCAAGTCATTTGTTAGAAGAGCTAATGATAGATATGGGAAAGCTCTTCAATTATACCTTGTAAACATTAGAGAAATTTCTCAGAAATTGAGTAAAAAGCATGCAATTGGAGTACCTAGGCGTGGAAACAAGGTGAAATTAGTTGAATGTGAAACTGAGCCAAATTCCATAAACAGCATAATTACAGGACTAATCTATGAACAGTCACCAAGTATATCATTTGCAGAAATACAAAAAAATGTCAAAAAAATTAGTTCAAGAGAAAAAAGAAAAATTATTAATGATTTAGCTTTAATTCGAAAAAATAGAAGGCATAGACCACCACGCGCATTTGAAATGGTAAATTATACATTTGATCTAGTTACAAACTATGGAATGTTTAGAGACTTTCATAGACACAGAGCATTAACGTTAGAAAGACAATTATTGACAACAGACAATGGTTTTGATACTCCAGACGAAATTATGGAATTAGGAATACAGAAAGACTTCAATGATTGTATGAATTCAACAAACAATGTTTTTAATTTACTTAGAAAAAAAAATCCAGTCCAAGGACAGTATGTAGTTAATTTTGCATACAATTATCCATATTTTATGAATATGAATCTACGTGAGGCAACACACCTTATTGAACTTAGAACTGTACCGCAGGGTCATCCTGATTATCGAAAGGTTGCACAAAAAATGTTTCATTCAATTAAAAAGAAACATCCAGTTTTATCTGAAATAATGAAATATGTTGATTTAAATGAATATGAATTAGAAAGATTTGAATCTGAAAAACGTAGTGAAGAAAAAAGGAATAAAAAATGACATATAAAATATCTAAAACTGATGATGAGTGGAAAAAACAATTAACAGAAGAACAATTCAAAATCTGTAGAAAAAAAGACACAGAACGACCTTTTACTGGAATCTATAATGATTGCAAAGAAAAAGGTACGTACAATTGTTTGTGTTGTGATGCAGAGCTTTTTTCGTCTGATACAAAATTTGATTCTGGTAGTGGTTGGCCTAGTTTTTTTAAATCACTCGATAATGAAAATATAGAATATGTAAAAGATACTAGCTATGGCATGGAAAGAATAGAAGTTAATTGTAAACAATGTGGCTCGCATCTTGGTCATGTTTTTGATGATGGTCCTCAACCAACAAATCAAAGATACTGTATAAACTCTGCTTCCTTAGATTTGAAAAAAAGTTAAACTAAATAATACAACAATAGTGGCGAAATTATGAGAATAATACTATGCGGATTTGGTGTTGTTGCACAAAGTCTAGCAAAATTACTTGAATCAAGAACATCAGATCTATATTCAAAATATGGCATGAAGCCACGAATAGTTGGAGTTTTTGACAGTAAGGGTTCTGCATACAATAATTCTGGATTAGATCTGAAAAAATTAATTAAAGCAAAGAAAGAATTTGGAAGTGTTAGAGCATATGATAAATCACAGAAAATAATTTCTGGACTGGATATTATAGAAAGTGTTGATGCAGATGTATTAATTGAAACCACTGCCAGTAATTACAATGATGCAGAGCCGGGAATGAGTCATATCATAGCAGCTATGAAAAAAGGACTTCATGTAATCTCTGTCAATAAAGGTCCACTTGCATTAGCATTCCCATCTCTTATGGAACTTGCAACATACAATCAAGTCTTGTTAAGATTTAGTGGAACCGTAGGTGGAGGAACACCAATACTTGATTATGCTAAAAACAGTTTACGTGGGGAACGAATTGTTTCATTTCAGGGAATTCTAAATGGTACAACAAACTACATTTTAACAAACATGGGAAATGGACTTTCATTTGATGATGCATTATCTGACGCAAAGAAAAAAGGATACGTTGAAGCTGATGAATCACTTGACTTGGATGGATTAGATGCTGCAGCAAAATTAGTTATTCTAGCAAATTGGATTATGGGATTAAAGGTTACAATGAAAGATATAGAAAAGATAGGAATTCGAAAATTGACATCAAGAGACATTAATAATGCTGCAAAAAAATCTTGTTCAGTTAAACTCATAGCATCATGTGATGATAAACTCATAGTTAGCCCTATAGAAGTAAAAAATGATGACCCATTATGTGTGGATGGCACACTAAATGCGATATCATTTACTTCTGAACATTCAGGAACTCAGACCATAATTGGAAGAGGTGCTGGGGGCATAGAAACTGCTAGTTCAATCTTAAGAGACTTGTTAGATATTAGAAAAGAGATTTCAAAAACTTGAAAACAAATCTGATCTCAAAAAGTGAAACATCGGATATTCTTAAACTGATATCCAAAAAATGGAAACTAGAAATTCCAAGGGTTAAGAATCTTAAATCACATTATGTTGATAATGATTCACAGATATTAGTTGGGGAAAATTTCAAAATCCTTAAACTGAAAGATGAATTTATTCCATTCTTAAGTGATGTAACATTACTAGAAAGTTTTCCTAGTGTCACAGTTGACATGGGTGCAGTAAAATTCATGTGTAATGGTGCAAATGTTATGAGACCTGGAATTAATAATCATTCAGAATTTTTGAAAGATGATATTGTTTGTGTTATTGAAGAGTCACAACACAAATACTTAGCTGTGGGAAAATCACTAGTAAATAGCTCAGATATGAAAGACATGCAAAAGGGTGAAGTAATAAAAAATTTGCACTATATTTCAGACAAGTACTGGGAAATTAGTAAAACAATTTAAGATCAGTTAACTTTTTCAGTAAACTCTTGAATTCCATCCTTGTTGACTACTAAAACATCAATTCCATCACCACTGAAGGAATCTCTCATAGTTGCAGAACGAACAGCTTTAGTTGCTAATTCAACAGCATCTTTCTCATTCATATTGTCTTTGAATTGAGGGTCTAAAACACCTAATGCCATTTCAGCACCAGTTCCAACTGCTGCATATTCATCAGGTAGAACAGAACCTAATGGATCTAATGTGTATATTGTTGGTTTGTCAACTACACCACCAACTATTACTTGAGTCAATAATGGAAAGAATCTTCTTTCATACATCATGTTTGACATCATTTTTGCAATTGTGTTAGGAGGAACTTCACGTTTTAATTCCATCTTTCTTATTTTTGCTAACGCAGAAATTTGCAATGATAATAATTGCATGTCAGCCACAAGACCAGCACATGTTGCACCAACTTTTGGAGTTATAGGGAATGTCTTTTTTGTAGTTTTACTAACTAGAAAATTTCCATATGCTATACGACGTTCACTAGCAAACACAACACCCTCATCAAATGTAATACCAACGGCAGTTGCTCCGGGCATATACATTGCAGACATAAAGTTTCTCATTTTGAAGATAATAAAAGTCCTTTCTAAATTTGCGCATAGCCTTGCTTAAGAATATTTAAAAAATAGAAGATCGTCAATTTGCCGAGTAACGCTTTAGCGTGATACACGCGGTCAACGTTTCTGACTAACTACGATCAGTTTAACGACGACGTTTTTTTCCGCCTTTGGCAGCTTTACGTTTCTTACCGCCACCGCCACGTTTCTTGGCTGGTGCTTTTCGCTTTGCTCCGCCTTTCTTCTTACCGCCGCCGCCGCGTTTCTTACCGCCGCCGCCACGTTTCTTGGCTGGTGCTTTGCGTTTTGCTCCGCCTTTCTTCTTGGCTGGTGCTTTGCGTTTTGCACCGCCGGCTTTCTTCTTGGCTGGTGCTTTACGTTTTTTGCTACCACCGCCAGCAGCTCTCTTTCTCTTACGTGCTGCTTTCTTTGCTGCTGCTGCACGTTTTGCTTTAGCTGCTGCGGCTCTTCTTTTTCGAGTGCGTGCTGCTTTTTTAGCTGCTGCGCTTCTCTTTGCTTTTGACATAGCCATATAATTCCGAAAATAACTTGTGTGTTATATTATACAAGTTACTACTTTTTACATAATTAGTTTAATTTTATACAGTTAATTTTTATTTTTTGATCGTGAAAAATTTTCTAATAAGACACAAATACATTTTGTTGTCTTTTTTAACAGATCGATTTTTGCAAATTCATTTGGTGAATGCATTCCACAAAAAATGTATGATGAACCAATAGAAATACATGGTGCATTTAGTGCGTGAACAAATGAATGCATAGGTCCAGTTCCTGCATTAGATAAATTCAAAACATAATCACCAAAAATTTCTTTTGCACTATCACATGTTACCTTAACAAGAGATTCATTTGGACTGATTCTTGCTGCCGCTTCAGCATTCAAAATGGTGATCTCAATATCGTTAAAACCATTATTTTTCAAATGTTTTCGTAGCAATGTGGCCTGTTTTTTTGGATCCATATTTGGAACCAATCTAAAATCAATTTTAGCCCTTGCCTTGGACGGTAAAACAGTTTTTGCGCCATCACCTGTATAACCAGAATCAATACCGGCAATATTGCATGTTGGGCCAGACACTAGTGCTTTTTTTGCTTCTAGGTTATTTTTTCCACCAACAAAATCTTTTACTCCATATTCTTTTTTGAAATCATTGGAATTGAATGGTTCTTTTTTAAGTATGTCTAAATCATTTTTTGTAAGTGGTAAAACATCATCGTGCCAACCATTTATCAAAATTTTACCATCGCTACTGCGTAATGTTTTAAGGGCATCAATCAACCTCCATGCAGGATTCTTAATTATTACTGCAAAGCTGGAATGAACGTCTCTTACTGATTCTTTCACGCTCAATTCAACATAAAGTAAACCTTTCATGCCAAGTCCAACAATAGGGCGATTTTTTGTATCAATATATCCAAATTCCCAAATCACTGCATCACATGAAAATTTTTTCTTAAATTTTTTTAGATACTGATCAATATGTTGACTACCATTTTCTTCTTCACCTTCAATTATGAATTTGATATTACACGGTACATCACCATGAATTTTGAGATGAGACTCAACTGCCTTGATTCTAGTTATTAATTCTCCCTTATCATCTGAGGCACCACGACCAAAAATTTTGTTACCAACAATTTTTCCACTAAATGGACTATGTTCCCATAATTCTAATGGTTCTACTGGTTGAACATCATAGTGATTATAAAATAGTAATGTCTTGTTTGGGTTTTTCTTAGACTTCACTTCTCCATATACTACAGGTGCAATATTTTTTCCCAAACGAAGTATTTCTGATTTTATTCCAGATTTCTTTAACATTTTAGAGACAAGTATTGCACACTCGTCTATTCCTTCATTTGTAGCTGAAATACTTGGTTGGTGGATAAGCTTCTGTAAATCAGATAAAAGATTTGGCATATTCTTGTCCACGTAACTTAATAATTTATTTTTAGTTTTCATTTTATTTTATCGAACGTTTTTGATACATATGGTAATGCATTAATAAGATCACTTGCAACCATATGAGTTCCAATTTCTTTTTGCACATATTTTCCACAGAGTCCATTAAGATATGCTGCAGTTGCTGCAGATTGTAACGAGTTTCTATTTCTAGCAAGTAATCCAGATACAATTCCAGATAATACATCACCTGTTCCACCTACAGTCATTGCAGATGAATCAACCTTGGAATTTTGAAATGTTCTTTTTCCATCAGAGATTATATCAGTTTGCCCCTTTAGTAATATTGTAACAGAGTATTTTTTGGCAATTTTTTCTATAAATTTAGCATGGTTTTTTTTATCATGTGGAAGTTCTTCCCCAAACAATCGGTAGAACTCGCCTGAATGAGGAGTGACAACAACATTTTTGCCTTTAATTAATGGGAGAATCGATTTTACTAATGCACTTGCATCTAATGATAGTCTAACGTCCATATCAAGTAATGATTTTACAAGAATCTTTAGTGCTTCTATATCCTGAATTGCTAATCCCATTCCAATAGTTGCTGAATCCAAATCTTTAGGAATCTGTCCTAGTAATTTGTTTACACCACCTC
>MDSW01146660.1_pt1 | contig 16960 bp, 19 predicted proteins | sample 811171 | NCBI WGS metagenome assembly MDSW01 (sample SAMN05326641, study PRJNA326480) | marine metagenome | isolation source: seawater | place: Atlantic Ocean: North West | collected 2012
GATAACTATCTAATTTTTCTTAAAAGTATTTTTTTAATTTTAATAAAGAATAACTTCAAAATACCTGAAGACTGGATCAGTAAAAAAATATTGAAGCTTGAAAATTATCAAGGTGATATTCCTGAATTATCATTAAAAATTTCACAAATAAGAACATGGACATATATTGCCAATCATCATTCATGGTTTATAAATCCATATTATTGGCAAGAAAAAACGCAAAAAATAGAAAACCAATTATCCGATAATTTACATGACGGTTTAACAAACAAATTTATAGACTCATCTTCTAGACACTTTATTGGTAATTCATTAGAAGAGAAAATAGAAAAATTAGAAATCTCAAATAAAAATGAAATCATTATAGATGGCAAAAAATATGGCAATATTAGCGGATTTGACTTGTTTCTTGATAATAAAGATATTTCTAACTCTCTTTTTTTCATTAGTCATGTTAAAAAATCTACTAGAAATATGATTGAAGAAAAAATTGAGAATTTCTTAAATGCACCTAATGACTCAATAAATTTAGGTGATATTTCTAATATTAAATTAAGTGATACTGTATTTATATATTGGGGAGATGAAAAAATAGGAAAATTAATTAAGGGATCAAAAATTTATTTACCAATCGCTGAGGCCTTGAATTCAGAATTTCTATCCTCTGAAAAAAAATTATTAGTTTCATCAAAACTACAAAGTTGGATCGATAATGAATTACAAACTCAGCTTAACCCTATAAAGAACAAAATTAATGACGATATTCCATCTCAAGTAAGAAGAGTAATTTTCAATTGTTTTGAAAATCTAGGAACTTTTACAACAGATGATTATAAAGATTTTATTAAAAATATTGATCAACAAAGTAAATATTTACTTTCAAAACTTGGAATAAGAATCGGAGCTAAATTTTTCTTTAGCCCTAATTTATTGAAGAAAAGACCTATAGAATTATGTTCACTTCTATGGAAAATTTATTATAGCCCAACTCAAGATAGCTATTTACCTCTGCCTAAAGATGGTAGAGTTTCATTTACTTCAGAAATAAAAATGTCAGATAATTATTGGCAAAGCATTGGTTACATTTGTATTAACAGTTTTGCATTTCGTGTTGATGTATTTGAAAAAATTTTCTTTATCGCAAGACAGAAAATCAAAAAAGGCCCATTTTTGGAGTCTCCAGACTTGATGAATCCAATAGGATGCAATAGTGATCAATTAAAAGATATTTTAAATTTTTGTGGATTTACATCAATTAAGCTAAATAATGAAAAAAAACTTTATTTATTAAAAAAAATTAAATCATCAAAAATTTTAAATAGAAAAAATAAGAAAAACTTCAAAAAAAGAAATGATGTTACCAACAAAATTAAAAGTGATCCAAATTCTCCCTTTGCAGTTTTACAAAAACTTCTTTAAAGGAAATTCATAAAGGAAAAAATTGTTAAAAACATTAAAAAATATTTTTGAATCAAAGAATCAAGAAACAAACGCTAACGAAAGTGATAATTTAGAACTTTTATGTGGTTTAATGATTGAAGCAGCTAAAACAGATGGTATTCTTGATAATGTAGAAATAAGTAAAATCAAATCTATCCTGATAAATACTTTTGAGGAAAATTCAAATGAAGTAGAATCAATTTTAAATAAAGCAATTGAAAATATCGATTTTGATAAATCACTTCACTTTTATACATCTAGAATTAATAAGACATTTAGTGATGAAAAAAAAATACTATTGCTAGAAACATTATGGGAAATTATATTATCTGATGGAGAAGTTCATGATTATGAATCCAATTTAATTAGAAGATTATCAGGGTTATTATATATATCTGATGTAAATTCTGGAAATGCAAAAAAAAGAGCTCTAAATAAAACTTCAAGTTTAAAATGACTTATGTAGTTGATGAAAAATGTATTAAATGCAAACATATGGATTGTGTTGAGGTATGTCCAGTTGATTGCTTTTATGAAGGGGAAAATATGCTTGTTATACATCCAGACGAGTGCATAGATTGTGGAGTATGTGAGCCAGAGTGTCCTGTAGAAGCTATATTTTCTGATACAGAAGATAGTATTGAGAAATGGGCAGAATTAAATAGAAAATATGCCGAAATTTGGCCAAACATAAATCAAAAAAAAGAACCCCCTTCTGATGCTGAAGATTGGCAAAATGTAGAAAATAAATTTAAAAACCATTTTAGTGAAAAACCAGGAAATTAAATGAAAAATAAAAAACAAAATCAATTTAAAGTTGGAGAAATAGTTGTGTATCCAAAACATGGTGTTGGTGAAATCATAAAAATTGAAAATATGGTAATTGGAAGTATTAAGACTCAGTTTTATGTGGTTAAAATGGAACAATCAAAACTAACAATCAGAGTCCCCTTAGATAAACAAGAAGAAGTAGGCTTGAGAAAAATATCATCTAAAAAAATTATTGATGAGGTATACGACATTCTAAAATTAAAACCTAAGATTAGAAGAATAATGTGGAGCAGGAGGGCTCAGGAATATGAAGCTAAAATTTTTTCAGGAGATCCAATAAAAATCTCAGAAGTTGTGAGAGATTTATTTAGAAAAAATACTCAATCTGAGCAATCTTACAGTGAAAGACAAATGTTTCAAGTTGCAATTGAAAGACTTGCTAGAGAAGTAGCCGCAGTTGAAAAAACAGATTATTTTCAATCTACAGAAAAAATTGAAACTATATTGAACAAAAAGTAGAAATTTGGAAAAACAAAGTAACTTTATTGAACTTAAAAATGCTTCAAGAATTTGGGCAATAGGCTCTATACACTCAAATTTAAATGCTTTTAATTCAATAAAAGGTTTTATTTATAAAAATTTTAAAGAAAATGATAAACTAGTTTTTCTGGGCAATGTAATTGGTCTTGGTGAGAAATCTAAGGAAACACTTTCTAGCATAATAGAATTAAGATTTAATTTAATGTCAAAGTTTAAATTAAAACCTGAAGAAATTGTGTTCTTGAGAGGTGCTCAAGAAGAAATGATTAATAAGCTTTTGCAACTTCACATTGCTCCAAATCCCATTGAAATAATTAAATGGATGTTTGACCACGGAGTAGATAAAACTTTAAATTCATATGGTTTTAGCAGAGAAGAAATAATTAATATTGCATCTTCAGGAACGGTATCAATTTCCAAATGGACTTCAAAATTTAATCACACTTTAATTGATAATCCAGGACATAAAGAATACTTTTTAAATCTTAAACATGCAGCTTACTCTTCATCTAAAAAAATTCTCTTTGTTAATAGAGGAGTAGATATAACTAGACCATTATCTGCACAAAATGATTGTTTTTGGTGGGGATTTCAGAATTTTTCAAAGATAGATAAACCATACAATTCTTTTTTGAGGATTGTTAGGGGATATCAATCAAAACACTCCAATGAATTAGAACAAGCAAAAAATCAAATTATATGTTCTCTATTTAAGCAGCCGTTAGATAATAGTATTATTTTTGCAGGAATTTTTTCGGAAAATGGAGAAATTTTAGAATTATTTGAATCAATTTGATCTATTTTAGCTTTTTATACGTATAACAAAATATGACTGTCAAAAACTGGCAATTTAGCAATAATTTAATAGAATTTTCAAAAAAAGCAGGAATTTTGGAGAAAGAAGAAGAATTCTTCCTTATTGATGATTGGCGTAACAATAAAAACCCTAAATCACTCCAAAAAATTTTGAATGCTTATCTGCGTTTAGCTGTATCTTATGCAAGAAAATACTCTAGCTACGGTCTTTCAATAGATGATCTTATTCATGAAGGGGTCCTTGGTATTATGCATGCACTTGACAAATTTGATACGTCTAAAGATTTTAGATTATCAACTTATGCATCATGGTGGATTAGAGCTTCAATTCAAGACTATATATTAAAAAATTGGTCCGTAGTTAGAACTGGATCAACAGCTTCACAAAAAGCACTTTTTTTTAATCTTAAAAAAATAAAACAAAAAATAAACGATGTATCTAGAGAATATATGGGCCAAAATGAAATAAATGAAGTTGCAAATATGTTAAAAGTTAAATCTATAGAAGTTCAAAATATGGAATCTAGATTAACTGGTGGTGATTTACACCTCAACCAAAAAGTAGATAATGACAGTGAAAATGACCTAATGTCTTTGCTTGCTGATGAAAGAGAAAATCCTGAGGAAGTGTTTGAAGATTTTAATGACAACAAAGTAAAAAAAAATTACATCAATGCTGCTATTAATACTTTAAATGAAAGAGAGAGAAAAATTATTAAACTAAGAAAATTTAGAGAAAAAAGTATTACACTTGATGAATTAGGACAACTACTTAAAATAAGCAAGGAAAGAGTCAGGCAAATTGAGACAAAAGCGCTTGAAAAGCTTAAAAAATCACTTCTAGAGATTTCTCAACAGGATAAAGAATTTTTTATTTGATACTTGTTAATAATAAAATATTATATTTTTGTGAAATATTTTTTATTAACTTTCCTAATTGTTTTTACTTCTCTCAATATTAAGTCAGAGGGTTTAGATGTTTTAGGAGTAGGTTTATACGATGTTAAATTAGATGGGTCGCAAACTGATGAAGCTATTGATTTTAGATATGAAAGAAGATTTGATAAAACATTGTTCGACATTGGGCCTGAAGAGGACAATTTTTTCTTTTTAAAACCATTTGTTGGATTTGAATTTACGAGTGATTCGGCTTCATATTTTTTAACTGGAATCTATTTAGAGGATAACTTAGGTCAACTATTACAAGGAAAGGAAAACAATCTTATTTTTACTCCCAGTATTGGCGCCGGTTATTATGATAACGGATCAGGTAAAAATCTAGGAAATAATATTGAATTTAGAACATCCTTAGAGTTAAGTTATATATTAAAAAATAGAAATAGAATTGGCATATCTTTAAGCCATATATCTAATGCAAATATAGGTAAAAAAAATCCTGGTGTTGAAATATTAAGTTTTTCTTATCAAATTCCTTATTAATTTAGTAACAATTCTTTTTGCTTTACAAATTCAATTAATAACTTTTCAATTAAATCAATTTTTTCATCCTTAATATTCTGGTGAATTTTTGTTTTATAATCTTTGCTTTTTGGAATACCAAAAAAAATCTGTAAAATTGGACTAAGAAGTCGAAATATTGAATCTTTTCCTATTTTGGGTCTTATGTAGTTAAAATATTTTATTATAATTTCTTCGTTAATATTTGATATAAGTTTTTCTTGATAAAAAATATTGTCAACCTCTCTTAAAATAAAAGGATTATTTTGAATTAATCTACCAATCATTACTCCGTCAAATTCATTTGATAATTGTTTTGCTTTATCTAAGCTATCAATTCCTCCATTAAGTATAAAATTAATTTTAGGATATTGTATTTTTATTTTTTTAACAAAATTGTAATCAAGAGGAGGAATTGATCTATTGGCTTTCGGACTTAATCCAGTTAGAATAGCATTTCTAGCATGAACATAAATAATATTTATTCCACTTTTTACAACTTCATCTATAAACTCTTCAAAAAAATCGTAATTTAAATCTTTTCCTAATCCAATTCTGCACTTCAATGATGTTGTAATCTTTTTATTTTGAAGAGACTCTAAGCAATGTCTTACTAAATGTTTATCTTGCATTAAACAGGCACCAAAACTCCCCTTTTGAACAGCCTTACTTGGACAACCAACATTTAAATTAATTTCATTATAATTATAATCCAATGCTATTTTTGAACATATCTTTAAATCTTCAGTATCTGAGCCCCCAACTTGAATTGCTACAGGATTATTTTCATCATTTTCTATAATTAAATTTCTATTTTTTGAATGTATCATAGATTTCGATGCTATCATTTCTGTAAATAGAAATGATTTTTTAGACAGAATTCTATATAATTTTCTTGCATAGGGCGTTGTATAACCCATCATAGGTGCAATACAAAATTTTCTATCGTGTATGTGTATCATTTTTATAAAAATCAATTTATATAATAAAAAAAAATAAATTAAATGCCGATACCTAAATTTTTAATTAATAATTACAAAAATTGGAAGTCAAGTAATTACAACAATTCTAAAAGTCTTTATGATAAAGCTGCAACAAATAAACAAAAACCGAAAGCGATGTTTATTTCCTGTTGTGACTCGAGAGTAAATCCAGAGAATATATTCAAATCACAAATTGGAGAATTCTTTATACACAGAAATATAGCAAATATAGTGCCCCCTTTTAATAAAGAAAATGATACAACTGCTTCAGCTTTAGAATATGCAATTAAAGCATTAAATGTTCCACACGTTATAATTTTAGGACACTCGTGTTGTGGAGGAATTGAATATGGATACCAAATGCATACAAAGAATAAAGTAAATAAAGATTTAAAATCTGTTAACAAATGGATAAATCAAATAGGATCAATTTTTGAAGACTCAAAATATTTAAAAGACGCAGATGATATTCATTATTATGAAAAAGAAAATATAAAAAATTCTATTAATAATCTTTTGACATATCCGTATATACTTGATCTAAAAAAGAATAATAAAATTCAAATACATGGAATATGGTATGAATTAAATTCTGGAAAGATTATGTATTTAAATTATAAAAGTAATAAATTTGAACAGATAGATTATTTATAGGTATTTTCTTTACTAGGAAATATTCCAGCTTTTACTTCTTTATTAAATTTTTTTACAATTTTTTGTGACACCGTAAATAAATCTGCATATACTTTTACAAATTTTGGTGCTTTGTTTGAATTTAACTTTATTAAATCATCAAAAACTAAAACTTGCCCGTCACAATATTTGGAAGCACCAATACCGATTGTCGGTATTTTTAAACTATTGGTAATTTTTTTTGCGCAACTTTCGCTAACACATTCAAGTAAAACAGCTTTAGCTCCTGCTAATTCTGCATCAAGGGCAAGTTTATGTAATTTTTCCTGTTCTTCTTTTGTCTTCCCAACAGCTCTGATGTCTCCAAAATTTTCATAACTTTGTGGTGTTACACCAATATGTGCCACTAGATTTATTTTTTTTTCTGATAGATATTTAATTATTGGAAGTTTTGTTTTAGTTATTTCAAGTTTGACTAAGTCGGCTTTTGTGGCCTTTAAAAGACTATTTACATTATTTAATGCCTGTCTTTTGTTTTCATATGTTTTGTATGGCATATCAATAATACTTAAACTACTTTTAATTTTTTTTGTCACTGCATGACCATGACTTTTCATCATATCTAAAGTTACTTTTCTTGTATTTTTAAAGCCATAAAGAGTTGAGCCTAATGAGTCACCGATTAGAATAACATCTATATTTCCATCTAAGATAGATGTAATAGATGAAGAGTAAGAGGTTAGACAGCTAATTGAGGAATAATATTGTCTATTAAGAAGTTTAATAATTTTTTTTCTTTTCATTTAAATTATACTGATCTTGTAAGACCTCCATCAACTCGTATATTTTGTCCTGTAATATAAGATCCTTTTTCAGAAGCTAATAGTTCAACTAATGCTGATATCTCCTCAACTTTCCCTATTCTTTTTAGGGGTATCCTTTTTATAAACTCTTTATCGGTACTAAGACTATTAATAAATCCAGGTAATATATTGTTTATTCTAATATTAAATTTTGCATACTCATCAGAATATATTTTAGTAAAAGATGATAAACTAGCTCTTACTACACCAGATGTTGGAAAATCTTTTTCAGGCTCAAATGTAGCGTAAGTAGATATATTAATTATTGATCCATTTTTTTGTTTTTTCATCACTGGAGTAACAAATCTCAAAACTCTAACCACATTAAGAAAGTATATTTCTATTGCTTTAAACCAATCATTATCTGATATTTTCAAGATTTCGCCTTTTGGACCATGACCCGCACTATTAACCAATACATCAATTCTACCCCATTTTTTTAAAATAATATTAATAAAATTTCTTAAATCTCTATTATTCAAATTAGAACCAGTATAGCCTAGTCCTTTAAGTTTCTTTGCTAAGTCTTCACCTTTGCCAGAAGATGACATGATTGCTATTTTATATCCTTTTTTTGCCAAAATTTTTGCTGCATCTGCACCCATTCCAGATCCAGAAGCTATTAATACTGCTACTTTATTCATATTTATAAATATATTAATATCATGTTTTTAACTTAAACTTATTAAAATTAAGTATACTCATCATTTGTATCTTCAAATCAAGTAAATTAATTGAATATATTCATACAAATTTTTAATAATTTATGGTGTTTTTTTATAGTGATAGTATTAATTGGAATAATTTATAATATTCCAATAAATGATAAAAAATAAAAATATATTAGTAACTGGTGGGGCCGGCTTTATAGGAAGTCATCTCGTTGAGCGGCTTTCAAATAATAATAATGATGTGGTTGTAATTGATAACTTATTAAGAAAAAATAAAATAAATAACTCTATAAAAAATAATATAAATTTCGTTCAAGGTGATGTTAGGGATTTAGATACAATGATAAATAATACTAAAAATATTGACTATGTTTTTCACCTAGCTGCATATTTAGGTGTTGATGATGTTGCTAAAAATCCAATTGAAACTATGGAAGTAGAAACCATTGGGACCCAAAATTTGATAAATGCTTGTCTTAAAAACTCTGTTAAAAAAATTATTTATACCTCAACAAGTGGTGTTTATGGGAAAAGTGCAATACAGGACTCAGTTAATGAAGATTATGAAGTGGCACCAACATCGAGTTATGCTATTGCAAAAAGATTTAATGAAATCTATCTTAAATCAATAAGTGAAAAATATAAAATAGAAACTTTTTCTCTTAGATACTTTAATGTCTATGGTCCAAGACAGGACAACAGAATGGTTATTCCAAAATTTTTCGAACAAGCACTTTTGAATATTCCTTTAACGGTATATGGTAATGGAAATCAAACAAGAGATTTTACTTTTATAGATGATACTATTGATGCTACATTAATAATTGCAGAAAAATGTAAAGGAAATGGAATATTTAATATTGCAAGAGGCACAGATACAACAATGAATGATCTTGCTAATGAAATAATTAAAATAACAGGATCTAAGTCAACAATAAAGTATGAAGATGCACCATTTTTGAGATTTGATTTTGACGTCGATAAAAGATGTGGTGACAGTTCTAAGCTAAAACAGTTAACTGGCTTTAAGCCTAATATTAACTTAAATGAGGGACTTATAAAAACTTTAAAATATACTAAAGAAAATGAAAAAATTTAGCGTAATTATACCAATAAAAAATGAAAAAGAAAATATACCAATAATTTCACAAAAAATTAAAAAATTAAAATTTAAATATAATTATGAAATTATTTTTGTGGATGATGGTAGTACCGATAACTCTTGGAATGTTATAAAAAAGTTAAATAAAAAAGATAAAAAAATAAAAGGTCTTTCTTTTAGTAAGAATTTTGGACATCAAATGGCATTAACTGCAGGAATAGATTACTGTAATTCTGATTTTTTAATAATGATGGATGGAGATCTTCAACATCCACCTGAGTATATTAATAAGATGATTAAAGAATATGAAAAAGGTTATGATATTGTTCAAATGGTTAAAAAAAATCAAGGCAATAGATCAATAATCCAAAAAATAAGCTCATCAATATTTTATTATTTCTTTTCAAAAATATCTAATGTTAAGATATCAAATAATGTTTCAGATTTTCGATTAATTTCTTCTAAAGTTATTAATCAACTAAAAAATTTAAAAGAAAAAGAAAGATTTTTAAGAGGATTAGTAAACTGGGTTGGTTTCAAGTATAAGGAATTGAGTTATGAAGTAGAAAAAAGAAAATATGGTGTTTCAAAGTATAATCTTTTTGCATTAACTAAGCTTGCTTCTTTCGGCATATTTGGTTTTTCAACATTTCCACTGAGAGTATCATTATACCTAGGTTACATATTTGCAACTTTATCATTTTGCTATGGGTTATTTGCTATTATTAAAAGATTTGTTTCACCAGCGAATATCCCTGTCGGTTACACTGATTTAATAGTTTTCATCACTTTTATTGGCGGATTAATTTTAATTTTCTTAGGAATTATTGGCGCGTATATCTCTAAAATATTTGAAGAAGTTAAGAACAGGCCAATCTACATTATTGATGATAAATTGCTGTAATATTTGTAATTCAAAAAATTCTGAAAAATTATATTCTGGAATTTTAAAATGTAGTAGTTGTAGTCATGTTTATGCAGATGTTTCCATAAGTGAGGAGGAATTAAAAACTTTATACAAAAAAAATTATTTTTTTGGTGAAGAATACTTAAATTATACAAGTGATAAAAAAATAATTCAGAAAAATTTTAAATTGAGACTTAGTAAAATTTACAAATATAAAAAAAATAAGGCTCAATCATTACTAGAAATAGGCTCGGCATATGGATATTTTCTAGATTTAGTAAAAAATGAATTTCAAAATATTGCTGGAGTAGAAATATCAGAGGATTGCCTAGATTTTTGCAAAAAAAATTATGATTTTAATATTTATAATTTTTTAGACTTTGAAATAAAACTAAAAGAAAAATATGATTTTTTTTGTTTATGGGATGTCATAGAGCATCTTAAAGATCCAAATAAATATATGAAAAGAATTAGTGAGTTATCGAAAAAAGATTCAATAATTGCTTTAACAACAGGAAATATTGAAAGTTTAAATTCTAAAATATTTAGAGAAAATTGGAGACTTATTCATCCACCAACACATCTTCATTATTTTAGCTATAATTCAATAAAAAGACTATTAGAAAAAAATAATTTTAAAATTATTCATTTCGAGCATTGCGGGTATTTTAGGTCTTTTCAATTTATATTTTATAAATTAAAAATTCAAAAAAATTTAAAATTTTTATTGCAATACTTGTTTAATAGTAATCTAAGTCTATACTTAAATTTATATGATATTATGTTTATTATAGCTAAAAAAATTGATTAAGAAATTTTATTATGCAATTAAATTATGATAAAAAAAATAATTTACTTTTTTATTTGTTTTTTATTCACCTAGTATCTCATTTTATACCTTTTGAAAGATTATCACTATCGCCAGATAATTATTCTATTTTATCTCAAGGTAACAATGGAATCGAAAATTTTTTTCTATTTCCTAATAGACCACTTTCTTATATATTTATCGAAATACAAAATGCATTAATATATAATAATAACATATTAGATTTACTTTTAATTTTTTTTTCGAGCTTTCTAACAATTTATTTATCTTTTGAATTATTAAGACTTTTCTTTAATAAAAAATTATCATTTATAATTATAATTATCTATTCACTTTTATTTAACAAATTAGAAATCTTTCATTCCTCAATAATGGTATACATTAATTTAACTTCTAGTTTGTATCTATTATCTCTAATTATTTTTATAAGTTATACAAAAAATAATAATTATATTTACTTATTAATTTCTCTTCTGCTATATCTGATTGCTATCTTTAGTTATGAAATTGGTATTTTTTTTCCATTTTTATATTTAATTTTTTGTATTTTAGTAAGTAAAGTTGGTTTGAAAAGATCTATCTTAAATATTGGGCCTTTTTTCTTAGTTTTATTTTTTTACCTCTCATTTAGATATACGGGTGCTTTTGGATTTGGCTCAATATATAATCATCATTCATTTGATTTTACTAATATTCCAAGTGGTATTCTTGAATTATTTAATAATATTTTAGGACGGTATTTTCTGAGAAATTTGATTTATGGAATTTATGTATTTTTCATGATTGAATTAAAGTGGCTATTATTACTAATTTTTATTAATTTAGTCTTAATTTATTTTATGTATCATTTTTTATTAAAATTTACTTTTAAGATTAATATTAAATTTAAAACTATAATATTTTTTATAATACTATTCTTTTTTTCGAGTTTGCCAGTAATTATTAATGGATATTCAGGAGGCAGACATCTAATTATTCCTGTAATATCTTTTTCTATCCTTATTTTATATCTACTAAGCTGTCTTGGTAATTTTTCAAATATTGTTTTTTTATTATTTTTTTTAGTTGGGTTAATAGCATGTCAAGGTAATGCTTGGGCACAAGTAATTTCACTAAGAATTAATTATAGTTTAATAGAAACATTAAAGTTAAATGAAAATGAAATAAATGATTATAAATATTTAGTAATTGATACTGATAGTTTTTCTGTAAATATCAAACATACACTTTTACCTAGGTATTATAATAAACTTAATACATATTTTGGTGCTCAAACTTTTGAAGACTGGGGATTAAATTCAAAAGTTAAACTGTACATTCCAAGTGAAAGTGTAAAAACATTTATATCTATAAATAAGCATAATAAAATTAATTCTATATTAATATTTGATATAAAAAACAAAGCTAACTATAAATACTATGAAAGAAAAACAATAACTCTTAATACAAAAGATACATATATTATTAATTTTGATAAAGTATTTCCAAATGGATTTAAATATGGTTTTAATAAAAAGTCATCCTAAAATCTAAATCATGAAAGATATGGAAAGCAGAATTAAAGCAATTAATACAATTATTTCAAATGATCTTTCATCACAGGATCTACAGAAATATATTATTGAAATTGAAAATCTAATAAAAGAAAATACAAGTTATTATTTTGCTTATTTTGTTTTAGCCATAGCTTACTGGAAAATACTTAACTTAGAGAAAGTCATATTAAATTTAAAAAAAAGCCTAGAAATTAAACCTGACTTTGATTTGGGAAAAGATCATTTATTGAAAGCTAAAAAAGAAAAAATTGATCTAGTAACTTATCTAACATATAAAAATCCTAGAATTATATCTACAAATTCTATAATTAAATCTCACCAACGTTTACATTTTATTAAAAACGAAGTTAATCTGAGTAAAGAAATTACATCAGAATATATTGTAAAAATATTTAATCAAATTCAATTAATATTAAATGAAGAAAATGTTGATACAGATGTTGAAATTTCACAAATTCATAGAGAAAGTAAATTAAAGTATGATAAATGTCTCAGACACTTTGAAGTTTTTAATACATTTAATGTAATTCCAAAAAATTGTTTTGATTGCTATAAAATCCAAATACTTCCAAGAAATGTAATAGAATTAATTAAGCTTTATATAGTTTTTGATAATTTGAACCTCAAGATAAACCTTACAAGAAAATGCATGATTGAATTTAGAGAAAATATTAAAGAGCCGTATAAGGGTTTTATTTATTGTGTTGGTATTGAAGAAGCGAAAAAAACTTTAAAGTTATTAAATCCTATATTAGATAAAAGTATTAATAAGGAAGTTCCTAGATTAATAAAAAGAGGCTGCTCTGAGTTCGCTATGTCATACCCTGAATACAAAGAAACTAATTCTAAAGATAAAGATTTTATGACTTATAATGAAGATTGGTTAGTAAAAGAAAATATTATTGATGAAAAATTATCAAGAATACCACAACAAAATGTTATTGAAGATGAAACCTTGCAAGGTATTGGAATTAAAGATGCTATAATTTTGTATAATTGGTTATATTATGCAAAAAAAATTGGTGATCAAAGCTACAAAATTATATGTGAGAAACCTAATTATTCAAAATATATAGATGGTAAACTAACTGATAAAATAATTCAGGGCTTAGAATTAAATTAACCCTTGAAATATGGACCAACACCTAAATCTAAACCAGCTCCAACTCTTAAAATTGCATAAATGATTAATAAAAAGAATATTACCAATATTAATTTTCTAACTATTTTTTTTTCATCCATTAATTTTTATATATTCCAAATTTATTAAGTAGTTAACAATTTTCTTTTTGTTATTGGCTCTTCTTTAATAGGTAAATGTATAATTGCTGAAAATGCACCAACACCTATTCCTACCCACCAAACAATGTCGTAACTACCATAAATATCATAAAATAATCCACCTAACCAAACACCAACAAAAGAGCCAATTTGATGAGATAGAAATACAATACCATATAAAGTGCCCATATATTTTAACCCGTAAATATGACCGATTATTCCAGATGTTAATGGAACTGTAGCAAGCCATAAAGATCCCATAATCATTGAAAATATTGTAACTGAAATAGGTGTTATAGGTAAGATAATGAAAACTATAGCAGCAACTGTTCTTAATGAATAAATTAATGAAAGATAATATTTTTTTGCATTTTTTCTCCCTACTGCACCAGCTAGCAAACACCCTAATATATTAAAAAAACCAATTAAGGCCATAGATAATGCTCCTAATCCTTCCATTGAATTACAAACTAAACTTATAAGACTACCTTCTAGAATAGGGCTACTAGCATCAACAATAAATGCAGGAAAGTGAGCCGTAATAAAAGCTAGTTGAAAACCACAAGAAAAAAAACCCAAAAAAAGCATAATATAAGTTGGATCTTTTATTGCTTCTGTAAGAGCTTGAGATAGCCTTTCGTCACTTTGCTTTACATTATTTTTTGTTTCGGTTTTTAAGATAGGAACAATAATAATTGTTAGTAAACTTATAATAGCAAATATTTCAAAGACACTCGACCAAGGCATAATCGATAATAAAACTGCAGCAAAAGGTGGACCAATTACTTGGCCAGCAGAACCAGCAGCAGTAGTTATTCCTAATGCAAGAGACCTTTTTTCCTTTGAAGATGCTCTTCCAACAACAGCTAAAATTGGACCGAAACCACTACCTGCTATTCCAAACCCTATCATTACATTTAACCATTGATGAGCCTCAGGAGATGAAGCTGTACTACTAATAAATACACCTAGAGCATACAATAATAGACCTAATGTAATAGCCTTACGATCACCGTATTTTTCAGCAAAAGCACTAAATATTGGAGTCCCAATTCCCCAAGCTAAATTTTGAATTGCTATTGCTAGAGAGAATTCTGAGCGTGCCCATAAAAATTCTTCAGCTATCGGTATCTGAAATAAACCAAAAGTAGATCTAATTGCGAAACTAATTAGAAGTATTAAACTACCTGCAATTAAAACTGGAGTAAAAACAGTTACTGACTCATCCCTTTTCATTATTTAGATGATATCAGCTGAAAAATAAATTTCTATATTAAATTATAGGATTAATTTGCTGCTTATCTTGTCTGTCTGTTTCTTCTTTTTCAGGTATTACATATGCTACTGCGCAATGCTCTAAACAGTATGGTTTATCTTCAAACCTTTCTTTATCACAAAAATGAAATTCAGCCTCATCAGGATGTCCAACAGGCCACTCACAACCTCTTTTTGTTGAAGCACTTAATAAATTTTTAACAACTGGCTGAAAAGTATTTCCTTCATCAGATTTTTTTTCAGGATTATTATTATTTTCAAAGTTAAGTTTAGGCATTACCGGTGACCTAGCCTTTTTTCTATCTGGTTTAACTGAAGTTCTTCTTATTGGTGAAGGACGTCTTTCAAGGCCAATTCTGTGTGCCTTTCCAACTACTGCGTTTTTTGTGAAACCTAGCAGTTTTCCTATTTGGGCTGTAGGAAGCCCTTGATCCCATAATTCTCTAAGTTTTGAAACATTATTTTCATCCCAAGGCATAATATAATCCTATATATAGTAGTTATTGTTTAGTGTAATATACTAAATGTATTAATTAAAAAAGAAAAAACTGTATTTTTTTGAAAAAAATCAATGAAAACCAAGGTTTTTTTTATATAAATGTGAATATAAATGAAATCACTGAACAATACTCAAATTAAAAATAAAAAAATTGTATTAAGAGCAGATCTTAATGTTCCAGTAACAGATGGAAAAATTTCTGACTATTCAAGAATAAATTCAGTACTACCTTCAATAAATCTTCTTTGTAATAATAAAAATAAAATATTTATTATTGCACATTATGGAAGGCCTAAAGGTCAAGTTGATAAAAAATATTCTTTAGAATTTTTATGTAACGAACTTAAGCATATTTTAAACAAAGAAAAAATATATTTTTTAAAAGAATACGATGATGAAGCAATCAAGAGTAAAATAGAAGAAATGAAATATGGAGATATTTGTTTATTTGAAAATATAAGATTTAATAAAGAGGAAGAAACAAACGACTCAACATTTTCAAGTAATTTAGCACAAAATTTTGATTTTTTTATAAACGATGCATTCTCTGCATCTCACCGTAACCATTCATCCATAGTTGGTTTACCAAAATTTTTACCAGCTGTTGCAGGTATTAGTTTTGTTAATGAGATAAATAATCTAGAAATATTTTTAAAAAATGTAAAAAAACCTAATCTTGCCATAATCGGTGGTTCAAAAATTTCAACGAAAATTAAAGTAATTTTAAACTTAATTACTATTTTTGATTCGATTGTTATTGGCGGAGCAATGGCAAATACTTTTTTATACGCAAATAATAAAAAAGTTGGCAAATCCTTAATTGAAGAAGATTATAATATCGTTGTGAAAGATATTCAAAGCAAAGCAAAAAAATCAAATTGTAAAATTATTTTACCTACTGATGTAGTTTGTTCATCTGCTATTAAAAATATAGAAGATATTCGAGAATGTTATATTGATGATGTACTAGACCACCAAATGATTTTAGATGTTGGCAAAAATACCACAGAACTAATTTGCAATGAAATTAAAAATTCATGTTCTGTCTTATGGAATGGTCCACTAGGTGCATTTGAATATAAACCTTTTGATAAAAGTTCTTTAAAAATAGCAAATACAATTTTAAATTTATCTAAAAACCAAAATATAGATTCAATTGCTGGTGGTGGTGATACACTTTCTGCAATAAACAAAACTAATGCAAAAGAAGGATTTACATTTTTGTCTAATGCTGGAGGGGCATTCTTAGAATGGTTAGAGGGAAATAAATCACCTGGGGCAATTGCATTAGAGAAAAATGAATTTTAATTATTCTTCCACTTGATATTTTTTGATC
>MDSW01118205.1_pt1 | contig 16954 bp, 13 predicted proteins | sample 811171 | NCBI WGS metagenome assembly MDSW01 (sample SAMN05326641, study PRJNA326480) | marine metagenome | isolation source: seawater | place: Atlantic Ocean: North West | collected 2012
GACTGGTAAGTCAGGGAGTAAACACCCGCCACACCCATATCGACGGACCCAAAGGCGCTTTCAATCAAACTGGACGAGTATCCCATGTGGGCCATGATTTCATTTTCACTGTAGTAATTGTCCAGAACGCTTATTCCGGGATCCACGAATACCCCACCCCGGATACCCGTAACAAGATATGGCGAAGCCTGGGTTTCTCCATCGACAAAGGCAATGATTGGCTTCTGGTTGTCCACTATTCGAACCGTCGGGGCAATCGTGGTGGAAACGGGTTTACCGCTCGGATAAGGCAGTTTTCGAACAGCAAGATCATCAACGTAGAGCGTAAGTTTCGTTTCTTGGCCCAACTGGGAATAATCGACGGCGTTCGCATTGTAGACCTGGACGCCGGCGGTTAAGTCCGTTCCGTCGAAAGCCTTGGACGAATAGGAGGGATATTTGCCGGACAAGATGGATGTGATCTTGAACGGACCGTGATCGGAGACCGGATAACTTGGATTTTTCCTTTGGACGAGGTATTCGATGAGAAGATCTTGCTGGGAAAGCCTGTCCGCGCCCGGATGGATCTCGATGACGGGTGGATTAAGGTACAGTACGTCAATGGGATCCGGTATCGAAAACCCTCCGCTGGACAAAGGCTGAAGGGATCCGAGGGATTGAACGGGCGGAACGGGCGAAGAAACGGAAACCGCATACTGCATACTTTCGAAATCGTAGTCGCCCGCTTCCACTTCCAGGGTTTCGATATCGAAGAAAATTTCGCTCGCTACCTTATGCACGACTTCCCACCCTCCCCCCGAGTCCGTGAAAAGGACGGGGCTGGGAAACATCGAAATACGATCGCTGAAGTCCTCATCTTCGCCCGAGACCCTTGATGCTCCTGGAAAGAGCTGTTCAACGGTCGGAGGAACGACGTCGCCAAGCAGGGTCGGACCGTAGATCGACTTGAGGTCAAGAAGCGTACTGGCTTGAATGGCCCTCTTGAAACCTAGTTGAGAAGTCGCGGCATGAAGAGATTGCCCTGAAACCAGTTTCTCCTCCCTCCCCTCCAGATCGGTGAAGGTTACGTCGCCCGAGATCAAATTGAGTCCACCGGTGATGTCGCCGGTAATGGGGTTGCGAACCGCCATCAACTGAAACATCGTCCCCCGGATACCAGCTGTTCCCAATGGGCTGCTGAGGATCATGCTCGAGCCTTTTTTCAGCTTGGGAACCTTCACTACGAGCTCCCCGAAATCCAGATGCGCGAGAAGCTGGGACCGACTTGGTTCCTCCTCCAGTTCGGAAGGGTTGGGAACGCCCTCGGAAGAGAAAATCCGCTGGGAATACTCCCTGACGTAAAACTTCGTGCTCGGCTTGACGGCCACGAGGGTCCCGTTGGAGAAGAGAAGCCCTATCGACCCATCTTTCCCGGTCTCCAGAATGGATTGATCGTCAATTTTTCTGCCAAGGGCCGAGGAATCGAGCTCGACCTTGAAATCATCCTCCAGATGGAGGGAAGACACCTCCCCCTCCAGAGAGACGATCAGAATGGTGGCCTTGACGTCACCCGACAGGGAAAGAGACAAGGCCGCGCACACCGAAGACAGCACGACGAAAATACGTGCTGCCAATGCAAAACTCCCCGTAGGGGAGAAAATGCCGGGCGACTGAAAAAATCTTTCCAAGGCACTAACATCCTACGTCCGCCTACCACCTGCCCGCAAGCGATTTTTACGGAGAAAAATATCTAGGAAATTTCAGCGGCATAGCCCGCAGCATCCAGCAGGCCCTTCTCAACGGAGTCATCACTGGCCTTGACCTTGATCATCCAGCCTTCCTGATAAGGATCGTCGTTCACTTTCTCGGGAGAATCATTAAGTCCCTGATTCGTCGCCACGATTTCTCCAGTGACGGGCATGAACAGGTCGGAAGCAGCCTTTACGGACTCAACGACTCCGAAAACGGCATTTCTTTCGAAGGATTGCCCGATGTCGGGCAATTCCACGAAGGTGACGTCCCCCAAGCTCTCTTGGGCATGGTCGGTCACTCCGACGGTCAGAACGCCATCATCTTCTTCCCTTATCCACTCGTGCTCGCTGGTGTAAAGAAGACTTTCAGGTATTTCACTCATCTGGGTCGATTATCTTGATCAATGATATTGCTCAAGAAAAAAAGGTTCTTACACCGATCCTATTTTCGTTCCGGCAGGCACAACGGCATTCTTAAGCACGACCAAGATACCGTCGCGGACGTAAATTCCCAGTTTTTCATCCGACCAACCATCCTCGATTCCCGCGGGAGACAAAGAGACGTCGGCGCCGATTTTTGCATTTTTGTCGATGATGGAGTCTTCAATGACCGAACGGTCGCCCACACCAACGCTTACGCATTTTTCGCGATCCGTGTCGTCCGAAGGATTCTCCTGACTGTAGAAGTAATCGGCGCCCATCATCACTACGTTGGAAAACCGGCACTCATTGCCCACGACCGAACGAACCCCAAGCATACATCTTCGGAAAGACGATCTTCCCACCATACAACCGCTCGCAATGGTAGTATGGCTTACCTCACACTGGTTCAGCTTAGCCGTGGGCAGGATGTCGGGATAGTTATAGATCGGGTATTCCTCATCGTAGAAGTCGAAAGAGGGTACTTCGTCGGTCAGTTGAAGATTGGCCTCGAAGAACGACCGAACGGTGCCGATATCCTCCCAGTAGCCCTCGAAGACATGGGAGCGAATATCCTTGTCCCCAACCAGGGAAGGAATGATTTCCTTGCCGAAATCGGCCGCATCGCCCTTCAGGGCCTCGAACATGGCCTCGGCGTTAAAGACGTAGATACCCATGGAGGCAAGGCATTGGTCGCCGGAACCGTCGTTCGACTTCAACTCGGGGGGGACAAGCCTGGCGATCACTTCCGGATCAGTCGGTTTTTCCACGAAGTCAACGATCTTGGCCTTCTCGCCCATTCTCAGCAAACCAAGACCGGAAGCCTCGGAGACGGGAACGGGCTTGGCCGCAACGGTTACGTCGGCCCCACGGGACAGGTGCTCTTCCACCATCTCGGAAAAATTCATGCGGTAAAGCTGGTCGCCGGAAAGAATAACGAAAACGTCGTGTGGCTCGGCATGAAAGTGGATCAGGTTTCTCCTGACGGCATCCGCCGTACCCTGATACCAGTCGTCGCCGAATTCGGTCTGCTCGGCGGAAAGAATCTCCACAAAGCCCTTCCCGAAGCGATCGAAACGATAGGCATCCTGAACGTGTCTGTGCAAAGACGCCGTATTGAACTGGCTGAGCAGATAAATACGGTTATAGCCGGAATTGATGCAGTTGCTTATGGGGATGTCCACCAACCGATATTTGCCCGCCAGCGGAACGGCTGGCTTGCACCGTAATTTGGTCAACGGATACAGGCGCGTTCCCCGACCACCTCCCATGATTACGCAATGTACGGTTCTTTTCATTTTTTTCTCGATTATTCTTGCTCGGGACGGTGATTTGTTAGTTTTACCTAACTGATGTGGAAATTGAAAGCTCGCTTCGCGCAAACACAAAACGTAGGGCTATGCGGATTTATCATATTTTCGATCAGATAATTGCAAAAAGTTTACGCTTACCTCAACCCTATCATTCCCTGTATGCAATTTAAGCCGAGCCTTGATGAATTCATTGCAAACTCCTCCGAGCACGACGTAATCGCGGTCCGGGCTGAATTTACTTCGGACACGGAAACCCCGCTTTCGGCTTATGCCAAGTTATATGCAAAAAAGCCGGCCTTTCTATTCGAGTCCGTGGTCGGCGGGGAGCAGGTAAGCAGGTTTTCCTTCGTTGGCTTTGATCCCCGCAAGACGATCACTTGTGGACAAAAGGACACCATCATCCGCGAAACGGGTCGAGAACCACAAAACGTCCCTACCCCCGATGACCCCCTAAGCATTGTAGAACAAGAACTTGAAGGAATCAGATATTTGGGGGCCGCGACCGACACCCGTTTCTCCGGCGGGGCAGTAGGCTACCTTTCCTACGAGTATGCAAACCGCATAGAGCCGAGCGTGGGATTGCCCGACGAAGATCAAGTTGAACTTCCGCTTTTGTTCTTCATGATTGCCGACCTCGTATTGATCTTCGATCACGCCTGCCAGACGCTGACCCTCTGCGCCAACGCCTACATAGGAGAAAACCCCGAGGAAGCCTATCAGGCGGCATGCTCGAGGATCAGTGAAACCGTGGACCTTTTGAACGCGCCAACGGAACTTAGGGCCGCTAATCTCGAGGAAATCCTTGAAGTAGAAGTTCCCCAAGGCAACTTCAGCAAGGAGGAATTCGAGGAGATGGTTGAAAGGACGAAGGAATACATTCGCGCGGGCGACGTAATCCAGACAGTTCTTTCCCAACGCTTCTCCGTCCCTTTCGCATGTCCTCCACTCAACCTCTACCGAGCAATCAGGGCGATCAATCCTTCCCCATATATGTTCCTCATGGAGGAAAGCGATTTCGCCATCGTGGGAGCCTCTCCGGAAGTGCACGTTCGCCTGACCGGAGAAGACGTGCTCATCAGGCCGATCGCCGGTACCCGTCCGCGAGGGAGGGACGAGAAGGAAGACGATTTGCTTGAGAAAGACCTACTTTCGGACGAAAAGGAAAAGGCCGAACACCTCATGCTCGTCGACCTGGCCCGTAACGATATCGGTCGGGTCTGCAAGTCCGGAACCGTGGAGGCGGCGGAATACATGAATATCGAAAGGTATTCTCACGTCATGCACATCGTATCACAAGTCATCGGTACTCTCCGCTCCGATTGCAACGGTTTCGACCTGATGAGGGCAACTTTCCCGGCCGGAACGGTAAGTGGAGCGCCGAAGGTGAGGGCCATGCAGATCATTTCGGAATTCGAGAAAGTTCAAAGAAACGCCTACGCCGGAGCCCTTGGCTATTTCGGATTTGAAGGCAACCACGATTCCTGCATTGCCATCCGCACCGCCATGATCGCCGGCGAAACCCTACACCTTCAAGCCGGCGCCGGCATCGTTGCGGATTCAATTCCCGCAAACGAGTTCGAGGAGACCGTCAATAAAGCCAAGGGAATGCTCAAGGCCCTCGCCTTGGCTGAACGAATCAGCGAGTAAGGGAGTCTATTACCTTAGACCTTCTTGTCCCAAAGATGCAAAACGACGAACAGGAGTCCTTGAACATATACCTTAGGCAAATTTCCACGGTTCCTCTGCTTACCGTGGAAGAAGAGATCCAGTTGGCCGCTAAAATAAGCAAGGGCGATGCGAAAGCCCGGGAAACCATGATCACGGCAAACCTGCGGTTGGTGGTCAAAATCGCCAAGGAATACTCAAATATCGGCCTATCTCTCCTCGACCTGATCAACGAAGGCAACATAGGCCTCATGAAAGCGGTCGAACGTTTCGACCCCACAAAAGGCGGAAAACTCAGCACATACGCTTCTTGGTGGATCAAGCAATCGATCAAGAGAGCCCTGGCCAATCAAAGCAAAACCATTAGGCTTCCCGTGCATATGGTGGACCGGGTAACCCAAATACGCAGGTGTTCACTCCAATTGGCGGAAAAACTCGGGCGAGAGCCTACCGACGATGAGCTTGCCGCGGAGATGAACCTCCCCGTGGCGAGAATCACTCTTCTTAAATCGGTCAGCAGAAAGCCAGCGTCCCTTGATTCTCCTCTTGGCGACGAAGACGGAGCCACCCTTGGGGAAATCGTCCCCGACGAAAAATCATCGAACCCCTACGAAACCCTCCAGTCGAAAAGCCTGGTGGGTGACGTCAACCGAGTCCTCAGCCAGCTCGAGCCTAGGGAAGCCGACATCATCCGCCTACGATTCGGTCTCGAAGGACTCGACCCACTGACCTTGGAGGAAGTGGGCGAAAAAATCGGGGTCACCCGGGAACGCGTTCGGCAACTCCAGGAGCAAGCCCTTCGCCAGTTGCGCAAAAACATGGCCAGCATGGAAAGGCAACGATCGGCCGATGAAATCAAGGAAGAGGCCAGAATTGCCGAGCGAAGCAAGATCCTGAAGGGCATCCTCGAACAGGCCAACTTGGCCTAGCCCGCCCTTGCATTAAAGCGAGGCGGTCAGAGGAAAGTTTTGCAAAACCTCCGAAGGGTCAAGAAAGCTATTCGGAATCCTCGGCTTCCGTTGAGGTCGCCTCGTCGAGCAGGTCTCCCAAGGAAGTGGTGAGATCTTCCCCGACCTCGTCGTAGGCCGCAACCTCCTTGGCCAAGGCGTCCTCATCGTAATCGGCCGCCTTGATGCTTAGCCCGATACGACGCTCCTCCTTGTCGATCTTGATGACCCGAGCCGAGACTTCTTCCCCCTCGGTAAGGAAGTCCTTGATCTTCTCGACCCGTTCCTCGCTGATTTGACTTATGTGAACCAGTCCGTCGATATCATGATCGAGCTCTACAAAGGCACCATAGCCTGCAACGCGGGCAACCTTGCCCTTGATGACGTCGCCCAATCGGTAAAGGCGGTCGATGTCCTGCCAGGGATCTTGAACGAGTTGCTTCATCCCGAGGGAGATTCTCTGGTTCTCGACGTCGACCTCCACGACGATGGCATCCACCTCATCGCCCTTCTTCACCATTTCGCTGGGGTGGTTGATCTTGCGGGTCCAGCTCATATCGGACACGTGGACCATACCGTCTATACCCTCCTCTAGTTCGACGAAGGCACCGTAGGAGGTAAGGTTTCTCACCTTGCCGCGGACGCGAGCGCCAGGAGGATAGTTGTGGGTCGCCATGTCCCAAGGATTGACGTCCAGTTGCCTCAGTCCAAGAGAGATTTTCTGGTCCTCCTTCTGGATTCCCAAAACCACGGCGTCGACCTCATCGCCGACACTCAGGACCTCACCGGGCTTGGTGATTCTCTTGGTCCAGGACATTTCGGTAACGTGAACGAGACCCTCCACCCCTTCCTCAAGCTCGATAAAGGCACCGTAGGGCACGAGGTTGACGACCTTGCCTCGAACCTTCGCATTGATGGGGAACTTTTTCTCGATATCGTCCCAGGGATTGGAGGACAGTTGCTTCAACCCGAGGGAAACCCTTTCCCTGTTCTGATCGATATCTATTATGCATACGGTGATTTCCTCACCCGTCTTGACCATCTCACTGGGATGGGAAACCCTACCCCAGCTCATGTCCGTTATGTGAAGCAGACCGTCCAAACCATCCAAGTCGATGAAGGCTCCGTAATCGGTAATGTTCTTGACCATGCCGCGACGCGTTTCGCCCGGCTTGATCTTGGAGAGGATCTCTCGCTTCTTGTCCTGGCGTCTTTCCTCGATCAGCTCCCTGCGCGAAACCACGATGTTCTTGCGTTCGCGGTTAATCTTCACGACCTTGAAATCAAAAGTCTGACCAACGAACTGGTCTAGGTTCTTGGGTGCCTGAATATCGACTTGAGAAGAAGGCAAAAAGGCATCCACTCCAATGTTTACGACCAGCCCGCCCTTCACCTTCGAGCGAACCCTGCCGGTAATTACGGATCCTTCCTCACAGGTATTGACGATCTTTTCCCAGTTCTTTTTCTGCTCGGCCTTGTCGAAGGAGAGCTGAGGGTTTCCGTCCCTATCTTCCAGGCGTTCCAGATATACTTCGAGATCGGAGCCGATCTCAAGCTCCCCGAGGTCAATGAATTCATGGGCGGGGATGGTCCCCTCCGCCTTGCCTCCAAAGTCAATGACGACCTCGGTTGGACGGATTTCCATAATGGTTCCGGAAATAACGGAACCTTCCTTTAATAATTCGATTTTGCTCTCCGCGAGCAATTCTTCCATTACGGCGCTCATAGTGCGTAGTTAGGTATTTGACCGAACTCGAGGCGTCAAAATCGCACCATTGGGCACGAACGCGTTCGGGCTCGGGTTAGAGGTTTAAGTGGTGGGTTGTAAAGAACGAGAAATCTAATGCAAAGGTAACAAGAAATAGACAAAACTCCATTGGGGCAAGAGGAAAAAGCAGAGCTACCGAACTCCGAGCGCGATCCCGTTCAGGGAACAATTTTGTTGAGGGGAAATTCGACGATACCCTCCGCTCCCATCCTCTTAAGGGCGGGAATGAGCTCCCGGGAAACCTTCTTTTCAATGACCGTTTCCAAGGCGATCCATGACTCATCGCTCAAGGAGGAAACGGTCGGTTTGCGCAGAGCAGGCACCTCCTTGAGGATATCGTCCAGCTTCGACCTCTCCAGGTTCAGCTTGAGGCCTACCTTCGCATCCGCCTCCAGCGCGGCGTTGAGCATAAGGGCCATGTTCTCGATCTTGGCCTTCTTTTCCTCATCCGCCCAGCTCTCCCTGTTGGCGATGAGGACGGTATTCGTCTCCATCAACACGTCCACGATCCTCAAATTGTTGGCCCGCAGGGAGCTTCCGGTTTCCGTTAGGTCCACGATGGCATCCACAAGCTCCGGAACCTTTACCTCCGTGGCTCCCCAGGAAAATTCGACTTCCGCATCGACGCCATGTCTCTCAAGATAAGCCCGGGTTACGTTGACCAACTCCGTTGCAATCGTCTTCCCCTCCAAATCGGCAGCCTGACGTATTTCCGAGCTCTCGGGGACAGCCAAAACCCATTTGGACACCCGGTTGGACGAACGGCTGTAGACAAGATCGGCTACGATCTCGACTTGAGAATCGTTTTCACGCACCCAATCCCTACCGGTAAGGCCACAATCGAAAAAACCGTCTTCGACGTACCTGCTCATCTCTTGGGCGCGAACGAAGCGACCATCGACCTCAGGATCATCCCAGCAAGGAGTGTAGGAACGAGAACCCTTGGAAATGCTGAAGCCGGCTTTGCCAAACAGCTTGACGGTAGGCTCCTCAAGGCTGCCTTTGGGTAATCCGAAATTAAGCAATGCACTCATGATAAAAGCCCTCTAAAACAGCCCTTTTGACCGATCAAAGCAAGTAAATTGAAGGCAGGCGATCAAGTATAGCGTCGCTGGGCTTCCTCCCATGACTTGTTCATCTCCAATTCGAGAAGGATCTCCTTCAAGGCAGACAAATCAAATGCCGGGCAAGCCTCCATGTCCAGATCGAGATCGGATTCCAGGCGGATGAGCTCCCGATTTCTGAGCAATTCCTCCCTCTTTTCGTAAACCACGCTGCAGAACCGCTTGGGAGTAAGGCGTCCGGCATTGGCGATGAGAGCTTCCAAGTCACAATAGTCCTCCATCCACTTCCTTGCGGTCTTGGGTCCGACACCGGAAAGACCGGGGATGTTGTCGGCTTGATCTCCGATTACGGACAAATAATCAAGAATTCCCGATGGCGGCACCCCGAATTTCTCCAGGACGCCATCTTCGTCGAGCAACCTCCATCCGAGCCTCGGGTTTGCGGTCGGGGGAGGTAGGAGTTGCTTCGTTGCCGGACCTATCAATTGACACAAGTCCTTGTCGGCGCTCACGACGATCGAATCCAGCCCCGTTTCGGTCCTTTGCCTGACGGCCGAGGCAATGAGATCGTCGGCCTCCAAGCCCTCACGCTCGAGGCATCCGTGACCAAGTGCCTTGGACAGTCGCTTGACCCACTCCAGTTGCTCGGAAAAACCCTCTGGCGGAAGCCCTCGATTGGCCTTGTAGGAAGGCAGGATTCCCTCGCGACGCCTGGAACCGCCCTTATCGAAAAAAATCCAGATTTCATCGGGCTTCCAGTCATCCTCGAGCCTCCAGAACGAACGAAGCCAGCCATGAACCATGTTGGTAGGAAAACCGTCGGAACGGCTCAATTCTCTAATGCCGTAGAACGCCCGGAAAGCGAGGTTGTGACCATCACAGAGCAAAGATTTAGACATTCGGTGATACTCAAGACCCTCCAGCCTTTCGGCAAGAGCAAAGCGAGAAAGGAAGGACCGCGGGAACTACGTTTGGCTCGTGAACCGGTCGAGGCTCTCGCAAGACAGGATTTCACCCTCCACGAACTCGGGATTTGCCTTACCCAGTCTTACGGATGCCATGCGGTTCTGCAATCCTTTCGGGCTCTCAGGCACAACTACCCGAACGTAATGATCGGTATAACCTCCATAAAAACCGTCCTTGGGATTTTCCAGTAAAACCCTTTGTTCGGTCCCCAGTTGACTTTCAAAAAAGTTCATCCTCTTGGACGCGGAGAGCCTTCTCAAATGGGCGCTTCGGCGGCGTTTTTCCTCAACTGGAACCTGATTATCCATGTTGGCGGCACGAGTCCCCTTCCTGTTGGAGAAGGTGAAGACGTGGCAGTAGGCAAAGGGCAAACCCAGGAAGTTCTCACAAGTTTCCTCAAAATCCGACTCCGACTCACCCGGGAAGCCCACCATCAAATCCGTCCCCAGGCAAAGATTCGGGATGCGGTCGAAAGCTCGATCGAAAAAGGAGATCATCTCATCCATGCCATACCTTCTTCTCATGCGGGAAAGGGTTCGATCACAACACGCCTGCATGGGCACGTGCAAATAGGGCATGAGAGGATGGTCGGGGTCCGCCATCCATTCAAAAAGCTCCTCGGGTATCGTTGTTGGTTCTATACTGCTGATCCTCAAGCGATCCAGACCGGAAAGTTCACCCAGTTCACGGATCAAACGAGGGAAATCCTTATCCCCGGATTGATAAGTTCCTAAATTCACCCCCGTAAGGACGAACTCACGGACACCCTTGTCGAGCATCTGCCCAGCTTCACGGAAAAGATCGTCCCATTCGCGCGAACGAGCTCTTCCTCGAGCGGACGGAATGATACAAAAGGAACACATGAAGTCGCAACCGTCCTGAATCTTGAGATTCGCCCTTTGCTCGAAGTTGGGTTCTCCGACGAAGCCTATGCTGAAATCCTCACGGCTGATCCTTTCCCTTACAATGACGGGGGCATCGGGCTTTTGATCGTCCAGATAATCGAGAAAGTTCAGCTTGTCGTGGTTGCCTATCACGTAATCCACGCCTTCGATCATCGCAACTCGATTTGCGGCGACTTGCGAATAGCAACCCACCACGACCGTCAGGGATTCGGGATTTTTCCGAATGAACCTTCGGATGGCGTTTCGCGACTTCGCGTCAGCCTCCTTGGTCACGGTACATGAATTGATGACCCCCAAGTCAGCCTCCTCTCCAAAAGGAACAATCGCATAACCGGCATTCTTCAGCTTGCCCTCGAGAGCAAGCCCCTCGTATTGGTTCAAGCGGCATCCGAGAGCCTTGACGGATGCACTCTTAAGCCGAAGCGTTTGGTTTGGCGCGTTCATCTCTGCCATCAAATCCGTAGATCAAGCCCGGGCCAACGGATCGGTCAATTCAGGCAATTTCCGTCCGTTGCGAGCCAATACCGTGATGAGACGAAACGCCTTCAAATATCTTGGCACGAAAACCTCGGGGCTTGAAAAACAACGAAGCAGCCACCCAAGATAAAGACGGTCGGCCCAATCGGGTATTTCGGTCTGTTCCCCCGAGAGAAAAGCCAATGCCGCCCCGGTGCATAAAATCGCGGGACGAGATGCAAGATTCTGCCGAAGGAAAAAACCCAGCCTTTCCTGAACTCCTCCACCCAACTGGATAAAGACGTGCGAAGGCTTCCTTTCCTTGATTCTCTCGAGAAGCACAAGGTCTTCAATCGGACCGATCCGCTCATAGCGTGGGGCGACGTAAATCGATTCCTCCTCAGGAGCAAAGCCGATTTCATCCCGAAGCCACTTTACGTTTTCAATGCTCTGACCGTGATCGGGCATGATCCAAAAGGAATCCTGGAGGCCCTTGCCACCTTCCTCCAGATAGGCCCGAAGAAAAGCCAATCCCGAAATTCGGCGGATGGGCCGACTGAAAAAAAGCTTGGTCCAGAGGCACATCAACCCGCTGTCCGGCAGGACCAAGTCCGCCTGGGTCAAGGCCTCGGCATAAGACGAACAACTCGTCAAGTCACCCGCCAAACCTGGACCCGAAGGGGCTACGCACAAGCCACCGGAACGAGCCGTGGCGACCGCATCCTGCAACGAACCTCCAAAGAAATCTATTCCCAGAATGCGATTATTGTCCATTTAGCCATAAAGGAAGGTAAACGGACAAGAGTCAGCAAGCGCTTTTCGGGGGAAACAAGACTTGCCCGACCGTACGAACGACAATTTCGAGATCCAGCCAAATCGACCAATTGCCTACGTAATTGAAATCCAGCTCGATTCTTTGGCGCACCAATGAAGGATCCGTAAATTCCCCCCGAAGCCCTCTGCATTGAGCAGGTCCGGTGACACCGGGCTTGACGAACTGACGGATGCGATAAGCCTTGTAATCTCGCTGAAAAAGGTAATCGTGCTCCGCCAGATAAGGCCTGGGTCCTACCAAGCTCATCTCACCCTTCAAAACGTTCAGGAATTGGGGGACTTCATCAATGCTGAACCTCCTCATGAACTTGCCAAAGGCAAATACCCTCGAATCTCCGGGCGATGCCTGCACGGTCTCGTCGCGGGCCCCGCTGGAATCATGAATCATGGAACGAAATTTCCAGATCACGAACCTCTTGCCCGCCAAACCCACTCGTTCCTGCCTAAAGAAAAGCGGGCCGGAGCTCTGAAAAACCTGAAAGAACTTTACGATCATCATAGAGAGCGGAAGCAGCGTCAAGAGCGCCGGTATGCTTATGCATAGGTCAAAGGTTCTCTTGACCATTTGATTGAAGGGACTCTCAAGTGGTTCGTTTTGCAGGGAAAAGAATTGTCTGCCTGATTCTTCCACAAATACTAACCGTGAATCAAAGAAACCGGACAAAGTGTTGTAGATAAGAACCCTGCATCCGTTTTTGGTCGCCAAGTCGGTAACCAATGGAATCCAATCGTCCATATTCCGGTCGGGAATGACGACCAGTTGATGGATTTTGTTCTCGCTCAAGAAGGATTCCAGCTTGGTGTAGGGGCCCAACCAAGGCAAGCGTATGGTATGAGGAGACTCCTGGGTAGTCGAAAAGGCTCCTTCAAAGCTAAAGCCATGCTCCGAATGACGGGTAATCCAATTGCTTAGTCCGTCCAACGCGGTTGCCTCCCCGAGGATGATGCTTTTTCTCTTCAGCGAACCTATTCCTACCAATCTTTTGAAAATTCCAGGAAGAGCGAAATTCGAGCCAATCATCAGAGGCCAACAGGTAGAAAGATAAAAGGACAGAAACAACCGACTGGTTTCGTTGTCCTTGGTCGCAAAATAGGAAGCAAAGACGAAGAAAGCCATGAGAGCGGTCTGAAAGTTTGCCTTCATTACGGACTCACGAATTCGGCGCCATCCGGTCTTGATGATGAAGGACCCGTAATTCTGAAGGGTTCCGAAGGTAGCGACGACAAGACCGGCAACCGCCACCAAGGCGTAGTTCCATGGAAGATTTATCAAAGGATATTCCCATTTTTCCCAAAGATAAAGGCAACCCCAGAACCAAATGAACACAAACGCCATCAAACACAATTTGTGCATAAGGGCATATCCACGATCTCGGTGATTGGGCATATCTTATAAAAAGATCCTGAACATGATGAAGCAATTAGGACGTGTGCGCAAGGAACTATTTGCTTTGCCAAGGGGCTCAAGTCGATTGCCGGCTTGCTCCCGATGCGTTTCAATGCTTGCAAATTTCATTTTTTTTTGAAATAAATGAAGCATGCCGCTCTCATCAAATCTGGAGACCCAATCCGATCATGCCGTTGGAGGGCGTGAATTGGAACTGGAATCCATAGACTTTTTCGTGAGGTTGATGAGCATGCTGGGAATGCCCCGTTCCGTGGGCGAGATTTATGGCCTGCTCTATTTCTCCCAAGATTCCCTGCCCATGGATCAAATCGCATCCAGGCTAGGCATAAGCATCGGTTCCGCAAGCCAAGGATTGCGCACGCTGCGGGCCCTCAAGGCCGTGAAGACGGCATACGTGGCCGGCGATCGAAGGGACCACTACTTTGCGGAAACCGAATTCAGAAGGCTCTTCTCGACCTTTATCAAGGATGAAATCATGCCTCATCTTGATAGCGCCAAAGAACGAATTACCCGAATGGAAGAATCACTTCCTGCAGGGGAGGGAGAGGATCTGGAGTTCTACTTGGTCCGCATTGAAAAACTAAGACGGCTGACTAAGGCAAGCGGCCGGTTGCTACCCGCATTGGCGGGTTTGCTCAAATTATGAACGCTTCTTCCGAAAGAAACCAAGAATGGGCAGTCGGATGGTATTGCATTCGGTCCAAGCCACGGATGGAAGCCGTTGCCGCGGCGACCTTGCAAACCCTGGAAGACATTGAAGTTTTCCTTCCCCGCACCATCAGACCTCCCAAGGCAAAGGCCTACTCGGCCCAAGCTCTTTTTCCAGGCTACCTCTTCGCCCGCTTCGATCCGGTCATTCACGGGCGGAACGTGCAGTATGCCCGCGGAGTCAGCTACGTCGTACGACGCAAGGAGATTCCCGTCCCGGTCCCCCCCCAAGTAATGATCGAAATCCGGATTATTTCGCCCGATGGGATCCTGCAGATCCCTGATCAACCGCACAAGGTTGGAGATAGCGTAAGGGTCATTTCCGGGCTCTTTCGGGGAGACGAAGGCAAGGTAACCCAACTTGTCCCGGCCCGTCAAAGGGTCAAGGTATTATTTGAGATTCTCGGTCGAGCCACCGAAGTGGAAATCGACGAGGATACCGTAGATTTCCCCAGTGCCCATCCGTTGGGCGTTGGATAAGTCTTGCCCATAATAAAAATCAATGCATGCCCCCATTGGCTTTGCCATAAGCAAACGGCCAAGGGCGGTAGCTTGAGCTTCGTCTCCTACTTTCCATGCCGGTAGCGCTAATCACGGGAATCTCAGGTCAGGACGGGTCATACCTTGCTGAAAGCCTCTTGGATTCGGGGTTTGAAGTTCACGGGACAGTCAGGCGTTCATCCCTTGAAATCCCCGAGGCGAAACTTGCAAGGATTTCCACAATCCTTGACAAGCTTACGCTGCACCCGTGTTCGCTCGAAAGCCAGACCGGGCTCTTTGAAATAGTCCGGGGCGTTCGACCGGATTACCTTTACCACCTCGGCGCCCAGTCCTTCGTCTCCTATGGATTCGAAGATGAATACGCAACGCTCGAAACCAATCTGGGATCCACTCATGCACTCCTTTCCGCAGTATTGAAATTCGTGCCTGAGTGCAGGTTCTACTTCGCCGCATCCAGCGAGATGTTCGGCCATAGCGAAACGACTCCCCAAAACGAATCCACCCCTTTTAATCCTCGTTCCGTATACGGCATTTCAAAACTGGCCGGCTTTCACTTGAACAAGGCATTTCGTGAGAACGAGGGAATTTTCTCATGTGCCGGCATTCTATATAATCACGAATCCCCCCGTCGCGGAAAGGAATACGTCACCCAGAAAATCATTACCCAGGCAGTGGCGATTCATCGAGGTCTCGGCAAGGAAATCAGGTTGGGAAACATAGATGCCAGGAGAGATTGGGGTCACGCGGTCGATTACGTAGATGCGATGAGGAGGATAAACGAGGCATCCGATCCCGACGACTTCATCGTAGCTTCCGGGCAAACCCATACCGTCCGGGAATTTTGTGAAAAGACATTTGCCTGGCTTGATCTGAATTTCGAAGATTACCTCAAAATCGATCCTCGTTTTTATCGAGCTTCCGAAAAAACAACCCTTTGCGGAGATGCTAGCAAAGCCAAGAGGAAACTTGGTTGGTCCGCCTCTCGTGACCTGGATTCCATCATCGAGGAAATGGTTCAAAAAGAAATCGAAAACACATCCGATCAAATAGGCTGACCAATGGGACGAATTTCACTCAGTTACCTTTTGTCGATCCTTTTTCTCTTCCTTTTCAGCCTATCTTTTTTTTCCGTCGATTTGTTCATGCCGCACTTGAAGCGATGGAAGTCGGAAAAAATGCTCCTTGAATCCAAAGTCTACCTCGACGATTCGATAGATGGCTCTAGCGACCTGCTTGATTTTGGAATCGCGAAAGCCAAAATTGCGTACCTGCTCAATCCGACCAACGAGGAAGCCTTCGACAACTATAATCTTTTGCTTTTCCGATCAAAGCCTTCCAATGCCCTCAAGTCCTGGTTCGAATACTTGGAGACAAGAGACGCCGACGACGATAAGCGCGTGTTACTCCTCGAGAGATGTCTAAACACCCTGCGTAACGACGAGTTGCCTATTATGGACCGCAGAATTGCCGCAGAAATTGCCTTTTCTCAGATGCGGAGCCTCGCTCAAGCCGAGGGATGGATGGATAATCCGGAAAACGTTGTCTTGGTTTGCGAGCTACTGGCCGAAAGCGGAAGGTTGTCCGAAGCCTTGAGCATGATAAGGACCCTCGTGCAAAAGCATCCCAACCATCCTCCAGCCATTTTCCTTTTAGTCAGGTTGTCGGTTCACCTCAAAGATACCTCCGAACTCCCTTGGATAGGAAACTCTCTGGCCATTCTGTCGGCAAGGAAGGACGAAGTCGGCATTGAGGCCATCCGGCACATGAGCCTTCTCCACCTCCTCCTGCCCCTCGATCCGGAAAGCTTGAAGAAGTGCATTAATCTTCTCAGCACGAATGAAAACGCCAAACCCATTGATTTCCTGAGAATCAATGCTCTTCGGTTTGCTTCTACTCGCAACGAGACGCAACAAAACCTGATCATCAAGACCTGCTCCCAGCTTTTCGACTTGGAGAATCCCAAAGAGCTTCTGGTTTTCTCTAACTGGCTGGCCAAGTTGAAGGCCTTTCCTTCATTGATTGAATACCTACCATCATCCAAGGCCAAAAGGGACGAAAATCTATTCAAGATCAGGATGAATGCCCTGGCCAACCTAAAGGACGTCGCAAGCATTCACCAAGAGGTAAAGGGCGCTGTAATCATACCCACCCATTGGAGGATCGTCGTCGAAGCAAGGGCACTCACCCTAACCGGCAAATTTAGGGAAGCCTCAATCGTTCTAGACCGCTTACCTCCCATTCTTGGGGACGACTTCAGAAAGGCGATCTC
>MDSW01184774.1_pt1 | contig 16953 bp, 12 predicted proteins | sample 811171 | NCBI WGS metagenome assembly MDSW01 (sample SAMN05326641, study PRJNA326480) | marine metagenome | isolation source: seawater | place: Atlantic Ocean: North West | collected 2012
TGCTCCCCCCTTAAAATACGGCTTCAATTGAGAAGGAGTAGATAGCGGGGTGATCCTTGTTGGCCGGTGGCCCGGAATCGACCCCCCTGACCTCATCCACCTCATCAACCACCTGGGAGAACCGACCGTCCCCATTCACGGAAACCGTGGTGGGGCCGGCACCGGTGTACCCGGTCACATAATCGTAGTTGCCGAAGTTCTCATAATGCGTAGCCTCCAGCTTGGCCTTGACCCGCGGGCTGACGTCGTAGACGACACCCAGAGTGTAGGACTGCTGTTGTTGGTTCAGAGTGGCCAGACCATTGTGGAGATCGGCCAGGCCGGCGCCGACAACAGTGGAATACTGCGACCAACTGGAAAAGCCCTGGGCAGTTAACTCGGCGGGCAGCGGTACACTGGCGCCATCCGCCGTTGGAGCCAACGCGGCGGTATTGGATGCCACATCATTGAAGTACTCAAGGTACTCGTTCATGTACTCATCGCCGGCGCTGTCGGTGTAGTATTTGGCAAAAGTCGCGTGGGGCATCCATCTGCCAAAGCGATAGCCCACCGTGAAATAGCCACCGTCACCGCCCGGCTGGGGCAAATCCTCGACCCTAAGGTTGGCAATTTCACCCATCACCAGCAGGCTGCCATCGTCATAACTGAAGCCGGCGGAAGTATACAGGGTGCGGGAATTTTTGGGGAATGGCTCAACCGTGGGAGGCACCACGAATCCCAGGAACGCCGGGTTACTGGTGGCTGCCGCCAGTCCCTGGGCTAGGCCATTGACCACCGTACCGGCCGCCAGAGCCGTGTCCACACCGGTAATCAAATCGGCACTCACGGCGCCTTCATCCACGGTGCGCACATCCACATGGCTGGTATTGAAGCCCACCCGGAAGGTAAAGTTCTTGTAATCGGCAAACGCCGCCAGACCGTACTGCTGATTCGTTTCGAAGGCGTTCTCCAACTGATCGGAATAGCCGGTGGAGGAGCCCACGTAAGGCTGGAACGACAATCGTACATCACCCAGGCTGATACCGTAGTAGGCCGATACCCCATCGAAGGAGGCCACCGGTACGTTATACATTTCCAGCGGCGGCCTGACCCAGGGGTAGGCAAAACCCACATCCAGGTATTCGGACAACAGATAATAAGGAATTCTCTGCCGGCCGATTTTAAACGCCAGGTTATCGGTGGCCTGATAGTTCAGGTATAACCACTCAGCTTCGGTGCTGTAATCGTTGACACCCTTACTCGTCAGCTGCGCGGTCACATCAATATTGTCAGAGACCTCGAAATTGAACTGGACGCCCACTTTATTGACCGACTCAGAGCGCAGGTTGTCATAAACGCCGTAGAAGGGTTCGTACAACTGCTGACTGTCGATGGTGGAGGCACCCGCCGACAGGAAGCCGTTGATCTTCAGGCGGTCGGCGGCGTCGGACAGACGAGAGCGGTTTTCTTTCACCGCTGCCCGGGTACCCCGCAGCCGGTTTTCCAAACGCTTGATCTGTCGCTCTTGTTGCTCCAGCCTCTGCTCCAGCTCCGCCGTGCTGGCAGCCAGCACCGGGACACTCGATATACACAGGCTTAAAGGCAACAAGGCTAAGCACGTTTTCTTAACCATGGGTTTTTCCTTTTTATCAATTTTCCACCAATTGCTTCCGCAGGCATTAAGGCAGCGAAACGGAAACAGACCAGACTTGGTTAAGTCTGTTAGCAAGTCTAGGCGATAGTACCTGTCTGCGCCAAAAAATTCCCGGAAATAACCGCACAATGTACTGATTTATCGGTAAATAGTACTTGATGACGGGTCAGGTTGAGATGACTATCCAGTCGGATAACCCTAAGTCAACGTGGCAAAGTCGGCTGACGGATGACTTCCCCGTCAGACAAAAAAATGCCCGCTTGGGAAGCGGGCTAAGGGAATGCCCGATGAGGTCCGGGCGAGAATTCAGAAATTTACAACAACGAGGTCCGGTCGGCACAACCAGAATTCGGCACTCCAATACGGTTTACACCCTTTGGAATTGTTGGTGAATTTATCAGTAATTTTTAGAATAAACATACTAAAAGCCAGTGCCAGAGCGGCACTCAAGCTACCTTACAGCCACTGGCGGCCCAACCAGACCAACTCCGCGTCCACCACCTCGCCCAGATAACTCTCCAGCTGGGACAGTTGCCGCTCCAGACCCGGACGCTCATTGCCCAGCATAACAATGGCAATACCCGCCCGCTGCCACTCCTCCAGATACCCGACCTCCGCCAGGGACAGATTGAATTGCTGCCGGGCCCGGTCCCGCAGGCGGTTGACCACCCGCCTTTTCTCCTTCAGGGAGCCACTGTAGGGAATATGAACTTCCAACTCTGTGTAGAGAATATGAACCGTGCTCATGGAACTGATCCGTAGTGCCGCTAAAGCGGGCATGCTAAAGTGATTAGGAATTTGGGGTCAAGCCGGCCGCCGCGCCAAACCAGCCACTGCAACAGGCCCGGTGCAGTGTGTCCCTTCCCCACCTGCGTTCGTCGGGGTCTGAAGGCAGTTTCAATGGTTTGGGTTACACTTAGCAAAAAATGGAATTCCCGTGCTTGATCTCTGTCCAAAGTCCATAATATGGTGAGTTCTAAGCAGAATTTTCGGAATTCGTATACTTTCTCGTCACTCCGGGCAGACCCCTCCCGGCGTACCCGATTTGGTAGGATCAATGACTCAGTCGCACCTTAAGCAGCATTCCCTCAAAACGGTTTTCTTTCTGGTTCTGGCACTGGGGGCCGCAGCCTCCAACCTGGCGGCATTGCCGGCCGACGACGACGCCCTCAAGCCCACCCGGGCTCAGGCCATCACTTCGATCCGGGTCCTTGATGGGGTTAATCGATATCACATGCGCAAGCACGAGCTGGACGACGAACTGTCCCGGGAGCTGTTTGAACGCTACATTGAAACCCTGGACGGCGGCAAAGCTTATTTTCTGGCCAGCGACATTGCGGAATTCGAACGCTATCGGGTCCAGCTGGATGACGCTCTGCAACGTTCCAACCTGCACCCGGCTTTTGAGATTTTCAACCGCTATCAGCAGCGCATGCGCGAACGGCTGGATTATTCCCTGGGGTTGCTGGACCGCGGCATCGGCCGGCTGGACTTCAGTAAGGATGAAACCCTGGAGCGGGATCCGGAAAAAAGCCATTGGGCAAAGAGCCACGCCGAGTTGGACGATTTATCACGCCGGCGCCTGAAAGACACCATCATCACCATGCGTCTGATGGGCAAAGCGGACGAGGAAATTGAGGAAACCCTGCAGCGCCGGTTCCGTAATCAGCTGAATCGGGTCAATCAGGCCAACAGTGAGGACGCCTTCGAAATCTACATGAACGCGTTCACCCAGATTTACGATCCCCACACCCAGTACTTTTCCCCCAAAGTCTCGGAAAATTTTGATATCAACATGAGCCTGCAACTGGAAGGCATAGGCGCGGTATTACAAAGCGACGATGAATACACCAAGGTGGTGAGCCTGGTGACCGGAGGCCCGGCGGAGAAAAGTCAGCAACTGAAAGAAGCGGATCGCATCATCGGTGTGGGGCAACAGAAAGATGACATCATCGATGTGGTGGGCTGGCGTTTGGACGAGGTGGTGCAGAGAATTCGCGGCAAGAAAGACACGATGGTGTATCTGGAAGTGATTCCAGCGGATTCCAAAAGCGACGCTCACACCAAGGTGATCGGCATCAAGCGGGACACGGTGAAGCTGGAGGATCGCGCGGCCCGGTCCGAGATTATGGAAATCGACGCGCCTTCCGGCCAGCAGAAAATCGGTATCATCAACGTACCCACTTTTTACGCCAACCTGGAGTGTCTGAAAAATGCCGGCAGTCAATGCCGCTCCACCACCTTTGACGTGGCGGCGCTGATCAAGGAATTAAAGCAGCAGGAGATCGATGGCCTGGTGATGGATCTGCGCAATAATGGCGGCGGTTCTCTCACCGAAGTGAATCAGTTGCTGGGGCTGTTTATCAAAACCGGACCCACGGTACAAATCAAGTCCTACAATGGCGCGGTGGAAGTACTGGAAGACCACGATCCCGACGTACTCTACGACGGCCCGTTGGCGGTAATGGTGAACCGATTGAGTGCGTCGGCTTCGGAAATTTTTGCCGGTGCCATTCAGGATTACCAGCGCGGCATCATCGTGGGGGACCGCACCTTCGGCAAGGGCACGGTGCAGTCGCTGCATCCCCTGAACTACGGTGACCGGGGCGACCGGCTGAAAGTGACCATGGCCAAATTCTACCGTATTTCAGGCGTCAGCAATCAGCACGCCGGTATCGTGCCGGACATCGAATTCCCCAGCCTGATCGATCACGAGGAAATCGGCGAAAGCTCCCTGCCCCATGCCCTGCCCTCGGATCGCATCAAGCCGGCCCGCTACCACCGGGACCCGATGCTGGAGACGTCGCTCACCTATTTGCGCACCGCCCACGAGGATCGCATCGATGACAACCCGGAGTTCCAGTATGTTATGGACCAGATGGAAAGCATTGAGAAGGCCAGAGCCGAGACCCGGGTCAGCCTGAACTGGAAAGTCCGGCAGCGGGAGAAAGAGGCACTGGATGCCCGCCGTCTGGCCATAGAGAACAAACGGCGCAAGGCGCTGGGACAGCCGCTGTTCAAAACCTTTGCCGAGTTCCGGGATTCCACCGAGGACGAAGAATCCACCAGTCAGGCGAATGCCGAAACGCTGGAAATCGACTATGAGCTGAAGGAAACCGGGCACATTCTGGCTGATTTTATTGCACTGCAGGAATCCCAGACCCGAATGGCTCAACATTGATGAGCTTTGAACTGCATCCGCAACTGGCCGCTGACACCCATCGGGTGAGCGAGACCGACGACTGCCTGCTGTTAGTGATGAACGACCGGCAGTATCCGTGGTTTATCGTGGTTCCGAAAGTGGATGCCACCACCGAATGGCATCATCTGGACCCGGACCAGCAAACCAGAGTGCATGGGTTCTGTGTCTCCGTGGGGCAGGCAATCCAGAGCGTATTTGGCAGCCGCAAGATCAATACCGCGGCACTGGGCAATATAGTGAGCCAGTTGCACATCCATGTGATTGGGCGCACCCCGGATGATCCTGCCTGGCCCGGGCCGGTATGGGGCGCCCAGCCTCCGTTGCCCCTGTCCGATGCTGACGTGGAAACACGGACGCTGATGATGAAGCAATATCTTGGGGCTGATAATCACTGATAGTCGGAGCGGGTGAAACCGACTCAATTGCGCCGAAGCAACCATGACAACGATACTCCGAGCCGCATGCTGCGTTACCTGGCCGTTGGGCCTTCTGCTGATGATCCTGCTGGGACAGGCCACAGCGGCGAACGCCGATGCAGTGGCGGTGGATGAGCAGCAAAGCGTCTACAACCTTGCACGCCATCTGCAAATTCTGGAGGATCCGGGAGGTAATATCCGGGTCAGTGATTTTTTATCCGGCGCCGAAACCTACGACTGGTATCAAGTGGCCGACGACATACCCAACCAGGGTTATAAAAACGGCGCTTTCTGGTACCGCATCAGCCTCTTCAATCGTCACGATACCCGCACCGAATGGCTGTTGAATGTGGATTATCCGTTACTGGATTATCTTGACCTCTATATTGTCCGGGGCGGTGAAATCATTCAGGCCCACCACGTAGGCGACAAGCTGCCCCATGAGCACCGCCCGGTGGACCATCGTAATTTCGTCTTCCCCATCAGTCTTCCCACGGGTTCCACCACTCAGCTTTTTATCCGGGTGGAAACCGAAGGCTCAGTAAAAATGCCCCTGTATCTGTGGGAGGAAGCCGAGTTTATCAAGTCCGATCAGCGCTTTATGCTCAGCCAGGGTGTATTCATCGGCGGCATGTTTATCATGTTCTTTTATAACCTGTTCCTGTTCTTCATTGTTCGTGACTCCTCTTATCTTTACTACGTGTGTTATCTGCTGTTCCAGATGTTCGCGTTTTCCTGCTGGCGGGGATTCAGCTACCAGTACCTCTGGCCCAGCTGGCCGCTGTGGAATCAGATCGCCATTGTATTTTTCCTCGGAGGCACCATCACCTTCGCCCTGTTGTTCTCCATGTTTTTCCTCAAAGTGCGCCGCCACCTGCCGCGCTTGTTCTATTTGATGACATTCGGTGTGCTGGTGGGGGTGGGCCTGATGGCGGCCAGCTTTGTGCTTAGTTACAGCGCCCTGTTGCAGGTGGCCATGTATTCCCTGATTGCGGTGGTGATCCTTAACCTCACCGCCGGTATTAACGCCTGGCGCAAAGGGGTGCACGTGGCCAGTTACTACACTCTGGCCTGGGTCACCGTCGCCTTCGGCTTCACCACGTTCAGTCTGAATTACACTGGTCTGATACCCAGCAATTTCGTCACCGAGAACGCCGCGCAGATTGGTGCCGCCATCGAAGTGATTCTGCTCTCTATGGCATTTGGCAGTTTCTTCACTGAAGAGCGCAGAGCCAAGGCCAAAGCCCAAAGCCAACTGCTGGAAAAAATGCGTGAAGCCTACAAGGCCCAGGCCGCCAGCGTTGCCAAAAGCGAGTTCCTGGCCAAGATGAGCCATGAAATCCGCACCCCGATGAATGGCGTGATCGGTATTGCCGAGCTGTTGCGGGAAACCGAACTGGATCGGGACCAACGACGTTACGTGGATACCATTTATAATTCCTGCAACGCGCTGTTGCATCTGATCAACGATATTCTGGATCTGGCCAAGATTGAGGCCAAACGCATGGATCTGGAACGCATTCCATTTAATCCCCACGATCTGATTGATGAGTGTTTGGCGGTATTCCAGAGCAAGGAGTTGTCCAGCAATCTGAGCTTTTACACCCGGGTGGCGGACGACCTGCCACCGGTATTGATCGGCGACCCCACCCGCCTGCGGCAGGTACTGTTGAACCTGATGAGTAACGCGGTGAAGTTCACACAGTACGGCAGTATCGGTATCAGTGCCAGTGTGGAAGAACGTAACGAGCAGCGGGTCACGGTGGCATTTCAGGTACGGGATACCGGCATCGGTATCTCCCGGGAAATCCAGAAAACCCTGTTCTCACCCTTCACCCAGGCCGACAGCTCCACCACCCGTCGTTATGGCGGCACCGGCCTGGGCCTGTCCATTTGCAAAGAACTGGTGCATGTGATGGGCGGTGATATCGGCGTGGACAGCGACAGTGGCCAGGGGTCCACGTTCTGGTTCACTTGCCGCTTCGAAGTGGGTCGACATCAGGATTTACCTGTCGACCCGGGCCGTGCGGTGGCCGCGCTGCTGGCACCGGAGCCGGGGACCGAGCTGGATGTTCGAATACTGGTGGCAGAGGATAACGAAGTGAATCGGGTGGTGATTAACGGGTTGATCACCAAGCTGGGCGCGCACGGCGAGTTCGTCAGTAACGGTCGGGAGGCCGTACATTACTATCAGCGCCACCACCAGAAACTGGATCTGGTGCTGATGGACTGTGAGATGCCGGATCTGGATGGTTATGCCGCCACCCGGGAAATCCGCCAGTTTGAACTGGAGTCCATGCTGCCAAGGAAACCGATCATCGCCGTAACCGCCCATGCGGTTGGTGAATCACGGGAACTCTGCCTGCAGGCGGGGATGGATGAATACATTACCAAACCGATCCGGCTGGAGGCCCTGCGCAGGAAAATTCTCGACCTCGGCGCAGGTGGCAACAACGGCGCACGGCCGGCAAGCCAACCGGACCGATCGGCTCCGACGGGCTAGCGGGCGGCTAATCAAATTGCGCGTCAAACCGCCGCAGCAGACCGATCAGAGGGTCAGCATATACTTCCAGATCCTTAAAATACTCCTCCGCCATGGGCGCCACCTCACAACTGGGCGGCAGCGGATGCTGACCCTCCAGCAGCGCTCTGAAGCGGGCCACGAACACCCATTGCAGCCACTGACTGAAAGTCATGGTGTCATAAAAGAAAGGCAACTCACTGGCAAAGGCGGAGGGTGGCGGGCTTTGCTCTTCCCACAGTTCCAATTCGCGCATTTCCGTCTCAACATTGGTGAGTAATGCCGTCAACAACCTGCGATCAGTCATAACAAACCTTCACTCGATTAAACCCGCAAACAATAATACACTCTCCCCTGGTCTATAGAAATCACACCGGAAACGGGGCACCACATGAAGAGTCAATTACTGCGCCGGCTGTTACTGCCTGTTGTCGGCCTCCTCTATGTCAGCACGCTACAGGCGGAAACTCTCACTTTGCGCCAGGCCTACCTGCTGGCGGAGGACAATGATCCCCAATGGGCCGCTGCCAAAAACACCTATTCCGCCAATCAACAGGTGGTGGACCTGAATCGATCGGGCGTTCTGCCACAGATCGGCTTACAGGGATCCTACAGTGAGAGCAACGTGGACTACGAGGATCTGGGGGACGACAGCTTCGACAGCCACAGCTATTCCGCCAGCGTGCGGCAACCGCTGTTTGATCTGGAAAGCTGGCACACCTACCAACTGGGCAAAGCCCTGGATAACCAATACAGCGCTGAGTTTCAAAACACCCGGGAGGATTTCCTGTTGCGGGTACTCACCCTGTATCTGGATGTACTGCGCGCTGATGCCAATGTCACCTTTCGCCAGGCGGAGCAGGAGGCCATCGACCGTCAGCTGGAACAGAGCAAACAGCGCTTTGAAGTGGGGCTGGTGGCCATCACGGACGTGCATGAAGCCCAGGCGGCCTATGATACGGCGGTGAGCGCCCGCATCGCCGCGGAAAGCGACCTGTTCGTAGCCCTGCGGCAGTTGGAAACCGTCACCGGCGTGCAGGTGGATGATGTCGTGAATCTGAGCCCCGAGCTGCCCATTCTGCCCCCGGAACCGGCGGATCTGGACACCTGGATTAAGGGCGCCCTGGAACGCAATGCCAGTCTGCAGGCGGCCAATTTTGCGGTCAATGCGGCGGAACAGAACTACAAGAGCCAGCGTGGCCGCCACGCCCCCACCCTGGATCTGGTGGGTACCCACAGTTATACCAGCACCGGAGCACCCACCTCCATCGGCACCGAGCAACCGGACACCACCCGGGACGTGATCTCCCTTGAGCTGGCCATGCCCCTGTATTCCGGTGGCGGAATCAGCGCCAGCCGGCGGCAGAGCCACTACCAGTTCCTGGCCACCCAGGATCAACAGCGGCTGGCCCGGCGCGCCACCATTCAGGACACCACCAGCTTCTACCAGTTGACTGTGGCCAACGTGGCCCAGGTGAAGGCCCGCAATCAAAGCACCGTCTCCGCCCGGGTGGCCCTGGAAGCCACCCAGGCCGGTTACGAAGCCGGCACCCGCACTATCGTTGACGTACTCAACGTACAACGCAACCTGTTTCAGAACGAACGGGATTACACCAATGCCCGCTTCGACTATGTGCTGAATTCACTGCGCCTGAAGCGGGCGGCGGGCGTACTCACCGCGGAAGAGCTGTTAACCCTGAATCAGTGGATGGCCAAACAGCCCTAAGCGTTGTGCTTGGCGGCATTGCGCCGGGCTCCCCAGATCAGTAACGACTGATAGCCGGTGGGCAGCAGCCGCTGCATGGTGTCGATAACCCTGGCGTCCGTGCCGATCAGAATCCGGGCCCGGTCTTTCCTGACGCCGTCAATGATCACCTTCGCCGCCTGTTGCGGGGTGGTCATGGCGGCCTTATCAAACATCTTCGCCATCTTTTCCCGGTCCTGGGCACCAATGCCGCCGGTATCGCCCACCCGGGCGCTGCGGGCAATATTGGTTTTGATGCCACCGGGATGCACGCAGGATACCGCCACCCTGTCACCGCTGATGGCCAGCTCCTCACGTAAGGATTCGGTGAATCCGCGCACTGCGAATTTGGCGGCATTGTAGGCGCTTTGGGTAGGCACGCCGATCATCCCGAAGACGCTGGAAATGTTGATGATGTGGCCATCCCCGGACTGTTTGAGGTGGGGCAGGAAGGCCTTGGTGCCGTACACCACGCCCCAGAAATTAATATTCATCAGCCACTCAAAATTGTCGTAGCTCATGTTTTCCACGGTTTCGCTCAATGCCACTCCGGCATTGTTGAAGATCAGATTCACCCGACCGTGCTCCGCCACTACCTGGTCCGCCCAGGCATAGACGGCCTCCCGGTCCGCCACGTCCAGGGCACTGGCACTGCACTTCACACCCTGGGATCGCACCTGCTGCAGCGTTTGCTCCAGAGCCTGCTGGTTGTTATCGGACAACGCCAGCTCACAACCCAGCTCCGCCAGCTCCAGCGCCAGTGCCTGGCCTATACCGGAACCGGCGCCGGTGATCGCGGCCACTTTACCTTTCAGTTGTTTCATAAGTTATCTCCTGCACCCCCGGCCGTGCCAACCACAGCCATAAAAAAGGGCGGCCGGTTAGGGCCACCCTTTGTTTCCGCGAACAAGACAGGCATTAGCTGCCTACTTGTCAGCGTTTTCCAGTTGCTGCTTGATCAGATCACCAATGGTCTTCGGCGAAGCTTCCTGGTTCTGGTTCAGCGTCTTCATGGCTTCCTTCTCGTCCGCCACGTCCTTCGCCTTCACTGACAGGCTGATAGCCCGGTTCTTGCGATCCACGCTGATAATGCGGGCTTCCACCTGATCCCCTTCATTAAGGTGCGTGCGGGCATCTTCCACCCGGTCACGGCTCAGCTCAGAGGCTTTCAGAGTGGCTTCCACGCCGTCAATCAACTCCACGGTGGCACCCTTGGCATCCACTGCTTTCACGGTACCGGTTACAATGGCGCCCTTGTCGTTGTCCTGCACGTACATGGCAAAGGGATCCTGCTCCAGCTGTTTGATCCCCAGGGAGATACGCTCCCGCTCAGGATCCACGGAGAGGATGACGGTTTCAATTTCGTCGCCTTTCTTGTACTCACGGACCGCCTCTTCGCCGGGCAGATCCCAGGAAATGTCGGACAGGTGGACCAGGCCGTCGATACCGCCTTCCAGGCCGATGAAGATACCGAAGTCAGTGATGGACTTGATCTTGCCGGAAATGCGGTCGCCCTTGTTGAAGTTGGTGCCAAACTCTTCCCAGGGATTGGGCTTGCACTGCTTGATACCCAGGGAAATACGGCGGCGCTCCTCGTCGATGTCCAGTACCACAACGTCCACTTCCTCACCAATGGAAACCACCTTGGAGGGATGTACGTTCTTGTTGGTCCAGTCCATTTCGGACACGTGCACCAGGCCTTCCACACCTTCTTCCAGCTCGGCAAAACAGCCATAGTCGGTGAGGTTGGTAACCTTGGCCTTGACCCGGCTGCCTTCCGGATAACGCTGAGTGATTTCCACCCAGGGATCGGAACCCAGCTGCTTCAGGCCCAGGGAAACCCGGTTACGCTCACGGTCAAACTTGAGCACTTTGACGTTGATCTCGTCGCCCACTTCCACGATTTCGCTGGGGTGTTTGATGCGTTTCCAGGCCATATCGGTAATGTGCAACAGACCGTCGATACCGCCCAGATCCACGAACGCACCGTAGTCGGTGAGGTTCTTGACGATACCCTTGACTTCCATTCCCTCCTGGAGTTTTTCCAGCAGGGCTTCGCGCTCGGCACTGTTTTCCGCTTCCAGCACGGCGCGGCGGGATACCACCACGTTATTACGCTTGGCATCCAGCTTGATAACCTTGAATTCCAGGTCTTTGTTTTCCAGGTGAGCGGTATCGCGCACCGGTCGAACGTCCACCAGGGATCCGGGCAGGAAGGCACGTACGGAGTCGATGTCCACGGTAAAGCCACCCTTGACCTTGCCGTTGATCACGCCCGTGACCACTTCCTCGGCGTCGAACGCCGCTTCCAGACGCTTCCAGGATTCAGCGCGCTTCGCCTTCTCGCGGGACAGTCGGGTTTCGCCCCAGCCGTCTTCCAGCGCTTCCAGGGCCACGTCGATTTCATCGCCCACATTGATTTCCAGTTCACCATCGGTAATGAACTGCTCGCGGGGAATGACGCCTTCGGATTTCAGTCCTGCGTATACGGTGACCCAGTCGTCGTCGATGGAAACGATGGTGCCTTTCACAATGGCACCGGGGGTCATATCAACTTCTTTTAAGCTCTCTTCAAATAGTTCGGCAAAGCTTTCGCTCATGTGTTATACCTGTCTTGATTGCTGATCTGAAATCAGCGGATTACCACCATACGCCACCAGCACCGTACGGGTTGTTCTCGATTCGCTCGTGGGGGCCAGCTGGCACATACGGCCGCCACTAACGCCAAAAAGAAGCGGATGAAAACCACCCTGAGGTGCGTCCCCATACGCTTCACTTTATCTTCGCTCCGGACCCATGCCCGGTACTTTAAGCTGTCTAAGCTGTCTGCGACCTGCCTACCGCGCTCCGCCTGCCAACCGCCGGAATCTAGCTGACAAGCCCCTGATTTCTGGCATGATTCATTAACTCGGTGTACACCTCATCGATCGTCATGTCAGTACTGTCGATTACGATGGCATCCTCCGCCGGCACCAGGGGGGCCACCGGACGTGTCATATCCTGCTCATCACGCAATTGTAACGCTGCTTGAAGGTCGGCTAAATTAGCACTCATGCCCTTATCTTGCAACTGTTTGAAGCGCCTTTGGGCCCGCTCCTCCACGCTGGCGGTGAGAAACAGTTTCAATTGGGCGTCGGGAAACACCACGGTGCCCATATCCCGGCCGTCCGCCACCAGCCCCGGCTCCTGCCGGAAATCGTGCTGCCGCTGCAACAACCCCGCCCGCACGCTGGGCAGCGCCGCCACCGCCGAGGCATCCCGACCCACGTCCTCGGCCCGGATATCCCGGGTCACGGTGTCCCCTTCCAGCACCACCCGGGGCGGCTGTTCCGGGTCTTCCACCAGGAACTGCACGTCCATATTCTGCGCCAGAATCTGCAGGCTTTCCTCGTTTTCCAGGGGCACCCCATGGTTGCGGGCCGCCAGGGCCACCAGCCGGTACAGGGCGCCACTGTCCAACAGGTGCCAGCCCAGGGCCTTGGCCACCTTCTGCGCTATGGTACCTTTGCCCGAGCCGCTGGGTCCGTCAATGGTAATAGTGGGGGCGAGTCGCTTATTCATGAGGCCCTCCTGCTTCAGCCAAGTCCAGCTTCATACCGACTTTCCGTGACAATTCCACGAAATTGGGGAACGATGTGGCCACATTAGCACAGTTACTGATCTGAATGTCGCCGCTTGCCCGCAACGCCGCCACCGCAAAGGCCATGGCGATACGGTGATCCCCGTGGCTGTCCACGCGGCCGCCGCCCAGGGTGCCCCCTTCAATACTGATCCCGTCCGGGGTGGGGTCGGCGCTAATCCCCAGGGTTTGCAATCCGTCAGCCATCACCTGGATGCGGTCGCTTTCCTTCACCCGCAGCTCCTCCGCCCCGGTGAGCACCGTGCGGCCCCGGGCGCAGGCCGCCGCCACGAACAATACCGGGAATTCATCGATGGCCAGGGGCACCTGATCCTGCGGGATATGAATACCCTTGAGGGGGGCATGCCGCACCTGGATATCCGCCACCGGTTCGCCCCCCACCTTACGTTCGTTATGAATCTGCAGATCCGCACCCATGGCCCGCAGAATATTGATCACGCCGATGCGGGTGGGGTTAATGCCCACATGTTCCAGGGTCAGATCCGACCCCGGCGTTATACTGGCGGCCACCATAAAGAAAGCCGCGGAGGAGATATCCGCCGGCACGTCGATGGTGGTGGCCGTAAGACCGCCGCCACCCACCAGGGTGATTTTATTGCCTTCCGTGGTTACCGGATAGCCAAAGCCCCGCAACATTCGCTCGGTGTGATCCCGGGTGGGTGCAGGCTCGATGACGCTGGTGACCCCTTCCGCGTACAGGCCCGCCAGCAGAATACAGGATTTCACCTGGGCGCTGGCCATGGGCATGGTGTATTCAATGCCGGTCAGGGTCTGGCCGCCGGCCACTTTCAGCGGTGGCGTGCCGTCGGCGCTGGTTTCCACGCTGGCCCCCATCTGCTCCAGGGGCCGGGTGATGCGTTGCATGGGCCGGCGGGACAGGGATTCGTCCCCGGTGAGTTCCACCGGGAAGCGCTGAGCCGCCATCAGGCCCGCCAGCAGGCGCATGGAGGTGCCACTGTTGCCCAGATAAAGCGGGCCATGGGGCGGCTGCAGACCCTGCATGCCCACCCCATAGATTTTCACATGACCATTGTTGGGGCCCTCGATGGTGACCCCCAGATCGCGGAATGCCTGCAGAGTGGCGAGGCTGTCCTCCCCCTCCAGGAAACCGAACACCTCGGTCTGACCCTCCGCCAGAGCGCCCAACATAATGGCCCGGTGAGAGACCGACTTGTCACCGGGCACCCGGATCGAGCCCTGCACGCTGCCGCCCGGGTGGGCGGTAAATACCATGTTGTTATCCGTCATAGTTCCACTGTATGCCCGCTTGGCTAGCATTTTGGTGAAGTGGTCCCGGGCCACCTTGGCCCGGGTCATAATGCCTAAAATGGCCTCGGAATCCTGCTGCTCCACCGCCTGCTGAAAGCCGGTTAATCCACGCTGGAAATGACCGATCACATCCAGGATGGCCTGCCGGTTGGCGATGAAAATATCATGCCACATGGTGGGATCACTGGAGGCGATGCGGGTGAAATCCCGAAAACCGCCGGCAGCGTACCGGAATATCTCCTGATTTTCATCCTCTTTGGCCAGGGTATCCACCAGGGAGAACGCCAGCAGGTGTGGCAGGTGACTGGTGGCGGCCAGTACCGCGTCATGCCGCGCCACCTCCATGGTCAGCACCTCGGCCCCCATGCCCTGCCAGGTTCGGGCCACCCGGTCCAGGGCAAAGTCCGCGGTCTGGGCCAGGGGGGTAAGGATGACTTTATGCCGCTGATAAAGGTCGGCCCGGGCGGCCCCCACCCCACTGCGCTCGGAGCCGGCGATGGGATGGCCGGGTACAAACCAGGGGGGAACTTCGCCGAACACCTGCCGCGCCGCCGCCACCACATTGCCTTTCACGCTGCCGGCATCGGTCACCACGGTGGCACCATCCAGCCCCGGCGCCATGGCCCGCAGCAACGTCTCGGTGACGCCGATGGGAGCCGCCAGCAGCACCAGGTCCGCCCCCTGCACCGCCACCGCGGGGTCGGCTTCAGCCCGGTCAATGACCCCCATGGCCAGACCCTGCTCCAGGGTGGCGGTGGAGCGGCTGCAGCCCACCACCTCATGACACAGGCCATTGGCCTTCAGGCCCAGGGCAAAGGAGCCACCAATCAGTCCCAGCCCCACCACCACGACGCGATCCAGGGGGTTGGCCGGATGGGTGGAAGCCGCCATCATGAACTCAGACATTGTTCCAGGGCTTCCAGGCAGCGCTGGTTCTCCTGGGGCAGGCCAATACTGATGCGCAGGGATCGGGGCAGACCGTAATTGGCCAGAGGCCGCACGATTACACCCTGCTCCAGCAATTGCTGATAGACCGGACCGGCGTCATTGGCAAAGTGCACGGTGACAAAATTGCCCGCCGAGGGAATGTAATCCAGACCCAGGCGCCGGAAGCCGGCCACATATTGTTCCATACCCTGGTGATTAAGCGCCCGGCTGCGTTGCAGATAGTCCTGATCCCCCAGCGCCGCCTGCGCCGCCGCCAGGGCCACGGAATCCACATTGAAGGGTTGCCGCACCCGGTTTAACAGATCCGCCACCTGGGGGTGAGACAGACTGTAGCCCACCCGCAGGGCCGCCAGGCCATAGGCTTTGGAGAAGGTGCGAGTAACCAACAGGTTGGGATAATCCGCCAGATAATTCAGGCCGTTGAGAGGATCGTCCATCTCCGCGCCGGTGTATTCAATGTAGGCTTCATCCAACACCACCAGTACCGACTCCGGCACCTGACGAATAAAAGACTCCCACTGCCCCCGGCCAAAAGCGGTGCCGGTGGGATTGTTGGGGTTGGCGATGAACACCACTTTAGTGCGGGGACCGATGGCGCGGGCCATGGCATCCAGATCATGGCCGTAGTCACGGGCCGGAGTCACTACCCCGGTGGCACCACAGGCCTGAGTGGCAATGGGGTAGACCGCAAACGCAAATTCAGAAAACACCGCCTCGTCCCCGGGGCCGAGAAAGGCCCGGGCCACCAGGTCCAACACATCATTGGAGCCATTGCCCAGGGTGATGGTATCGCTGGTTACACCGAGATGGTCCGAAAGCGCCTGTTTGAGCCGGAACCCATTGCCATCCGGGTAGCGGCTGAGTTCCGGTAGCACCCGCTCCACCGCCCGCAGCACCGCCGTGCCGGGCCCCAGGGGATTCTCGTTGCTGGCGAGCTTGACGATATTGCGGATGCCCAGCTCCCGTTCCAGCTCCTCGATGGGTTTACCCGGCACATAGGGGGTCAGCCTCTGCACACCGGGGCACGCCCGACTCAGAAAATCACAACTCATTTCACATCACCGCTCTGGGGTAGGAACCCAAACGTTTTACGTAAACCGCCATGGCCTCCACCCGCTGCAGGGCCACGGCAATGCCCTGATCCTGTTCATGACCTTCAAAATCAATAAAAAACAGATAGGTCCAGGAGCCATCCCGGGCGGGAGGGGTTTCCACCCGGGTCAGCATAATGCCGGCGTCGTGAAACGGGGCCAGCAGCTCATAGAGTGCACCGGGTTTGTTCTTCATGGAGACAATGATCGAGGTCTTGTCGTCGCCGGAAGCCGGCACCCGCTCCCGCCCCACAATCAAAAAGCGGGTGGTGTTATGGGGGTTATCCTCAATATTGGAGGCCAGCACTTTGAGATCATACATTTCCGCCGCCACCTCGCCGGCAATGGCCGCCGCATTCCACTCGCTCTGCATGCGGCGGGCGGCATCGGCGTTGCTGCTCACCGGGACCCGGTCCGCGGTGGGGTAATTGGCGTCCAGCCACTGCCGGCACTGGGCCAGGGACTGCTGGTGGGAATAGATCCGGGTAA
>MDSW01131852.1_pt1 | contig 16950 bp, 23 predicted proteins | sample 811171 | NCBI WGS metagenome assembly MDSW01 (sample SAMN05326641, study PRJNA326480) | marine metagenome | isolation source: seawater | place: Atlantic Ocean: North West | collected 2012
CTAGTGATTTAAATGATTTATACAGAAGAGTTATAAACAGAAACAATAGATTAAAGAGACTTATAGACTTAAGAGCACCTGATATAATTATTAGAAATGAAAAAAGGATGCTTCAAGAGTCAGTAGATGCTCTATTCGATAATGGCAGAAGAGGTAGGGTAATTACATCAACAAATAAAAGGCCTTTAAAATCTTTATCAGATATGCTGAAAGGGAAACAAGGGAGATTTAGACAAAATCTTTTAGGAAAACGTGTAGATTATTCAGGAAGATCAGTGATCGTTGTTGGGCCATCACTTAAACTTCATCAGTGTGGACTGCCAAAAAAAATGGCGCTTGAACTTTTCAAACCATTTATCTTTCATAAACTTGACATTTATGGTTGGGCTAATACAATCAAGGCTGCTAAAAAATTAGTAGAAAAAGAAGATCCTAGGGTTTGGGATATTTTAGAGGAAGTAATTAGAGAACATCCTGTTTTACTCAACAGAGCACCTACACTCCATAGATTAGGTATACAAGCTTTTGAACCAATTTTGATTGAAGGAAAGTCAATTCAACTTCATCCCCTAGTTTGTACAGCTTTCAATGCAGATTTTGATGGAGATCAAATGGCTGTTCACGTTCCACTAAGTCTAGAATCTCAACTAGAAGCTCGTGTTTTAATGATGAGCACGAATAATATTTTATCACCTTCTAGTGGTAAACCTATAATTGTTCCTTCTCAAGATATAGTTCTAGGAATATATTATCTTTCAATTCTTAGAGATAATCAAAAAGGTGAGGGAAGACACTATGTAGATTTAAATGAAATTATTAAGGCTTTAGAAAACAACGATGTTACCTTGCATACAAAAATAACTGCTAGAATTAAGAATTTTACTGGTGAATTTACAAAAATAGAAACTACACCTGGAAGAATGATACTAGCAGACTGTTTACCATTGAACGAAAATATAAACTTTGAAATGGTAAATAAAATTCTAACAAAAAAAGAGGTTAGTAATTTAATAGATACGGTTTACAGGTTTTGTGGTCAAAAAGAAACAGTGCTTTTTGCTGATCACATGATGCAAATTGGTTTTAAATATGCTGCTATTGCAGGTATTTCATTTGGAAAGGACGATTTAATTATACCAGATGAAAAACAAAGTTTACTTGATGCAACACAACTAAAAGTACAAGAGTATGAAAGTCAATATCAAGATGGATTAATAACACAAGGTGAAAAATATAATAAAGTTGTTGATGCATGGTCAGAATGTACAAATAAAGTAGCTGATAAAATGTTAGAAGTGATATCTAGCCCCAAGGATGATCAAACAATTAACTCAGTTTATATGATGGCACATTCAGGAGCCAGGGGCTCAGCTGCTCAATTAAAACAGTTATCTGGTATGAGAGGATTAATGGCTAAGCCATCAGGAGAAATTATTGAAAATCCAATAAAATCTAATTTTAAGGAAGGGCTTTCGGTCTTAGAATATTTTACTTCTACCCATGGTGCTCGAAAAGGTTTAGCAGATACTGCTCTAAAGACAGCAAGTAGTGGATACTTAACTAGAAGATTAGTTGATGTTGCTCAAGATGCAGTAATCAGAGAAGATGATTGTAAGACTCAAAACGGTGTTATTGTTGAGGAAATTGTTGAGTCAGGAAACATAACATCACCTTTATCTGAAAGAATTTTGGGCAGAACTCCACTAGAAAATATTGCAGACCAAGATGAAAATGTAATAGTTAATGCCGGTGATATTATTTCTGAACAACATTTAGAGGCAATTTCAAACTTAGGCTTAAGATCTTTGAAAATTAGATCTGTTCTAACTTGTGAAACTGAAGACGGTATTTGTGCTAAATGTTATGGAAGAGATTTAGCTCGGGGTACAGAAGTTAATATAGGTGAAGCAGTTGGAATTATAGCTGCTCAATCAATTGGAGAACCAGGAACACAACTTACAATGAGAACCTTTCACATTGGAGGTGCGGCAAGCTCATCAGTAGAGCAATCTAATGCAGTCTCTCCAATAGAAGGTAAAATCATCCATGAAAACATAAAAATTATTGAAGACAAATTTAATAATAAAATTGTTTTGAGCAGAAATGCAAAACTAAAAATTGTAGTTAACCAAGATGAAAAATTTTCTGCTTATATCCCTTTTGGAGCAAAGTTGTTGGTTAATGACGGTGATGAAGTTAAATCCAATAGCATATTAGCTGAATGGGATCCATACACTCTTCCAATAATTGCAGAAAAGGATGGTTTTGCAAGTTATGTTGATTTAAAACAAGGAACTTCTTTTAGAGAAACTATTGATGATACAACTGGTATATCTAGCAAAGTTGTTATTGATTGGAGTCAAAATCAAAAAAGCAAAAATTTTAAACCAGCTATCAATATTGTAGATAGCTTAGAAGATATTGAAAATGAAGTAGATTTTTTAAACTATCCTATGTCTATTGATACTATTATAGGTGTTGAAGAGGGGCAAGAGGTATTTGCTGGTCAAGTATTAGCAAGAATTCCAAAAGAATCATCTAAAACTAAGGATATAACTGGGGGATTGCCAAGAGTGGCCGAGCTATTTGAAGCCAGAAAACCCAAAGACCCTGCAATTATGTCAGAGATAGATGGCAAAATATCTTTTGGAAAAGATTATAAAAATAAGAGAAGAGTTATAATTACTAGTCTTGATGAAAAAGATAGCTTTGAACTTTTAATTCCAAGATCAAAATATTTAAATGTTCAAGAGGGTGACTTTGTAAAAAAAGGTGATATTCTAGTCGAAGGAACACCTGTGCCACATGATATTTTAAGGATTTTAGGTGTTGAGGAGTTAGCAAGATATTTAGTTAGAGAAGTTCAATCTGTTTACAAGCTTCAAGGAGTATATATTAATGATAAACATATTGAAACAATTGCAAGACAAATGCTTCAGAAAGTTTTAGTTAAGAATCCAGGAGACTCAAATCTAATTGCAGGTGAGCAAATTCAAAGGAGAGATCTTATTAAGTTGAATAAGCTCTTGTTAAGTCAGGACAAGGCAGTTATTGAGTATGAGCCCGTATTGCTCGGAATTACTAAAGCTAGTCTTCAAACAAACTCATTTATTTCAGCAGCTTCCTTCCAGGAAACTACTAAAGTACTTACTGATGCAGCTACTCTAGGAAAAACTGATACATTAAACGGTCTTAAAGAAAATGTTATAGTTGGGCGGCTTATACCTGCAGGAACTGGCAGAATGACTTCCGAGTATGAAAAGATAGCTTATCAAAAAGATCAAGAGATTATTGAGCAAAATAAGGAGAAAAACTCAGAAATTTCAGATTAATTTGAGATATTTTCTTGACTTTCTTTATTGCAATTTATAAAGACCCCTACGATTTGTTAAAGGTCGTGGTTAGCTCCAAACACTTAACTAAGAGGAAAAATGCCAACTATAAACCAATTAGTTCGTAAAGGTCGAACAACTGTAAAAAAAAGAAATAAAGTTCCAGCTTTAGACCAAAGTCCTCAAAAAAGAGGTGTTTGCACCCGTGTATATACAACAACTCCAAAAAAACCTAATTCTGCTCTAAGAAAAGTTGCAAGAGTAAAACTTACTAATGGACAAGAAGTATCTGCATATATCCCTGGAGAGGGCCATAACCTTCAAGAGCACTCTGTAGTTTTAATTAGAGGTGGTAGAGTTAAGGATCTACCTGGTGTTCGATATCATATATTAAGAGGAACACTTGACACCCAAGGTGTAAGTACAAGAAAACAAAGAAGATCGCTTTATGGCGCAAAACGTCCGAAGTAGTTATGTCTAGAAGAAGAGCAGCAGAAAAAAGAACAATTTTACCAGATCACAAATACAAAGATTTAGTTTTAGCAAAATTTATGAACAGAATTATGGATGATGGAAAAAAATCTGTTTCAGAAAAAATAGTTTATGGGGCCTTTGACATTGTTTCTAAAAAAACAGATAAAACCCCAATAGAATTTTTTCATGAAGCTTTGAACAATGTAAAGCCAGCATTAGAAGTTAGATCTAGAAGAGTTGGTGGTGCAACTTATCAAGTTCCAATGGAAGTTAGACCGAAAAGAGCTCAAACACTTGCAATGAAGTGGATTGTTGACTCTGCTACAAAACGAAATGAGAAAACAATGAGAGAAAGAGTTGCAAATGAGATCATTGATGCATTTAACAACAAAGGTAACGCTGTAAAAAAAAGAGAAGAAACTCACAAAATGGCTGAAGCAAATAGAGCTTTCTCTCACTTTAGGTGGTAAAATAATATGTCAAGATCCCATCAACTATCACAATATAGAAACATAGGTATTATGGCTCACATTGATGCCGGCAAAACAACTACTACTGAAAGAATTTTATATTACACAGGTAAATCTCACAAAATTGGTGAAGTACATGACGGGGCCGCAACAATGGATTGGATGGAGCAGGAACAAGAAAGAGGCATAACTATTACATCAGCTGCAACAACTTGTTTTTGGAATGATCATAGAATAAATATAATTGATACACCAGGCCACGTAGATTTTACAATTGAAGTAGAAAGATCTTTAAAAGTATTAGATGGAGCTGTTGCAGTATTTGATGGTGTTGCTGGAGTTGAGCCTCAGTCTGAGACAGTTTGGAGGCAAGCAGATAAATATAATGTTCCAAGAATGTGCTTTGTTAATAAATTAGATAGAACTGGTGCTAATTTTTTTATGTGTGTTGATATGATTAGAGATAGATTAGGATCTTATCCATTAGTAACTCAACTACCTATTGGAATAGAAAGCAACTTGAAAGGAGTTGTCGATTTAGTTTCCAACAAAGCAATAATATGGCAAGATGAAAGTTTAGGAGCAAAGTTTGATGTAGTAGATATTCCAGATGACTTAAAAGATCAATCTAATGAATATAGAGAAAAACTTATTGAGAAAGTTGTTGAAGAAGATGACTCCATTATGGAGAACTACTTAGATGGTAAGGAGCCAACTGTAGAAGAAATTAAATCATGTATAAGAAAGGGGACTATTAGAAGCTCATTTGTACCGGTTCTAACCGGATCGGCATTTAAAAATAAGGGAGTACAACCTCTGTTGGACGCAGTAATAGACTATATGCCATCTCCAATTGATGTTGATAATGTCAAAGGTACTGATGTCAACGATGATTCAAAAGAATTAGTAAGAAAATGTGAAGACTCTGAACCGTTTAGTGCATTGGCTTTTAAAATTATGACCGATCCATTTGTTGGAAGTCTAACTTTTACAAGAATTTATTCAGGCACAATTAATACTAAAGACACAGTTCTAAACTCGAACTCTGGAAAAAAAGAAAATATTGGACGAATGCTTCTTATGCATGCAAATAATAGAGAAGAGATTAAGACAGCAAATGCAGGAGACATAGTAGCCTTAGTAGGTCTTAAAGATGTAACAACAGGTGAAACTCTTTGCGATACCAATAAACCAATAGTTTTAGAAAGAATGGATTTCCCAGATCCAGTTATAGAAGTTGCAGTAGAACCCAAAACTAAAGCTGATCACGAAAAAATGGGTGCTGCTCTATCAAGGTTAGCTCAAGAGGATCCAAGCTTTAGAGTAACCACTGATCATGAAAGTGGTCAAACAATAATCAAGGGTATGGGTGAATTACATCTTGAAATATTAGTTGATAGAATGAAAAGAGAGTTCAAAGTAGAAGCTAATGTCGGTGCACCACAAGTAGCTTATAGAGAGACAATTTCAAGTTCATTTGATGTTGACTATACTCATAAAAAGCAATCTGGAGGTGCTGGTCAATTTGCAAGGGTAAAAATCAAATTTGAACCTGGTGAACCAGGTAGTGGTTATGAGTTTGTCAATCAAATTAAAGGAGGCAATATTCCAACGGAGCACATACCTGGTGTTGAAAAAGGCTTAGTTGCTCAACAGCAAACAGGAGTTATAGCTGGATTTCCTTGTATTGATTTTAAAGCTGTTCTTTATGATGGTGCTTATCATGATGTTGATTCAAGTGTCCTTGCTTTTGAAATTGCAGCTAGGGCAGCGTTTAGAGAAGGTATTTCCAAAGCTAATCCTGTTCTACTTGAACCAATGATGAAAGTTGAAGTTGTTACCCCAGAAGAGTATATGGGAGACGTAATTGGTGACCTCAATAGTAGAAGAGGTCAAGTTCAAGAAATGTCAACTAGAGGCAATGCAAATGTAGTTGATGCCATGGTGCCATTAGCTAATATGTTTGGATATGTAAATAATCTCAGATCTTTATCGCAAGGTAGAGCAAATTATACTATGCAATTTGATCATTATGAACAAGTTCCTTCTAATGTTGCAGATGAAGTAAAGGCTAAACTAGCATAATGGAAAATCAAAATATAAGAATAAGATTGAGAGGATTTGATAATTCCCTACTAGACAGTAGCACCCTGGATATAATTAATACTGCAAAAAGAACAGGTGCTAAAGTCAAAGGACCAATACCTTTGCCGACTAGATTTGAGAGATTTACTGTAAATAAATCACCTCACGTCGATAAAAAAAGTAGAGATCAATTAGAAATTAGAACTCATAATAGATTATTAGATATAATTGACCCAACCCCTCAAACCGTAGATGCTTTAATGAAGCTTGATCTGTCTGCAGGTGTAGAAGTGGACATAAAGATATAAGTATGTCTAGAACAGGTCTTATTGCTACTAAACTTGGTAATTCATCCTATTACAATGAAAACGGTACTGTTACTAATGTAACTGTTCTTAAGGTTGATGATTGTATTGTCTCAAATATTAAAACGGTGGAGAAAGATGGGTATAATGCCCTACAAATTGCAAGTATTGAAACAGGAAAAGAAATAAATAAAACTAATAAACCTCAAAGAAAAATTTTTACAAAAATTAAAATACCTCCGAAAAAAATTTTAAAAGAATTTAGAGTTGACTCTGATAATATATTGGAATTAGGGACCAAACTAGGAGCTTCACATTTTAAAAAAGATCAATTCATTGATGTGTCTGGTTTTTCATCTGGGAAAGGCTTTGCTGGAGTTATGAAGCGTCACAATTTTGGGGGTCTTAGAGCTTCGCATGGTGTTTCAATTTCACACCGTTCACACGGCTCAACTGGTCAAAACCAAGATCCAGGAAGAGTATTTAAAGGTAAAAAAATGGCAGGTAGAATGGGTAATAAAAAAGTAACTAAACAAAATCTCAAAGTTGTCGAAGTTGATGAAAACAACAAACTAATTATAGTTAATGGATCTGTACCAGGTAGAAAGAACTCCGTTGTTCTTTTGAAGGACTCAATAAAAAAATCGTAAATGAAAAAGCCAGTATATAACTTACAAAATAGTGAAGTGGGATCATTAGATCTTAATAAAGATATATTTGGAATTAAAGTCTTACCTGATTTAATTCACCAATACATTAGATATCAGAACGCTAAATCTAGACAAGGCTCTCATAAGACTAAGTCTAGGTCCGAGGTAAGTGGAAGAAGCAAAAAACCTTTTTCTCAAAAAGGAACAGGGAATGCGAGACAGGGTTCTAATAAACCTCCTAACTTTAGGGGTGGAGCTGTGTCCATGGGGCCAATAAATAGAGATTACTCATTTAACCTGAATAAAAAAGAAAAAAAACTTGCTATAAAATCTGCGCTTTCTTCAAAATTATCAGAAGATAAGATAATAGTTATTGACACTTTTAAATTAGATAATTTCAAAACTAAGGAACTTAATATTCAGCTGAAGAATTTTAAATTTAATTCTGCTCTGTTTATTTACTCTGATGGTGGAATTGACAACAACTTTAAACTTGCATCATCAAATATTCCAAAGGTATCAATTCTTAATCAAAAAGGAATTAATGTTAAAGATTTAATTTCTTTTGATAAAATATTTTTTGAAAAAAAGTCTGTTGAAGAAATTAATAAGAGGTTGTCATGATTAAATCGAAAAAAATTATTTCATCTGAAAGAGCTTTTAGCATTATAAAAAAACCTATAACCACTGAAAAATCCACAAACCTTCAGCAATTTAATCAATATACATTTATGGTCTCTAAAGATTCTAATTCAAACGAAATAAAACAAGCTGTAGAAAAAATTTTTAAAGTCAAAGTATTAAAAATTAATACTTCTATCCTCCGGGGTAAAACCAAAACTTTTAAAGGTAATACCGGGTATAGAAGTAATATAAAAAAAGCCATTGTTACACTTCAAGAAGGAAATACAATAGACTCATCTTTGGAGATTAAATAATGTTGAATAAATTTAAGCCAGTAACTCCAGGATTAAGAGGTACAGTTCTTGTTTCCAAAAAACACCTTTCAAAAGAAGATCCAATAAAATCATTAACAAGACCAATTAAATCAACAGGTGGTAGAAATAACCAGGGAAGAATTACATCTAGAAGAATGGGTGGTGGAGTAAAAAGAAAATATAGGGTTATTGATTTTAAAAGAAATAAAATAGATATTAGTGCAGAAGTAATAAGAAACGAATATGATCCTAATAGATCAGCTTTTATATCACTCTTAAAATACGATGATGGAGAAATGAGATATATAATATCTCCAAAGAATTTGCGCGAGGGTGAAAAAATTGTTTCTGGTGAAAATGTTGAAATTAAACATGGTAATTGTTTGCCACTAAAGAATATTCCTGTCGGAACAAGTATACACAATATAGAGCTTAAACCTGGTGCTGGAGGCCAATTAGTACGTTCTGCCGGATCATCAGCTCAAATAGTATCTAAGGAAAGTCCATTTGTGCAGGTTAAGCTTATATCTGGAGAAATAAGACATATTAATAAAGAGTCTAAAGCTACAATCGGAGAAGTTTCTAACCCTGATCAAAAAAATATCAAATTAGGTAAAGCCGGTAGAAAAAGATATCTTGGTTTCAGGCCTAAAGTAAGAGGAGTTGTTATGAATCCTGTTGATCATCCTCATGGAGGTGGTGAAGGTAGAACGTCAGGTGGTAGAAATCCTGTAACACCATGGGGGGTATCTACAAAAGGTAAAAAAACTAGAAATAATAAAAAGACAAATGTCTTTATAATAAAAAGAAGGAAAAAATAATGACTAGATCAGTATGGAAAGGCCCTTTCGTTGACATGCATCTTATAAAAAAAGCAGATAAACTCTCTCAATCAGGCAGAAAAGAGGTAATTAAAACTTGGTCTAGAAGATCTACTATTTTACCACAATTTGTTGGGTTAACTTTTGGCGTGTATAATGGTCAAAAATTTGTCCCTGTAACCGTTAACGAGCAGATGGTAGGACATAAGTTAGGCGAGTTTTCACCTACTAGAAGTTTTAAAGGCCATACTGCAGCAGATAAAAAAGCGGATCAAAAATGAATCAAAGTATAACTGCAGTAGCTAAAGATAATATGCTAAGAATTAGCCCAACCAAGCTTTCAATTATTGCGAATAGTATTGTTAATAAAAAAGTAAATTCTGCTATTAACCAGCTCAAATTTTCAAATAAAAGAATATCTAAAAGTGTTTTAAAAGTTTTGAATGCAGCAATTGCTAATGCTGAAAATAATAAACAACTCGATATTGATAAATTATTTATTAGAGAAGCATTCGTCGGTAAAAGTTTAAGAATGAAGAGATGGAGACCGAGAGCCAAAGGAAGAGCTGCTTCAATAATCAAGCCTTTTAGTAAAATAACAATTATTGTTGAAGAAAGAACTGAAAAAAATAAAGGAAGCAAATAATGGGACAAAAAGTTAATCCACACGGTATTAGATTAGGTATAAATAAGACATGGTCTTCAAGGTGGTTCTCTAAGTCAGAATATACACAACTATTACATCAAGATTTAAAAATTAAAGAATTTGTTGAGAGCAAACTTAAAAATGCTAGTATATCAAAAATTAATATAGAAAGAGCTGCAAAAAAATTAAGACTCTCTATTTATAGTTCTAGACCTGGAATAATAATTGGAAAAAAGGGTGCTGATATAGAAAGTTTAAAAAATACTTTATCTAAAATGTCAAATTTAGAAGTATTTCTTGATATTAAAGAAATAAGAAAACCAGAAGTTGAAGCAAAATTAGTAGCTGAAAACATCGCAACACAATTAGAAAAGAGGATTTCTTTTAGGAGAGCAATGAAAAAAGCTGTACAATCAGCAATGAGATTAGGTGCTAAAGGTGTGAAAGTTGTTTGTAGTGGTAGGCTTGGTGGTGCAGAGATAGCCAGAACAGAAAAATATCATGAGGGTAGTGTTCCTCTTCATACATTAAGAGGTGATATTGATTACGCAACAGCAGAAGCTGAAACCACTTATGGTATATGTGGTATTAAAGTTTGGATTAATAAGGGTGAAATATTATCTAAAGACCCATATGCAAGTGAAAAAAAACAAATTGATCAAGGTAGCGTAAGATAATGAATATGTTATCTCCAAAAAAAACTAAGTTTAGAAAACAATTCAAAGGTAGAATACATGGATCTTCCAAAGGTAATTATAGCCTTAATTATGGAAGTTTTGGGTTAAAAGCTCTAGAGCCAGAAAGAGTAACATCTAGACAAATAGAAGCTGCAAGAAAAGCTATAACAAGGTATCTAAAAAGAGCGGGTAGAATGTGGATCAGAGTGTTTCCTGATGTTCCTGTATCAAAAAAACCTGCAGAAGTAAGAATGGGTAAAGGCAAAGGATCAATTGAATATTGGGCATGTAGAATCAAGCCAGGAAGAATAATGTTTGAAGTAGATGGAGTTGATATAAATGATGCAAAAAAGGCTATGACTTTAGCAGCTGCAAAACTACCAATTAAATGTAAATTTGTTGAGAGAAATATATGAGCAAAAAATCTAATAACACTTTTAATTTAGAAAAAACAAGATCTGATATAATTAATCTAAAAAAAACATTATTAAATCTAAATTTTCAAAAATCTTCAGGACAACTTGAAAAAACAGCTGAAATTAGAAAAACAAAAAAAAATATTGCAAAGCTTAAGACACAAATAGGTTTAAATAAAGGAAATAAAAATGCCTAAAAGATTATTATCAGGAACAGTAGTTTCATCAAATTCTAACAAAACTATTGTTGTTAAAGTTATAAGAAGAGTAAAACATAAACTTTATAAAAAGATTATTAGTAGGTCAAAAAAATATCATGCTCATGATGAAAAAAATCAATTTAAAGTAGGTGATACAGTGTCAATAGTTGAGTCCAAGCCTATCTCAAAACTCAAATCATGGATAGTTGTATCTAATGATGGAGCAAAATCATGATACAAATGCAATCAAATTTATTTGTTGCTGATAATTCAGGTGCAAGAAAAATACAATGCATCAAAGTTTTAGGTGGTTCAAAAAGAAGATTTGCATCTATTGGAGATATAATTGTGGTTTCTATTAAAGATGCAATTCCAAGGGCAAAAGTTAAAAAAGGTGAGGTGTATAAAGCAGTAATTGTAAGAACTTCCAAAGATTTTCAAAGATCAGATGGAACTTCAATTAGATTTGATAAAAATGCTGCTGTTTTATTAGATAAACAACAAGAGCCAATAGCTACAAGAATATTTGGTCCTGTAACAAGAGAATTAAGGGGAAAAAAATTTATGAAAATAATAAGTTTAGCCCCTGAGGTATTGTAAGCATGTTAAAACTTAAATTAAAAAAAGGTGATGAAGTTATTGTTCTTGCCGGAAAAGATAAAGGAAAGAAGGGCAAAATAATTAAAATATTACCAAAAAAAAAATAAGGCGATAGTTTCTGAAATTAATAAATATAAAAAAAACCAAAAACCAGATAACAATCAACCAGGAGGCATTATTGAAAAGGAAATGCCGATTCATATTTCTAACCTTTCATACTTTGACTCATCAACTAATAAAGCAGCTAAAATAGGTTTTAGATTTGAAAAAGAAAAAAAAATTAGAATTAATAAGAGCTCTGGTAAGGAAATAAAATAATGAGTAGATTATTAGAAGAATATAAAAAAAATATAAGTCCTGATCTAAAAACAAAATTAGGTTATTCTAATGTTCATCAAGTTCCAAAATTATTAAAAATAATATTAAATATGGGAATTGGAGAAGCAAAAGATGACTCAAAATTAATAGATAAAGCTGTAGAAGATTTAACACTTATTTCAGGTCAAAAGGCAATTAAAACTAAAGCAAAAAAAGCTATTTCTGGTTTTAAAATTAGAGCAGGCATGCCTTTAGGAGCAATGGTAACTTTACGTAATAAAATGATGTATGAATTTTTAGATAGACTAGTTAATATCGCTATTCCTAGAATAAGAGATTTTAGAGGATTAAATCCAAAAAGTTTTGATGGAAATGGTAATTTTACCATGGGTATTAAGGAACATATAATTTTTCCTGAAATAAACTTTGATAAAATTGATAAAGTTAGAGGTTTAGATATTGTTATATGCACTTCAAGTAATAATGATAATAATGCTCTTGAACTTTTAAAAAGTTTTAACATGCCTTTTATGAAAGAAAAAGATAATTAGGAGGGATATGGCCAAGTTAAGTTCAATTAAGAAAAATAATTTTAGGTTAAAATTGATAAATAAACATAAATCTAAAAGAGAAAATCTTAAAAAGAAAATAAAAGATAAAAATTTGTCAATTGAAGAAAGAATTTCACTTCAAAATAAGCTAAATGAACTTCCAAGAAATAGCTCACCAATAAGGCATAGGAATAGATGTGGCTTAACAGGTCGTTCAAGAGGCGTGTATAGAAAATTTGGGTTATCAAGAATCAAAATTAGAGAACTTTCAATGTCTGGTGATTTACCTGGCGTTGTAAAGTCTAGCTGGTAAGGAGAATAAAATGGCTTTTAATGACGCATTATCAGATATGTTGGCTAGGATAAAAAATGCACATAAGGCAAAAAAATCGCATACGTCATGCTTTAAATCTAAATTAAATATGAATGTACTTTCTGTGTTAAAAGATGAGGGATACATAAGAAATTTTGAAGACTATGAAGAAAGAAAAGGAATTAATTTTATAAAAATCGAACTTAAATATTTCAACGGAACACCTGTAATAAAAAAAATAAAAAGAATTTCAAAACCAGGAATAAGAGTTTACTCTAAAATATCAGATCTCCAAAAACCATATGGAGGATTAGGCATATCTATATTATCTACTCCAAAGGGTGTAATGTCTGATCAACAAGCTAGAAAAAATAATGTTGGTGGCGAAGTACTATGTGAGGTATTTTAATGTCTAGAATAGCAAAAAATAATATCAAATTGTCAAAGGATATTACCTGTAATTTTGATAATGGTGTATTTATAGCAAAAGGAAAACTTGGTGAGATGAGAATTAATATTAATCCTAACTTTAAAGTTGATATAACTGAAGACTCTGTTTTAGTAACACCAAAAGATGATAAAAGTAAAAAGGATCCTGTATGGGGCACTACAAGGTCTTTAGTTGCAAATAGTATATTTGGTGTTTCTGAGGGTTTTTCCAAAACATTAGAACTAAATGGTACGGGTTACAGAGCTAGCGTTGCAGGTAATAAACTAAAACTACAATTAGGTTATAGCCATGATATAAATTATGACATACCAGAAAATGTAAAAATAGAATGTCCTAAACAAAATATAATTAAATTATCAAGCTTTGATAAAAGAAAATTAGGAGCAACAGCAGCAGAAATAAGATCATTTAGAAAACCAGAACCTTTTAAAGGAAAAGGAATTAAATATTCAAACGAATTTATCTTTAGAAAAGAAGGAAAGAAAAAATAATTATTATGAGTAAAAGAGAACAAAGAGTGAGGTTTAAAGTTAAAAGAGTATCTGGTGGTAGAAATAGGCTTACAATACATAAGTCAAATTATCATATTTATGCTCAATTAATTGATGACAAAAAAGGTATTACATTAGCAAGTTCATCAACTATTGAAAAAGATATAAAAAATAAAAATTTAGATAAAAAACAAGCTGCGGAGTTGATAGGTAAAGAGATTGCAAAAAAAATTATTTCAAAAGGAATCAAAGAAGTGGCTTTTGATAGAGGTAGATATAAATATCATGGTTTAGTTAAGATATTTGCTGACGCCGCAAGAACAGAGGGACTTAATTTTTAGGGGATTTTATGTTTGAAAACGATAAAACGGAATTTAGTGAACATTTAGTTACAATCAATAGAGTTGCTAAGGTTGTTAAGGGTGGTAGAAGGTTTGGATTTGCAGCAATAATGATTGTAGGTGATACAAAAGGAAGAGTTGGAATTGGTACAGGTAAGGCAAAAGAAGTTCCCGAGGCTGTGAGAAAAGCAACTGAAAATGCAAAAAACAAAATGATCAGAGTTCATCTAAAAGAAAACAGGACTATTCATCATGATGTAGTAGGTAGATTTGGAGCAGGAAAAGTAATATTAAGATCTGCAGCTCCTGGAACTGGTATAATTGCTGGAGGTCCAATGAGAGCACTATTTGAATCTCTTGGTATAAAAGATGTAGTTGCTAAATCAACTGGCACTTCAAACCCTCATAATATGCTCAAGGCTACATTTAATGCTTTTAAGATGTCTGAGTCACCAAAATCAATTGCATCCAAAAGATCCAAAAAAATCAGTCAAATAACAAGTAAAAAAGAAGATAACTAATATGAAAATTAATGAATTAAAATCTTCAAAAATTTCTAATAAAAAATCTAAAAGGGTTGGAAGAGGTGCTGGCTCTGGTCTTGGAAAAACTGCTGGTAGGGGTGTTAAAGGTCAAAAATCTAGATCGGGTGTGTCTATTAACGGTTTTGAAGGTGGACAAATGCCTTTGTACAGAAGGTTGCCAAAAAGAGGTTTTAAAAATCCCTTTAAACAAAAAATACAACAAATAAATTTTTCAATGATTAATAATTTGATTTCTAAGTATAATTTAGATCCACAAATGATTAAGGAATCCGTTCTTTTTGAAAAAAAAATATTTAATAAAACAAAAGGTAAGCTAAAATTATTAAATGTTGGTAAAATAGATAATCCAATAACTATAGAAATTTCATATGCATCTAAAAGTGCCATTAAGGTTTTAGAAAATATTGGTGGTAAAATTAACTTAATAAAAGAGTAGAGTAACATGGCTTCACCAGCAGATAGATTAGCAAATAATTTAAATTTTGGAGCATTAGGTAAAGCAACAGAATTAAGACAGAGGTTATTATTTACGATAGGAGCACTTATTGTTTTTAGATTAGGAACTTTTCTTCCTATACCTGGAATAAATCCTATTGCTTTACAGCAATTTTTTGAACAACAATCATCAGGAATTTTAGGTATTTTTGATACTTTCTCAGGTGGAGCTCTTGGACGTATGGGTATTTTTGCCTTAGGTGTTATGCCTTATATTTCATCCTCTATAATAATGACATTAATGCAGTCTGCGATCCCTTATTTAAAATCACTTAAGGAACAGGGGACTAAGGGAAGAAGACAACTTTTACAATATTCAAGATACTTTACTGTTTTAATTGCAGCACTTCAAGGATATGGCGTATCGATTGGTTTAGAGTCTATGCAAACTGCTTACGGAAACATAGTTTTTGAACCAGGTATTTTCTTTAGATTAACAACTGTAATTACTCTAGTAGGGGGAACAATATTCTTAATGTGGTTAGGTGAACAAATTTCATCTAGAGGTGTTGGAAATGGAATTTCATTAATAATAACAGCTGGAATTATTGCAAATTTACCTAGTGCTTTCGTTAATACTCTTCAGCTTGGACGTACAGGAGAATTAAGTATAGCGTTTATATTAGGAATATTAATTTTAATTTTGCTCTTAATTATATTTATTGTTTTTGTAGAAAAAGGACAAAGAAGAATACCTGTTCAATATCCAAAAAGACAAGTTGGTAACAAGATATATGGAGGTCAAAGCTCTCACTTGCCTCTCAAAATTAATACTGCTGGTGTTATACCTGTAATATTTGCTTCATCTATTTTATTATTGCCTAATACAATGTCTGGATTTGGAGCTGGATCATCTAGTGATATATTTATTCTAATTTCAAGTTATTTGGGAAGAGGACAGCCACTTTATTTGTTGTTTTATGCTGCAATGATTATTTTCTTTGGATTTTTTTATACTGGAATAGTATTTAATCCAGATGAACAAGCAGAAAATTTAAGAAAGTATGGAGGCTTTATACCTGGTATCAGACCAGGTGAGAATACTGCTAACTATATCGAATTTGTATTAACAAGATTAACAACTATTGGTACTATCTATTTAACATTTGTTGCATTACTTCCTGAGTTTTTACTTTCAAGAACATCTATACCTTTCTATTTAGGCGGTACCGCGCTTTTAATTGTTGTAGTTGTAATGATTGATTTTATAACACAAATTCAGTCTCATTTATTCCAACATCAATATGAAAATCTTTTAAGAAAAACAAAGTTAAAGGGCAGACGTTAAATTGAAGAATATAATTTTTTTTGGCCCTCCTGGTGCTGGAAAAGGAACTCAAGCTAAAATAATTGCTAAGTATTTAATTCTTCCTCATTTATCTACAGGCGATATTCTGAGAAGTAAAATTAACCAAAATGATGAATTAGCAATTAAGCTCAAAGAAATTCTAGCTAGTGGCAAATTGGTATCAGACGATATATTAAATTCAATAGTTTCAGATAAAATTATTAATGATTGTGGAAATGGATTTATACTCGATGGCTATCCAAGAACACTTGAGCAATCATTGCATTTAAATACTTTGATGGATAAACAAAATTTAAATTTTGATTATATATTTAATATTGAAATTGAGTTTAATATATTGAAAGATAGAATTATTAAAAGATCTAAAGAAGAAAAAAGAGACGATGATAATCTTGAAGTACTTGACACAAGATACAAAGAATATTTAAAAACTACAAAAAAAGTTTCCAATTATTATTTAGAAATTTTACCTAATATTTTCCATGAATTGGACGGAAATGACCAAATTGATGAAATTACTAA